>CERX01147083.1_pt1 | contig 14594 bp, 13 predicted proteins | sample 350251 | NCBI WGS metagenome assembly CERX01 (sample SAMEA2621044, study PRJEB7988) | marine metagenome | biome: marine biome (ENVO:00000447); feature: deep chlorophyll maximum layer (ENVO:xxxxxxxx); material: "saline water (ENVO:00002010), including plankton (ENVO:xxxxxxxx)" | depth 50 m
AACATACCAGGCGCGGAACTTCTCCGACAGATAGGACTTTCGCAATGCTGGTGCCGGGTCACCCGATGCACTCTCGATCGGATTCGCAATGATCATAGCGGCGATAAACCCGGCAATGAAGTCCTGGTCGTTCCGGTACTTCTCAGTGGCGTCCTTGACGACCTCGCAATCTGTAACGTACCCCTTTGTATCCATCGCCAGCTTGACCAGTAGGGACATAAAGACCGGGGCCCACGCCTCAAACTTGTCTTCGATCCGCTTGTCGAGCTTGAATTGATGTTCGTACTCTTCGATCGGGAATTGGGGGTCGGCGCCCGGATTGTCCAGGAACTTGGACACAAATGGGACGAAACGCATACGCCTCCATGTACCGTCGTCCTGGCTCTGGACTTCAAGCGGATGGTTCGTGCACACGACAAGATTGAATTGGGGATTGAACGTGACGGAGTCCTTAAACAGGGCTCTAGCTTGAATCGGATCGCCTCCCGTGATCTCTTTCAAGATGCCTTCGTTGATCTTGTCGCCCTCGGAGGGCTCTTGCATCACTGCATACCGAATTCCCATTAGCTGCGCGACCTCCGAGGAAGTACTCCCAATGCTATTGCGCTTCTGTGTGATGAGAGTGATGGGAACAGTGGCCTTGTAGTCCCCGAGACATTTCGACATAAAGTCGACGAGCTTGGACTTGCCATTCCGCCCAGATCCTGTGTATTGATTGAACGTCTGATTGTCCGTCGTTCCCACGAGGGAAGACGCCAGATGCTCCCACATGTAACCCCGAAGTTCTGGATTCGGGAACAACTGGGACATGAAACAGTCGAGCTCCGTCTTGACAGACTGGTGACGGTCGGTGCCGAATGGGGTGTACGGCACGTTAGTGCACTTCGAGATATAGTCGTCTGGCTGACCCTTCCGGTGGGTTCGTGCCTGAAAGTCGACCACGCAGTTGTTGAAGCACAGAAGGTACGGGTTCTGGTCCAACTTCTGGATGAACTCGCGGTCGTAGAATAGCTCTCGGGCTTCTCTCATGATATTGTTCTTCCAAGTCGTCTTCTTCAACACAAGCATGATGTCTGCCATCTTCTTTACCTTATTCCGAACATCACCGGCAGCTTCGCCTTGTTCCATGTGGTCAAGCTCGCGCATCTTTTGTCGCTGCACTGAAAGATACTCACCATGGACCTCCTTGGAAATGTGAAGTCGCAAGGAGTTCCCGGAGTCGATCTCGTACCAGCGGTGGTTCTGGTACTCATACCAGATATTGTTCTTGATGCTCGCACACACGTACTGGTGTTTGTACATGTGGTAAAGAACGCTAGCCAGATCAAATTCCGTCGCAGTGATAACGGACTGGTCGATGAAGAAGTGGACAGTGGACATGCGCACTTTCTCATACGCGGTGGGAGCATGTTGCCGTGCCCAGTACATGATTGACCGATTAGTCAGGCCAGCGGGGTTGTCATAATCAAAATCACGCCATTGCGCGTAGAGATCAGAAACGCAGCCCCAATCGAACTTACCGTTCGCATCACACAGCGTGTTGCGGCACGGGGATTGGCTACTGAACTTCAACCAGGTCAAGAACATCGTAGAGCGCGGAGGAGCTGATTTGCCAGTATTCGCCAAAGCCCACCCAACTCGAATCCAGTTCGTGTAGCTCCCGGGCCCGTAGTACGTATCAGGCAAGCACATGGTATATTGGTGAGTTTCCTTCAGGGAATAGTCGCATTCTGCGGCGTCCGAGTACAACTCGTCGAGCATTTCGTCGAGAGCGGCCTCGTCAATCGCAGGTGCCTGACCTGCTCTGAGTAATGCAATATACTGTTGCGGATCGTTCCGTGCGGGCATCTGCTTCTGGACCACGAGCTTGCGGCGTTTACCACCAGCTTGAAAGCTTCGAAGAAGTTCGCCACATTCCTCCTTCCGTTCGTCGCGTACATCCCACTTTGGCCAGCCAGTGTAGCGCGCCGAGAGATATGGCAGCTCCTCCTTAATCGAGATCTCGGAAACTTCACGCTCTTCCACTTCCCAGTCTCCATCGGTTCTCACCAGTGCGTAAGAGTTGGTTAAGGCGTACGCCTCGTTACCGGGTTTGCGTGATCCATATAGTTGCCAGTTAACACAACCCTTCGTGACGCCTTCGTCGAGAACCTCCTCCCATGAGTTGGTGATGGGGAGATCATCCCACATGGCTGGCAAGTCGTCGAGAACCTCACTCCGGAGTTGGCACTGCAAAGCCTTGTGCATCTGCGCTCCAAAGATGAGATGGATACCGTCCTTAGTCACTACGTCCAGGCGGTTGACAGTCTTCTTCTGAAGAACATGGACCTGTAAAGTCTGACCATCGACCACATCGAGCATGTCCCCGATCTTTTCGGCGTAGAGCACTATCGCGTCGAGCACGTGTTCATCACGATGCTGACGCGTCTCGATCTCAGGAGCATACCGGAGATCGATATCCACTAGTATGGGGCCACTATCAACCAGTTGGCGTTCGGTCAAGTACTCGATATTCCCGCGCCCCCAGACGCTATCGTAGTATTGGCGGAGGAATGCGTCCTGTTCACTGAGGGAGATCGCATATGATCCTCCTGGCAGACTCAGCTCCTTGCTACCGATTCGTGTGTGGGTGTGCTCGGTTCCTTTGGCTGCATGTTTGGTCTTGAGGTACGTTTCAAAGACGTCCGCATTGCGCACCATTCTCTGATATATCAGCAACATATATTTTTATCTCAATTTTCTCGATAATGATCGGTGGGGTTTATGTAGGGTTCGCGGGGATAGGTTAGACCTATTACGATATAAAACCAGCGCATGTACTACTATATACCCATGTCGCGCGACGACCCTCCTACAACCGTCATTAGCAAGAATACGGTCAAACGCCTGATCCGTGACGTACGCTCCCTAAGTGGAGATGACTCGCTAACAGACCATGGAATACACTACAAGCACAGTGACGAGGATATACTCAAAGGGCAGGCTCTCATCATTGGGCCGGGAGACACTCCCTATAGCCATGGGTTCTACCTCTTCGATATATCCTATCCACACGACTATCCCCACCGCCCACCAACGGTAAAGTTCCAAACTAATGATGGTCTTACACGGATGAACCCCAATCTCTACAAATGCGGCAAAGTCTGTGTGTCGATTCTGAATACCTGGCGAGGCGATGCATGGACTGGTTGCCAAACAATCTCGACAGTTCTGCTCTCTCTGGCCTCTCTCCTTAATTCGGAGCCCCTGTTGAATGAGCCAGGAGTGGATTCAAGCAATTCCGACTTCGCAACCTACAACCATATTATCCGCTACAAGAACTTCGATACAGCTATCCACATGGTACTGACGTCGACTTCGTTGCGGGACCGTTACTCGTGCTTCATCGATACTATGGAGACTCACTTCGTGGATAATTACGACACCATCGTCGCCCTCGCTTCCAGTGCCAAGGGCGACCTCCCTGAGGGCATCCTCGCTACGCAGATATATCGTATGCAGATCGCCCCCCACTACGAGTCACTACTCGCGAAACTGGCGCGACTATATAAGAATCTGGCAAAATTGAAATAAATATTCCTCTCCCGGTATGTTATAGAGCATGCATTTCTGCACAGAATGTCGCAACATGTACTACCTGAAGCTGGGGGCCGATGCCGGGAGCCTAATCTACTACTGTCGGCACTGTGGGCATGAGGATCCGAACCTCACCGCGGACGATGTCTGTGTCTCTCGTACACAGCTTAAGCGTGGTGAACAGAAGTACGCCCACATCGTCAACGAGTACACAAAGCTCGATCCGACCCTGCCTCGCACTGAGACAATTCGGTGTCCAAGCCAAGCCTGCCCAAGCAACAGCAGTGACGCCGAGTCCCGCCCGCGGAGGGAGGTCATCTACCTGCGCTACGACGACACGAATATGAAGTACATCTATCTCTGCGCACATTGCGACACAATGTGGAAGACCGACGAACAAATGTAATTCCGACAAAATTGAACCAGTTTAAAAGTTTCTCCTCCATATATTAGAGATGGACTCCGACTCTTCCCCGACGTTCCCTGATCAGCCATTGGTGGACGTGCCGCCAGAAGACTCACCACTAAAAGACGTTGAGACCGATGAGGAAGACTCCGATCTAGAAGATGGCGCTAGCCAGGCGAGCGATAACCCTGACTCGGCCCTCGTTGACTCCGAAACTGACGGCTCTGACATCGGTGATTCGGACACAGAGGGGTCCGATCTGGGGTCTGACGTCGAGGTTGACTCCCCGGATACAGCCATGCAGCCCCCACTCGGTTTCGACGAGAGCGAGTTGGACAGCGATGACGGTCTCGAGGATGAAGAGTACCTGCAGAAGTTCGATCGTGCGGTCCGTAAGCGATTTATCGAAGAATACCATCCCCAGGCCCAGACTCACAACTATGAAGAAGTGTCCGCAATGGCGAAGGTTACCCGCGCAGCTGACGGAAGAATCGTCGATGCACTGCACCGCACCATTCCGATTCTCACGAAGTACGAGCGGACCCGCATCTTGGGCCAACGCGCCGCACAACTCAATTCTGGTGCGCAGCCCCTAGTTCCCGTACCGACTGGCGTCCTGCAAGGCCACGTGATCGCGGCTCTGGAACTAAAGGCCAAGAAGCTTCCATTCATCATCAGGCGCCCTCTTCCGAATCGCGGCTCCGAGTACTGGCACGTGAGCGATCTCGAGCTCTTGTAAGGTCTATAGCGCGAGTGGTTTCTGGTTTTTCTCTCAACGTCGCGGAATATATTATGGATAATATGGGTGTAAACACATAATATATTCTAGTGGATGTGCGGCGTGCACGCGGCCGTATCAAAAGGTAAAGTATCCCTGCTTCCCCACACCATCCTCGAGGGGTTGACCCGATTGCAACATCGCGGCAAAGATGGCTACGGAATAGTCCGATCTGCTAACGGAGAATGCGAGGTGTTCAAGGCTCCAGGCCTGGTATCTGAGGCCAATCTGTCTCTCGGTGACGCGGATGCCTATCTCGGCCACAATCGCTATTCGACTTCCGGTGACTATATGGAAAAGGGCGAGATCTCTCTGGCAGAGCAACAGCCTCTACAGGGAGAGATTCGCGGCGAACCGTTCTGGCTGGTGCACAACGGTAATATACCAGGAGTCCAGGGTCATGACACGCAACAGATCGTGAGACAGATTTCCTCCTTCCCGACTGGCGACATGGAGATGGCCTTGATATCGCTAGTCAAGCTACTTCCTGCCGCGTACTCGCTCATTGTTTTGTTTCGCGGAGCTCTCTACGGTGTGAGAGACCGTTTCGGAGTAAGACCTCTGTGTATTGGAGAGAGCGAAGAAGCCTTCTTCTTGAGTTCTGAGACCAGAGGACTAGGAGAGGTGCGTACAGTGAGGGATGTTTCTCCTGGCGAAGTCGTACGGGTTGGTAAGAACCTGGAGAGCCTCTACGTCGATCCCCGGGCCCAGCTGTCGCTCTGTACCTTCGAGATACTTTACTTTTCCCATGAAGACAGTATTCTAGACGGGTACCACGTGAAGGCAGTTAGAGAGAAGCTCGCGACGTTGATGGCTGCGAAGGAGAGTTCCCATATCGTAAAAACTGCTCCTGTAGTAGTAGGAATTCCGGAAACAGGCATAACGCTCGGGCGTGCGTACGCACGAACTCTAGATCTAGAATACGGCCAGTTCGTCAGCAAAGCTCCCAGAGCCACACGTACCTTCATCGTGAAAACGAGCCAGGACCGGCGCAAGGCTTGTCTTGATAAATTCATATATGACGAATACGCACTCCGCGGGAGAGATGTGGTAATTGTTGACGATACAATCGTCCGTGGGACGGTGATATCGGCAATAATCGAGCGATTGAAGGGAATCGGTGTGGGAAGAATACATGTCAGGATACCTGCCCCTCCAGTAATTGATGTTTGCTATCTGGGAATCGCTATTCGTACGCAGACAGAACTTATTAAACCTGGTCGTAGCATCGAGCAAGTGCGAGAAAAAATCGGCGCTGATACTCTATCCTATCTAAGCGTTGAGGATGTCGCACAGTTCGTTCCCGAGAAATCGTACAACCACTGTTTTAGCGGCAGATTAGACCCCGACATGCTCACTAGCACTTCCACCGATTGCCGCAGTCGAGACACGTGACGAACGTGGTCATTGGCTCGTCAGCACTTCTGGTTTGCAACTGGTAGTAGCTGCACTTCTTAGATCGGCACTTATAGCAGGTGAAGTTATCGGTCGAGGCTTCCAACCGTGGAGCGTAGCGGTTCTCGTCCTTGAGCTTCTTTGCAGCAATAAGGTCGGCCCATCGTTCTGGCTGCATGTCCTGGTGGCTCATGTATGCAAGCTCGTGAGGTCGGAGCTCACGTTTCATCACACGCTCTCGTAAGGCCTGAGATGACAGGTTGCGCACGACACTCCGAAGGCGATCGGTGTAGATTTGCACGAATCCGGTCGCGTCCCAACGCTTGATGACGCTTAACTCCGTGGCCCTCTCTAGGGACCAATTGAACACACCCTTCTCGATATTAGAGCAGATCTTCTGGGCTTCTGGTAAACGGCGCCCTAGCATACCGCGCACGTTCTCCCGGAAAGTATCAGGGTTCTCTATGCGTAACATCCTCGTTGTCTTCCTTGAATACGGTTTATACCACTTCAATTTTATCACTCTTCATCAGAATATGCATATGTCTCTGGAACAAGCTCGGAACTGTCGTACCCATCACCCCACTCACCTTCGGATCCCTCACTGTCGCTCCCCGTAGCACTCTGCCTTTGCCGCGAGCGATATCCGGGATCTAGTATGATGTTCTCCTCTCCATCCTCGGACATGTCATCCTCCAGTGCCTCGTCAGAGTCCGTGCCAGCCAGATCCCCGTCCTCACAAATGAATCCATCCTTCAGATATCCCTCTTTTGTCTTTAGAGCCTCGGGCACTCCATCTAGCTCGTCCTCGCTGCTACCTTCGGCATCGTCTAAGTCCTCGAAACCTCCGAACAGCTTCTCATACATCCGCGTCCAGGTATCGACAGTGAGATCCTGTGGCGACTGGTCGTCAGGGTCTCGCCGCAGAAGTACGCAAGATCCGAAGTATAGTATGGTGTCTACCGGTGGTGGAAAGTCGTATTTGTTCTCGGAACCGGCTTTACCTTCGTCCCTGGCCCACAGTTCCACCTCCACTTTCGTGCCCGACAATGTCTGGCTCCAGGACGTTCTATGATCAAACCCATCGCCTTTCTTGAACCCTGCTTTTTTGTAGAGTTCACTGCGCTCAGAACTCTTGAACGATGACTCCTTCAACTGGCCAAGCTTGTTCACGATCAGGACTTTCACCATCTTGGATCTAAGAGTCGGTAATGGGTTTAAATGGTTTCCTTGCAAGTTATTAAGCATGCGCCTATACCTAACAGAGGTTAAACCGAAAGACTTGTGTCACGGACACCCAGTGTCCTCTTCCAACGACGTTCTCGTCACTCAAGGGAAAAGTACGTACATATACGGCGAATCGAGCACGCTTGCCGTGTCTTCTTCCGGATTGAGTCGTATGATCTACCGTGATGGCGGAATCCAGGAGATCGGAATAGGGGGGTGGAAGGGTCTTCTCGATCTCGGAGAGATAACCAACTCTCCTGGAGAGCTTCAGATCCCGGTGCCTAGTACCGAGGTAGACATAATTTGGCGCCAGTACAAACTGCCCTCCGCATCAACTAGATTCGTTACTGAGTTCCTGGATGACGAATGTATCGACTGCTACTTCGACTCAAATGGCTCTAGTCCCGATAGTCTTACGAACGATGCTGCCACGTTACTAGAGCATCTAAAGTTTTGTTAGAAATATATACATGATCTTTATCATCGCAAAATGGACAATTCTCTCCCTGGTACTAATAATGCTTGTACACCATCTATATGACTTCTTCCAGGGGACTCTCACAATTCCTAAGACTCGTGATCTCGTCAACCGTCCTGCAGCCCGCTACGAAGAGATGCTTTCCACTATCAAGGTGAAGAAACCGGCATCCCGAAGTGCCCCAAAGGATACAGGGCGCGAAGATATGAAAGGCGAGCTCGCCGCTTTCCTGCAGGATCTTAAGAAGACATCGACCGCGCCCCAAGTCGTGCCCGCTAATATGGGTCTCAGTACCGGAGCAACATCGTTCTGAAACGGGGCTTAAAGATAAGTTGCTCTCCCCTGTATGCTGGAATCAGAAAGCAAACGCCGACTCTTGCGCACGTTCCCTGATGTTAAACTTTCCTATGATCGACTACTCCATAAGAAAGTTTCCGCAGACCTGTACTTCGTGATTCCCAAAGGCCCAAAGGCATTCGTGTGGATCACACACTTTGACCACCGCAATATGGCACTCGTCCTGACGCTCGATACGAAGGGATCTATCCGGAAAGTGGATCCCGTGGTTCTTGCGTTTAATGACCGATTGGCTTTGGGTACGATATTGTACGGCTCGCTGTTCGAATACGATGGCCATAAGTGTTTCGCGTTCGAGGACATGCACTGGCTCGAAGGAACAAACGTAGAGAATGAAACCATGGAGTCAAAACTAGAGCGATTGGTGCGTATGTTCGAACTCATGAAACGGTCAGCACGCGCTGGAATAGTCCTGGGCTTGCCGGTCATCGAGAGTAGCTACGGGGTGGCTATGGGGCACGTCGGCTCACTACCATACCGCGTGTACGGTATACAGGCCCACTTCTCTCGCGGAAGAGACGGTCCTATCGGCACCCACCCCGTTAGGACGGCACCTACTCTCAAAGCGATGTTCCGTGTTAGAGCCACGCTCGAGTCGGATATATACGATTTGTTCTGTCTCTCACATGGAGAGGAGGTCGCTCATGGAATAGCCATGGTACCCACGTACAAGCATAGCGTCAGTATGAACAACGAGTTTAGAAGGATTAAAGAGAACGGTAATCTCGATCTCCTGGAAGAGAGCGATGATGAGGAAGAGTTCGAGAACGTGTCTGCGGACAAGTTCGTCGACCTGGATAAGTCTCTAGTGATGGAGTGCGTTTATATGCCTAGGTTCCGTAAGTGGTGCCCTGAGAGAATCGCTGATACGGCCAAACTGACCGATCGCCGTGATATCGTCGCTCTCGAGAAAAAATAGCACCTCTATATATATACATGCCTAGACTCACACGAAGACAGAAAGGAGGCATGGCGACTCGAGTGCATACGACCTCAATGCCGGCCAACTACGACCAGCCTCCCGGTATGTTCGCAAGTAACGCTGCAGGAGTTGCCGGTCATGGGTGCCCGTACAACTACTATGCTCAGCCTGGCGCTGCCGGCAGACTGAGTCCGGCTCCTTACACTACAGGACAGACCGGTGGAACGAAATGCTCGAATTCTGCGCCGACTGGATTCCATGTCATGGGCCCAAATAACGGAGGTAGCTTCGACTATGGCAAATGCGGCAGCCCTGAGAGAAGTCTGGGAATGGGTGCTGGCAAACAAGCGGGAGGGCGAAGGCGCAAGACCCGCAGAGGTGGTAAGAAGTTTAAGAAAGGCACTAAGTCGAAGACCCATCGCGGAAAAGATTTTGAGACCAGAAAGTCTTCGAAAAGGTACGGCGAGAAAAGGTGGAGGAAGTACCTCCGGGGAAGGAAAACCATGATAGCACCTGATTTCCCCTTTGCAGGCGGAAATGGGGGCAAGATGAGCAAGATGACGGAAAGACAAGCCAGGAGGCAAACCAGGAGGGCTGCATCTGACCAGAGTAATCCCTTGGGGAAGAGTCCCGAAAACCTCGGCCTCAACCCGGACGTCGAGCCTACGGCCTACGGTGAGGTGCCGCCACCCGGAACATCGACAGTGAGGCTGCCTGCATCCCCCCGAAAGCAGAAGAGGATGCGATGCTTTGGCGAAGCCCCCATGGCCAGATCGATGGTCATTGAGTGGCTGAAGGGCACAGACGCAGATTGCAGAATGAAAGGCGGCTACCGCTACTCCCAGAAACGCAAACAGGGCCGAAGAAACAAGAGCAAGCGTGTCTATCGCGGAGGTTATCACGTTCCAGGAAGCAACGTCCCTAATGCGCCATCGTACAGCACGGGCGGAAGTTTGCACGGAGGGCTAAGCGCACTGGCGAACCCCGTACCTTACCAGCGCCTCGACAACTGCATCCCCAACGACTTCCCGATTAGACATTAATCAGGCAAACCCCTTGAGGTATACCATCCTTTGGTGTCTCTTTGCGAGATCGCTTCATGGTCTTATCAAACAGCAGCTCCCACTCATTATTCTTGTACAAGCTATTGTCACTCTTCACTATCTTGTACTTATTCGTCTTGTAGTAAGTGAACCGCTTCTTCCACTGGCGGCGGAACACCTCGTGGCTGTCAACAATATCGATGATCAAGGGACGCTCGTGTTTGACACGGAGGATCCTTCCGACGGCCTGCGTCACGTCCGTGCGGGGCGTAGCCAGGACCAGCGTCGTCAACGTCTTGATGTCCAATGCTTCAGCAGCCATGGCGTACGTGGCAAGAATCACCGTGCATCCCTCGCTCTTCTTCAGGTCGCTCTCCTTCATACCTCCCACGTAGAAGCCGACCGAGGCGATTTTCCGGTGCTCTATCGCCTTGTGGAGGTATACCAGAATATTCTTTTGTTGAGCCAGAATCATTACCTGTTGACCGGCCTTCTCCGCCAATTCCTTTTTCAGCACTTCCAGTATAAACTCGGTCCTGTGACTGTACTGACATATCTTGCTCACCATCGTCGATATTTGTGGAGAGCCTCGCCAGTCGTACTTCGTCTCATTGTACTCAGCGTCCGAGGTCGAGTACTCGATCGCGCGCACTAACACGTCATCCTCGGTGTCTCGCTTCTCTTTGTAAAGAATGTCTCCGAGGAACATCTTGAAGACCTTGGTGAGGCCATCTTTCCGGTCCATCGTGGCGCTAAGCCCCAGTGTGTACGCGGTGACTATCGTCTGCAGCGACCGGCAGAACACCTCGGACGAGATATGATGGCACTCATCAACTACAGTGAGTCCAAAGCTAGTGAAGAGCTCTGCAGGATATACCTTCATAGAGAGAGACTGAAGCATTCCAATGACAATGTCCTTGTCCTCAATATCCACAATCTGTCCTTGTATGGTACCAACGCGTGCCTGTGGTAGGAATTGCTCGATTCTCTCCTTCCACTGGTTGAGAAGAAAGCCCTTGTGAACGATGATGAGAGTTTTCCTTCCCAACTCAGCGATAATCTTCAACGCCATGACAGTTTTGCCCCGACCGCAGGGGATTTCGAGTAAACCGCCACCACGCACAGGGCCAACGCTGGTTAAGTAGCAATCGGTGATGCGAACCTGGTAGTCCCTCAATCCGCCTTCGAAGTCGAGAGATATCGGTTCGCCAGTCCCGACGCGACTTTCATCGGGCTCGCCGTACGTCTCGACGCCGAAGTAGCGCGGCACGTACAGTTTGTTCGGGGACTCGCGGTATATGGGGAACGCCGCTGGCTGGACCGGCGCTTTAGGCACGAAGGGCCTCACTGTCAGAAGCTCTCTGATGTGCTGTTGCTCCTGCACCGATATGCAATCTTTGAATATGGAATAACCTTTCTGCCCCAGATAGGTCGAAGCTGAGGTATCGTCTGCCATATAGTTACTGCGTTAGTCCATTTAGGTGGATTTCCTTCAATTTTACCCAATAAATAATCTGTGGCTATGGTATATGAAGAATCTCAAGAAACTTATCGCTACCGAGAACCGTCACCAAATCATACTCGGCGTGGTGTTTCTTATCTACATTGTAGCGAGTGTTCCCACACCTGACTTTCTTGCCCAAATGGTCAATACATCTGTTGGAACAGCCATTGTCGTGATTCTCGCGCTCTCCATGCTCGGCTGTTGCAACCCCATCGTGGCAGTTCTCGGACTCGTCGCGGCATATGAGCTCGTGAAGCGGTCCGGGCGCGCTGCACCTCTGGCCGCAGCGCCGTCTGAGGTCACGAAGCTGGCTCAGATGAAGAGATATAATGAGTTCCCCAAAACCCTGGAGGAGGAGATGGTCCAGAAAATGGCTCCATTGGTCAGGCACCCGCCAGCACACGGCGCGAACTACAAACCAGTTCTCGACGACATTCAGGATGCAGCCCCTGTCAACTACGAGGGCGTCATATAAGTTGATAGTCTAATCCATATTGGTCATACTATCATCTACCGCGCCCTCCTCCTAGCGCCTTCCTGGCCGCCGATCCACCTCCTGCCGATATGCCACCTGCTTTTTTGGCCGACGCCACCAGTTTGGTCCCGATAACCCACAGAATGGCCATGATAAGGCCGCCCACGAAGAGCTGGGAGCCCATCGACACAATCTGTTTAATAAGGGGAGACTCGAGCATGGAGAGTCCAGTGTCCTGCACCACCAGAGTTTTTCCCTCCTCTCCTGTCGGTTGACAATCTATGTAGATCCCCTCGCCTTCACTCGATGCAAGACCTTTCATGGCTCCTGCCTTGTTGAAGTACAGACGTCCCGCTGCCGCTCGAACCACGAAGGCGGCATCGGTCACATGCTTACTGAGGAGCCCCGCTGTCTTAGACGTGATGGAGAGCGCGTCTCCTATGTTGAAAACTACGAAATCGGCCTCCGTACCGCACTGCGGTGGGTTGAAAGGCAGCGTGCCACTATACGAGAAGAACGACTTGGCCGGCACGACATCATTGAGTGTGAAACCGGTCAGGTTCACTGGAACCCCGGCACCTAAAGCCCCCAGTCCCGAGGCAGGAGATGTGACTGCAGCTGCGATCATTGCATCCAAACTACCCATGGGTCCACCTATGGTGCCTCCGTCCTGCACAGGAATGCTGACTATAAGCGGTTTAGCACTTGTCAGGCCCTGGTGAATAATCAGAATTTCGGCCGCCGCTTTCTTGCCTCCGTATTGGTGGATGGAGGGAGCATAGATGCGAATCTCGCTCACCTCGTACCATCCGTTGTTATAGTTGACTGGAGATTTCGTGATTTGTTGCGACGTCGCAGCGTTAGCCTCGAAGGCCAGATACTCCGTGCTGTTGTAGGCAGTCAGCTTCATCTGGGGATAGTTGTATGAATAGTGGCACTTCAAATCGCACGGGCCCACATTGCTGACCACATTGATAGGAGAAGTTGCATTGTCGCACACACCCATTAATATATCCGCACAATAAAAAAATCTGCTCGGCTTTATATAAGGCATGAAGCTGTCCAGGCAGAAGATCTCTAGGCTGCTAAAGGGGTCTACACAATCATATAAAATACATAGAAGGAGAGCAAAACCAGTCAGAAAACGGCGACACGGGAGTAACCGGCTAAGGTCCCGGACCAATCTCCGGCATCGCACCATGAAGCATCGCGGTAGTCTCCGAGGGGGCGCTGACTCTACAGCCGACTCGCTCACCGCCGTTGAACTCCAAGAGGTTGCGACCAAGATTGCTAATAACAAAACTCTGAATGAAGGAGTTAGAGAGGTTCCCGGAGTCCTCAGGATCCTAATGAAACATATCGAGAACGGGCAAAGCGATGTTCTCGAGAGCCCGAAGGTCCGCAACGCCTGGAACCAGTTGACTCTCTCCATCGACTCCCTCCGGGGGAACTATTACAGTAAGCTCCTGGTCGAGAAGGCCGACCCCCCTGGAAAGGCTGATGTCGAGAAGGCCGAATCTGATCTTATCACCAAACTTAACGACGGTTTCGACGGGATACGCAAGGAGTTGCTCACAATAGAGCCGGAAGCCAGTTTGAGTGCCGAGACGAGTCTCGTCGTAGCTCAGTGGATCCAACGAGTTTATAATTTCGCGCGCCCGTCTACAGCCCAGGACGATTACAAAATGTACGGGGCCCGTTTGAAGCTAGTCGCCGATGCTTCCGCAAATGCTGCTATGTATACAAATATTGTCGACGACCAGTCGGCCAAGTCCATGGAAGAGAGCGATGACGCGCTCTACAAACTTGGGCACGATTCCGGCGAGTACCAAAAAGCTGTCGACAATTGGGTCAAGGCCGCAACGACTATAGGTAAGAAGACTCTCGAGGCTTTCGAGAAGGGAAAAGATCGCACACCAACCACTGCTTCTATGAGGGAGTTCCTCTCGACTAAACTCAGCTGGCCTGCGAACGCGGTCGCCACTCTGATGGAGAACTTCGGTACGCCCCCCAATGAGCGGCTCAACATGGATAGTTTTGTCGACGTGGTCGCTCAGACAGCGCGCGCCACGTTCCCCCAGGGTCTCGACACCGGACGCATTCCACCCACAATCGGGGAGGTAAAAGTCCAGGCAGGCGTTCGCGCGGGCATTGTTGACCTTCCCTCGAACCAATCCCAAGCGCCTACCGTCCCTGCGCGATCCCAGGACCAACCACAATCGGGGGGTGGAATTGGTTCTCTCGGGATCCCCGGCAACATCGGTGAATCAGACAATATCGACTGCATTAGCAATAGTGATAGCTGGGCCCGAGATCTCGTAAAAGCAGGAGCTCTCCAACTCTCTGGAACGGGCGACGCGCTACCGTTCTCGCAGCTGGCAGCCCGGGGTGTCGGTATACTGGCGGGCTTCGACCAAGTACGCGCCGTCGATC
>CERX01105172.1_pt1 | contig 14507 bp, 10 predicted proteins | sample 350251 | NCBI WGS metagenome assembly CERX01 (sample SAMEA2621044, study PRJEB7988) | marine metagenome | biome: marine biome (ENVO:00000447); feature: deep chlorophyll maximum layer (ENVO:xxxxxxxx); material: "saline water (ENVO:00002010), including plankton (ENVO:xxxxxxxx)" | depth 50 m
TTACTCCTGGTCTCGCTTAAGTTCTTTCAAAACCGCGAAAGGGTTTTTTCGCTCTTGTTCCGGTTCAATCTTTCCGAACGACATATCATCTCGTTTCACTGCACACGCCGACTCTGCATGAAGGGGCACAATGGGTAAAGATAACAATAGCTCGTCTTCAAAAATCTGAAGCAGACTAACTTCTCCGTGGTCGTTGACCTCTACCGGTTCGTAAGCCTCGGGAATGATGTCTTCACTCTCTTGCTCTCCTCCCTGCACTGGAGTAAAACAAAAGTCCACGTCAAGTGAGTAGTCAAGTTCACCATTACACCTTTGACAGATAAGTGTTACCTGCGTGCCTAAGTGGCCGTGAAATATAGTAAGACCCTGCGCGTCTTTTTCGAACTGTACCTCAACATCCACATCGTCACTGCATCGGACAACTGCCTCGCTCAATCGTTCCATATCTTTAGACGCCATGATGCCCCGATAATCGGAACGTTTCATAGCACTTTTAGTCGGTTCAACCGAATGAGGGAGTTTCACTTTCTGCATAGGGCGCGCATGATATAGTGTGAACCAAGCAGTGTCAAAGCTTTTATCAGCTTTACTGTCGATAAAACGCCCCTTTCGCAAGTGCCATTTCTAATCGTATTCAAACCTTACCCTACTCAACCTGGCACCCAATGTCATAATTATACTTTCGTTGGCGAAAAATGTTCTACAATAAATGTAGGGCTTCGGCTCGAACCTATTTGTTTTCGTACATTTGTGTATCAGTATGACTTGGTTACAGTGAGGCCGTAGTATGACTCAATCAAATATGCCACAACTTGTGCTTGCATCTTCTTCCGCCTACCGCAAGCAACTGCTCGCGAATATCGGTATTCACGTAGAAACCTGCGCACCGGATATTGATGAAACCCCCGAAGATGGTGAATCCCCCATAAATCTAGCAAAACGACTTGCTGCGGAAAAAGCGAAAAAAGTGGCGAGGCTAAACCCAAACAAAATCATTATTGGCAGCGACCAGGTTGCCCTCGTTGATACCGGGGACGGTAAAAAAATACTGGGTAAACCGCATACGGTTGAAAATGCCCTTGCACAACTTACCCTCTGCCAAGGAAAAACCGTTTCTTTTTATACAGCGTTAAGTTTGTGCCAACACTTTGGTGATGGGACGGCCAAACAAAGCCCCAAAGATAAAGAAGAAACTTGTGTCACCCGGGTAGAAGAAACATGCGTTTTCTTTCGCCGCCATAGTCAAGCCCAACTACAAGCCTATATTGATGCCGAACAACCCCTCGATTGTGCAGGTAGCTTCAAATGTGAGGGGATGGGTGTTTTACTCTTTGAGCGTATTACCAGTCGCGACCCCAATACGCTCATTGGCCTACCCACCATGTTGCTTCACAATATGCTAGATAGACACTTTAATATTGACTTGCTCGACTTAGCAACTCAACAACTCTGGGCTTGTCAGTAATAGCGGCTGTAGTTCGCTTACAGAATGCACAACAGCTTTAGGCTGCAGTGCTTCTAAATGAACCTGAGCATGGACTCCGTAAGACACGCCTATCCTGTCCATGCCAATGGACTTTGCCATTTGCATGTCGTAGGTTGTATCGCCAATCATCACCGCATCGCTGGCTTGAATATCGAGTTCATCAAGAATTTGCAGCAGCATATCGGGTGACGGTTTAGACTCAGCATCATCAGCACACCGTGAAGTGGTAAAATAGTGCCCTGTATTGGTTTGCTGCCAAGCACGAGATAACCCTCTGCGAGCTTTACCTGTGGCTACAGCCAGAATTGCGCCGCTTTCTTTAAGCGATGCTAGTAAAGATTCAACCCCATCAAATAATGGGCAAGGGGTGGTATCTTGCGACACAAATGCCTCTTTATAGGCTAAGACCAGCCTTTCGGCCAAAGCTTCATCATCGGTATTAAACAGTTGTTTGATGGCAGGCTTTAAGCTGATACCTATGATATGCCCCACCTCTTCAGCACTGGGCACGGTAACACCGCATTGCTCGGCGGCCAGTTGCATACAGTTTATGATTTTGGCAGCGGAATCCATTAGCGTGCCATCCCAATCAAAGATAACGAGTTTGTAACGACTTTCTCTCATGAACGACATCAGGCCTTAGGAGTGATTAAGCATGCTTACTAAGCGCATTTAACGTAGCGCTTAATGTGGTATCCAATGGCGCAGTAAACTTCACCCGCTCCTCAGTACCAGGATGGATAAGAGAAATGCTGTGCGCGTGAAGAAATAACCGGCTCAGGCCAATTTTACGCATTTGGTTATCAAATTCAGCATCGCCGTATTTAGGATCGCCGCCAATGGGATGGCCCGCATGTAAACAATGCACGCGGATTTGGTGAGTTCGCCCGGTAATCGGCGACGCCTCAACAAGGGTAGCCCCTTCAAATTGCTGCAAAATGCGGTAGCGGGTTTCAGAAGGCTTACCATCGTCGCCCACACTCACCATGCGCTCACCTGATTGTAGTGTATTTTTACGTAGAGGCGCTTTCACTTTAAACCGTGTTGAAGGCCACTCCCCTGCGACTAAGGCTTGATAGCGCTTATCCATTTTGCCGGTACGTAATTGTTCATGCATGTGTCGCAATGCCGACCGCTTTTTCGCGATCAGAATACAGCCTGAGGTTTCCCTATCCAGGCGGTGCACGAGTTCCATAAACTTCGCATCAGGACGCAATGCCCTTAACCCTTCAATTAAACCAAAGCTTAATCCGCTGCCACCGTGCACCGCAATGCCAGAAGGTTTATTCATAACCAATATACGATCATCTTCAAATAAAATATGGCTCTCAAGGGAGGCGATTTTATCTAATTTTGGCGAAGGCGCAGGTGCACCCTCAGACACCCTCACCGGAGGGATCCGCACCACATCGCCGTCAGCCAATTTGTATTCGGGTTTAATTCTACCTTTATTCACGCGAACTTCGCCTTTACGCAAAATTCGGTAAATCATGCTTTTGGGCACACCCTTAAGTTGAGTGCGCAGAAAATTGTCAATTCGTTGGCCGGCCACATCTGCGTCTACGGTTACAAATTGTACTTTTTGGGGAGTCTGTTCTTTCATGAGGGGGAGTATACCGCATTGCAAAAGGTCTCTGGAACATAAAACACCCATGGCATGAAAAAAATCCGCCATTTGCCTGCAAAAAAATTAGCTTATGGTTGAACATTTAGCGTTGCTTGCAATTAATCATGCTTTATTTCCCTACAAACCTTGCGTAAATACGCCCTTTGGTGCGATAATGAAGGGTGTTTTTTATTCAGTAATTAATTGATAAAAAATAACATCTCGCAGGGTTGGACACACCATACGGTTTAAGAATACCGCTAATACTCCTCTCTGCGAATAAAGGAGTACTGTTCGTTTTCGGTTTGCATTATTCGATGAATAAGCCCCTTGAAGGGCAGTTTTACACCGAAACAACGAATTATAGAGGCAACGACTACACTGCCGTTAGATAATTCAGATAGTACTCGCGAGCACATAATAAGTTCGCCATTTAGCAAACAGAATTGAATTGACGAAATAAGCAGTGCGCACAAAGGCTGCTTATTTACCTGTAAGAAAGAAATAAGGGCGTGTCGCTCCCGACATCCTTTAAAACAGACAATGCGCAATAAGTTGTAATCCAGCCAAATGAATCGGCACAGGCTTATTGCGTTAAGTTTTAAGATCATGTTTTAGGATAATGCGACGTTACAACAAAGTCCCCGTCCAGCCGTGAGGTTGCGCGGTGAGGGTTTGCACATGTCACTTTAATTTTGTGTCTAAATGGCTGTATAAAACAGAGTTAGATACAATGAAAAGAATGTTAATTAATGCAACTCAACAAGAAGAGTTGCGAGTTGCCCTCGTTGATGGGCAACGTTTGTATGATTTAGATATTGAAAGCCCAGGACACGAGCAGAAAAAAGCCAACATTTACAAGGGTAAAATTACTCGCGTAGAACCTAGCTTAGAAGCCGCTTTTGTTGATTATGGTGCTGAGCGCCATGGCTTTCTCCCCCTCAAAGAAATTGCCCGCACTTACTTCCCTAAAGGTTACAGATTCGAAGGTCGTCCTAACATCAAGGACGTTATCAAAGAAGGCCAAGAAGTTATTGTCCAAATTGACAAAGAAGAACGTGGCCAGAAAGGGGCTGCATTAACCACCTTCTTGTCGTTAGCGGGCAGCTACCTAGTATTAATGCCAAATAACCCGAGAGCAGGCGGTATTTCTCGTCGTATCGAAGGTGATGAGCGTACAGAGCTTAAAGAATCATTAAGCAAACTTGATCTTCCTGATGGCATGGGCTTAATCGTTCGTACTGCGGGTGTAGGCAAGTCTTTTGAAGAACTTGAATGGGATCTTAAAGTGCTATTGAAGCACTGGGATGCCATTTCTGGTGTGGCAGCTGAGCGTGAAGCTCCCTTCCTTATTCACCAAGAAAGTAATGTTATTGTCCGTGCTATTCGTGACTACTTACGTCGCGACATTGGCGAAATCCTTATCGACAAAACCAGCATATATGAACAAGCATTACAGCACATTCAATTGGTACGTCCTGACTTCGCAAACCGCGTAAAACTTTACCGTGGCGAAGTACCATTGTTCAGCCACTACCAAATTGAAAGCCAAATAGAATCGGCATTTCAACGTGAAGTTCGCTTACCGTCAGGTGGCTCAATTGTTATTGATCCTACCGAAGCACTCACCTCAATTGATATCAACTCTGCCCGCGCCACAAAAGGCGGAGATATTGAAGAAACTGCGCTGAATACCAACTTAGAAGCAGCAGACGAAATTGCACGTCAGCTACGCCTACGTGATTTAGGTGGCTTGGTGGTTATCGACTTTATCGATATGACACCGGTAAGACACCAGCGTGAAGTTGAGAACCGGATGAAAGATGCAGTACGAAGTGACCGTGCTCGTGTTCAATTAGGCCGTATCTCTCGCTTTGGCTTATTAGAAATGTCACGCCAACGCTTACGTCCTTCATTGGGCGAGTCGGCACACCATGTGTGTCCTCGTTGCTCAGGTCACGGCACTATTCGTGGTACTGAATCTCTTGCGCTTTCTATCCTACGTATTCTTGAAGAAGAAAGCATCAAAGAAAACACGGGGCAAATTGAAGCGCAGCTTCCGGTCCCTGTTGCCACGTACCTGCTAAACGAAAAGCGTAAGTCTATCCAGTTACTAGAGAAGCGCCACGGTGTAGATTTATTACTTATCCCTAACGCAAATCTAGACACGCCACACTATCAAGTTCAGCGCCGTCGCCCTGATGACGTGGTGTCAGAAGCGAGCTACGAAGTTGATCTTATGCCTGCGGTAGAAGCAGAAACAGAGACCACAACAGCCGCCCCAGTTAAACGAGAAGAGCCTGCCCTTAAAGGTTTAGTTGCCCCCACCGCGGCACCTGTTGTTGCGCCTAAAGAGGCACCATCGAAGCCTGCAGATGTACCTTCTTTGTTCTCTCGTATTGGTAAATGGTTAAGCGACCTCTTTGGTAGCGAAGAAAGCAAAGAGAAAGAAACCAAGGAACAGCAAAAACCGGCAAGCAAAGGGCACCAGTCACGTCAGCGTAATAACGATGACAGACGTCGTAAGCCTCGGAAAAATAACCGTCGTCATGGTCAGCAACCACAAAACAAAGAAGGTGGTGATCAGGAACAACGTAAGCCACGTCAAGATCAAGACGAGAACCGTAACAACCGCAATCGCAAACCGCGTAAGGCGCAGCAGCCCCGTGATGAGCAACAGACCACTAAGCCGGTAGATAAAGCACAAAGCCAAGACAACAGCCAAGAACCGCAAGCGCAGAAAAAGCGTGAAGTTGCTGAACGTCGTAAGCGTCGTGATACACGCCGCAGTGTTCGAGTGAATAAAGACGAAGATACTCAAGTTCAAGCTAAGAACAAGGTGCCCGCTAAAGCGAAGCCTGTGAAAGCAATGGCGGCTGAGGAAGGCAACGAAAAAGCGCCTAAACCAACCAAGCCAAAAGCGAATGAGTCAGCCCCTAAGCAAGAACAGACTCAAGCGCCTAAGAAGCCGAAAATAGATGAGACCGACGTTATTGAAACTAAGGCGCAAGAAGAGGTAACGCCTTCTACACCTAGCACACAAGACGAAAATGCTAACCAGACTCAGGATGATAATGGTCAGAAACGAGAAGGCAGAGGCCGCTCACGTCGTTCACCTCGTCATGTTCGTGCAGCAGGACAACGTCGTAAAAAGGATGCGCAAAACGCATCAGAAGACGGCGCCAATGTAGAGTCTAACGATACCGCGCAAACCCAAGCAGCAATGCCCGGTAAGTTAGAATCAGAGGTCCAGTCTTCAGAAACAGACGCGCCCGTTGAGCCGCAAGTCGCTGTTGAGTCTACGCCAAGCAATGAACAAAGCGAAGCGCAACCTCAAGCCGCTGAAACGCCAGCAGAAGCTACGTCGCCAGCGCCAGAAGCGAAAGACGTAAGCCAAGCGCCAAGTGAAGAAGACTCGACGCAGGCAGATAAGCCCGGTTTGCTAGAGCCAGCAAGTGAAGAAGCCGCTGATGTTGTGCAAGACGAACTTCAGTTCGATCTTACTTCTCCAGATGCTGATGCCAATGCTAAGCCAGCGAAGCCTCGGGTTAAAGTGCCTGTAGAAGCGCAAGCAACGCCACCTAAGCAAGTTGAAATAGATTTGAATCACGATGGCGATAGCGCTGAAGCACCAAGCGCGCAAGAAAGCAGTGCTGATGTGGCCCCAGAGGTGGTTGTGGAAGAAAAAGCTCAAAGCAGTGATGCTGACGTTGCCGACGAAAAGCCGGTAGCCCCTAAGTCGGTGAAGACATCGGTTATCAACACGAGTTTGGCGGCAAGTAGCTTAGGTAAACGTAGGGCATCTCACCCTATGACATTACCGGCTTCGGTTGATGATGCATTTACTGATGTGGCACTAGTGGCAAAAGCAGATGATACACGTCCTGCCATCACGGTATGTGGCAAACAAGCGCTAATGCGTGATGTTGTTGGAAAGGCATCTGCCCCTACCACGTTGCCGGCAAGCGTAGACGTAGCCTCTCAACATGTTGAGTCAGCAGTTGAAAGTGACGAAGAGACTGAGTCTCAAGCCGCTAACAGCTAATTCCGCTGGCCATTCTTTGGCAAAGTGAAATAAAGACAAAAGCCGCTTAATCAGCGGCTTTTTTGTCACTTCTTTCTTAACACCATTGCTAGCCCTCTTGCGGGTATCAGTAAGGCGCTTTAAAGAATAAGGCTGATGATAAAATGGTTGATGAAGTTAACCCTGAATTTATAAAGTGGCTCGCACAGGCTACCCAATGTGAAGTTAAACACGCCACGCTTATACAACCACTTTGGAGTGAGCAAGGAGCTTGTTTTAGAGCCACCTTATCCCCTGTCGGAACAAGTGCGACAAAACGTGTGGTAGCCAAATGTGCACAACCTAGGCTGGGTAGCCATCATCCTAAAGGCTGGAGCGGCAATACCAGCTTTCAACGAAAATGCCGCTCATTCAAGGTAGAAGCCTACTTTTACACTCACCTTCAACCCTTCACAACGCAAGATTGCAAAACCCCAAAGACCATTGCGCTTCTCCCCTCGCCTGCCGGGCAAAACCAAGAGGAACAACACTCAAACGACACGCTTATTGTGATGGAGGATCTTGCAAATCTTGGCTATGAGAAAACCACCATGGAATTATCGCCCGATGATGCCGTTGTTGTACTTAAATGGTTGGCGGCATTTCATGGGCAGTTTATGGAGGTTAGCGATAAAAACCTATGGCAAGAAGGGACTTATTGGCACCTTGGCACACGGCTAGATGAATTTAACGCCATGAAAGCGAGCCCCCTTAAAGATGCAGCTCATGGCCTATCTACCCGCCTGAATAAGGCAAAATACCATACCGTGCTGCATGGTGATGCCAAAGTCGCTAACTTTTGCTTCACCAGTCACTTATCGCACTGCGCCGCTATCGATTTTCAATATACGGGCCATGGCGTTGGGGTAAAGGACGTCGCCTATTTTTTAGGAAGTACATTAAGTGAATCTGATCAACTTGCCCACAACCAAGACTTACTAGAGGTGTATTTACAAGCCCTGAAACAAGCACTCAATAATAAGGTGACTATAAAGAGGCATTCTGATCGTGAAATTAATGAAATATTGCAAGAATGGCGAAGCCTCTACCCCTTTGCCTGCGCAGACTTCCATCGTTTTTTAGCCGGATGGTCACCAGATCATTGGAAAATAAATGCGGAGTTAACCAAGCAAACACAACTTGCACTGAACGCGCTGGGATAACCACAGCAGTTCGTCGTACCAGTATGTCGATTGAACGAGGGTGAGTTGGCAGGTAAACCAAAGCCACCTAAATTGAACACTCGTTCAAACTACACGATAGTTTTTTTATGAAACGGTTGCTGCTTATACTTTGCTGTTTAGTTTCTCTCCCCTCCCTAGCGCATAATCACGAAACCCATGCCGCTTCTGCTGACATGCTCCCTGCCCCCAAAGTGATATTTTTCGACGTCAATGAAACCCTACTAGACTTAACTGCCATGCGCAGTTCTGTGGGCGAAGCGTTAGGCGGACGCAATGATTTACTACCACTATGGTTTTCTACTATGTTGCATCACTCGTTGGTTGACTCTACAACTCAACGGTTTCATACCTTTGGTGAAATTGGCGTAGCGTCTTTACTTATGGTGGCAGAAATAGAAGGTATAACGCTATCAAAAGAAGACGCCAAAAAGGCAATAGTCACGCCACTGAGAAGCCTTCCTCCTCACGGTGATGTGGTTGAAGGGCTTAAAGCACTGAAAGCGAAAGGCTACACTTTGGTAAGTTTAACTAACTCGTCGAACAAAGGGGTTTACACCCAATTCAAAAATGCCGACTTGCTGTCCTATTTTGATAAACGTTTAAGTGTAGAGGACATTAATTTATACAAACCTGACTTGCGCGCGTATGCATGGGCAGCTGAACAAATGCAAATTAAAGCCGAAGACGCCATGTTAGTCGCCGCTCACGGTTGGGATATTGCGGGCGCAAAGCAAGCGGGTTGGCAAGCTGCATTTATCGCTCGCCCCGGTAAAGTGCTTTATCCTCTTGCGTTAAAGCCAGACACCGTGGTTTCCGGATTAAATGAACTTGTCGCACAATTGCCTGACGTGAAGTAGCAGCTAGCGAAATCAGTCCTCCCCGTTAAACACAAGCACCGCCCCTTACTGGGGCGTTCTTTTCATATCCACATGAGGTATGCCATCTTCCAAATACATGTCTGAGGTAGGCACAAAGCCGAAACTTTCATAAAACGACAACAGATAGGTTTGTGCGCCAATTTCTATTTCGCTGTTTGGCCAGTAAGATTCACAATACTTGATGGCAGTTTCAATGAGCCGCTTACCCCTGCCGTTTCCGCGATAGTCTTGATGTGTGACAACCCTACCTATGCTGGCCGAAGGGTAGCTAACACCGGGGGGTAACAACCTTGCGTAAGCAACCAGTTTGTCCTGCTCAAATCCCATGAGATGGCGCATGTCGCAATGCCTGTCCTTTTCATCTAGATCAGGATATGGGCAATTTTGCTCTACCACGAAGACATCCACACGAAGTTTTAGTAATTCGAATAGTTGATGCGTCGTTAACGCGTCAAATCCAAGGCTTTTCCAATTTATCATTATTATCTGGGGCGTTTTATAGACGTTTAAGATGGTGCTAAGTTTACCCCAATTCTACTGCAATCAGAACCAACCCCTGATAGCCCACCAGGTTAGTTCATTGCCCTTGCCCTATTATGATGCAGCCATGGGACAAAAATTTCGCAAAATGCTCGCTGAGTTCGGGATTGTCCGCTGATTTTCACGCTTTTAACCCAAGTTATCTTAGGCGCAGTTCTTGTATAAATTAAGAGTGAAAGTGAAGCCAAAGACAAAACGTTAAAGGCGAGACCACTAGCAAGGGTTAGCACCGCCGTAACTGTCGTGGCTCAACAAAAACAACTCCAAATAATAAAACCAATGGTGAACAGGCAAATGAAAACATTTATTGAAAACATGCCTAAAGCAGAACTTCATGTTCATATAGAAGGCACACTCGAACCTGAACTAAGCTTTGCTTTGGCACAAAAAAATGGCGTCACCCTTAACGCGAAAACCCCAGAAGAAATGATTGCGGCCTACAACTTTCACGACCTTCCTTCGTTTTTAGACATTTATTACGCAGGTATGAGCGTATTAATAGACGAAGAAGATTTTTACCAGCTTACCATGGCTTATCTCACACGCGCCGCTCAGCAGAATATCGTGTATGTCGAACTTTTCTTCGACCCGCAAGCTCATACCTCAAGGGGCGTAAGTTTCCACACCGTGATAAGTGGAATAGACAGAGCCAGAACTGACGCGGTCACGCAGCTTAACGTAGAATGCCAGCTAATTCTGTGCTTTTTACGTGATATGTCTGCAGAGTCAGCCATGCAGCATTTAATGATGGCTGAGCCTTACATAGATAAACTTGTGGGCGTGGGGTTAGATTCAGATGAGAAAAACAATCCACCAGAGAAATTCAGTGCGGTGTTTGCCAAAGCCAGAGACATGGGGTTAAAACTCACCATGCATTGCGACGTCAATCAAGACAACACTTTAGAACATATACGCCAAGTCATTGAAGAAATTAAGGTTGACCGAATAGACCACGGCGTCAATATACTGGCCTCTACGGAATTATGCGACCTTGCCAAAGCAAAGAAACTGGGGTTAACCGTTTGCCCAGTATCAAATAAGTTTGTGGTTCAATCCCTGACGTCCAAAGAGATAAAAGACATGCTAGCGTTGGGCCTCACCCCTTGCATTAACTCTGATGATCCCTCTTATTTTCGTGCCTATTTGAACGAAAACTTAGTCGCGCTGCAGGAAGAAGGCGGGTTTAGCAAACAAGAATTAGTGACATTGGTAGAAAATAGCTTTAAAGCAAGTTGGTTGTCTGAGGAAGGGAAAGCACATTATTTGGCGCAGTTAGACCATTACGTTGCGGCAAAGTCAGCGGCGTAAGCAGCCACTTCACCGTAAGCAAAAAGGCGGGTATCGGCATTAACATATTGCGATACCCAGCCGCCCTTACTATCCTTTACCACGTTAAATCATCAGGAATTTCATACTCAGCGTACCAATCTTCTTCTTGCTCGTCTTTGCCATCATTGCCACGGGTATCTAAGTCGGCACGATAGACGATATAGCTCTCATCACGCTGGGCGATTTTATCAGCTACCGGGGTGGGTACTAGCTCGTAAGCGTCATCAAGGAGCACCACGGTTAAGCGACCTTTAGTGACTTGCTTGTGAATGTCATTACTGACATACATACGCTTGACCACATTTTCATGGGTGAAATTAAGGACAATATCCCCTTTACGTTCTTGTTTATTTGTGGTGATAAGCTGTTTAACTTGCGCGGCAATTGAACGTTTCTCTCGTTCTTGCTGTTGCTGTTGGTTCAAGGCGCGATCTCGCGCTTTCTTTTCCTCTGCCGCTTTTTGCGCCGCCAGTGCTGTTTCATCAACTGTCGGTTGTTTCTGCTTGTTTTGCTGCTTTTGCTTTTTTCGTTTATCTGCTCGAGCTTGTTTGGCGGAGGCTTTATCCGCTAGCCCAGCTTTTAATAACTGATCTTGTAGTGAAGCCATGATTTCTTCTCTATCTCTTGTCGATATATTCAATCGCAAACAGGCTTAGTTTGAGCCAATTTAGCGTGTAATCGAGTAATGTACATCACATAAATAAGCCCGACAAAATGCGGGCTTATTTGACCTAAACGTTGCGCGCATTAAGCACTATTTTTTCTTAGCTTTCGCTTTAGCAGCTGGCTTTTTCGCAGCCTGCTCTTGCCATTTTCCGTCGTCATACCACGCCGACCAGCCTGTGGCCTTTCCAGCTTCATTTTCCGACATCACATACTGCTGCTTTGTCTTACGGCTGTAACGAACAATGGCCGGATTACCTTCAGGATCCTTTTGTGGCGCATCTGCAAGATAATAGAATTTCGGCGAAATTCTATCCCTAAAGCGAGCCAACTCTTCCACTTTCGGCGCACGTGTCTCTCGCGACTTAGGGAAGTTATGCGCCGCTAAAAAGATACCTGACGCCCCGTCCCGTAACATAAAGTGGGCATCTGATTTCTCGCAAGGAAGCTCAGGTAAATCCACTGGATCTTCCTTCGGTGGCGCAGCTTCGCCATTTCGCAACAGCTTGCGAGTATTTTTACACTCTTCGTTGGTACAGCCAAAATACTTGCCAAACCGGCCGTTTTTAAGCTCCATGTCGCTACCACATTTATCGCACTCGATAATAGGGCCGTCATAGCCTTTAATCTTGAAGGTGCCACTCTCTACCAAGGTGCCATCACAGGTCGGGGTATTACCGCACACGTGAAGTTTACGAGATTCATCAACGAGGTAGCTGTCCATGGCAGTGCCACATTTTGGACAACGCTTTTTCGAGCGTAGCGCTTCTGTCTCAAGTTCTTCTTCGTCATCAACCTTCACCACTTCATCACCAGCGGTAAGGTTCATGGTGTTTGTACAGCGCTCTTTCGGCGGTAAGTTGTAACCAGAGCATCCAAGGAAAACCCCGGTAGAGGCGGTACGTACGTTCATTTCGCGGCCACATTTATCACATTCAATGCCCGCTGGAACCGCTTGATTAAGGCGCATACCGCCTTCTTCTGGGTCCTTCTCAGCGTTCAGTAACTTGCCGTAAAAACCACTGTAGAAGTCGTTGAGCACGTCTTTCCAGTTTTTATTACCCTCAGCAATATCATCTAATTGCTGCTCCATGTTTGCGGTAAAGTCGTAATTCATTAAATCGTCAAAGTTTTCCATGAGACGATCATTCACAATTTCACCCATTTTCTCGGCATAAAAACGTTTGTTTTCTAAACGCACATAGCCGCGATCTTGAATGGTTGAAATAATACTCGCATAGGTAGATGGGCGACCAATACCACGTTTTTCGAGCTCTTTAACCAGTGATGCTTCATTAAAACGCGCAACAGGCTTGGTAAAGTGCTGCTTAGGATCTAACGCTTTTAACTCGAGTACGTCACCTTTTTGAACGTCTGGCAACATGAGCTCTTCGTCGCCTTTCTTACGCAATTGAGGCTGAACACGGGTCCAACCATCAAACTTAAGTACGCGGCCCTTCGCTGTTAGTTCATAGTCGCCAGCAGACACTCGAATGGTGGTCGCATCGTATTTCGCTGGGGTCATTTGGCAGGCCACAAATTGACGCCAAATTAATTCGTAAAGACGCTGAGCATCACGCTCCATATCGCCTAGGCTGGCAGCTCCTATGCTAACGTTAGAAGGACGGATAGCTTCGTGCGCTTCTTGCGCACCTTCTTTACTGCCATAGCGAATAGGCGAGTCAGGTAAATACTTGTTACCAAAATTATCGGAAATATACGCCCGTGCACTATCAAGGGCTTCTTGGCTCAAATTGGTTGAGTCGGTACGCATATAGGTGATGTAACCCGCTTCATATAAACGCTGGGCCATCATCATGGTTTTCTTCACGCCAAACCCTAAGCGTGTGCTTGCCGCTTGCTGTAATGTAGAAGTTATAAAGGGCGCAGAAGGTCGGCTTTGTGTCGGTTTCGACTCACGGCTTTCAACTTGGTAATTTGCGCCATCTAACTCGGCCAACGCTTTGTCTGTTTCGGCTTTATTTTTGGGCTTAAACGCATTGCCCTGATGTTTTGCCACCAACATGCGCAATGCGGCTTGTTGTTGGCTGGTTAAGTCGGCGTGCACATCCCAAAACTCTTCGGGCACAAAGGCTTTAATTTCACGTTCACGCTCAACAACTAAGCGTACAGCTACCGATTGAACTCGTCCTGCGGACAGGCCACGAGCAATTTTTTTCCATAACAGTGGCGACACCATAAAACCAACAACACGGTCGAGGAATCGACGTGCTTGCTGTGCATTCACCCGGGAAATATTAAGTTCGCCCGGATCAGAAAACGCATCTTGAATCGCGTTTTTAGTAATTTCGTTGAACACGACGCGCTGGTAAGTTTTACCTTTGCTTCCTAGCAACTCTTGCAAGTGCCACGCGATGGCCTCCCCTTCACGGTCCAAATCCGTTGCGAGATAAATCGTATCAGCGTCTTTGGCTAACTTTTTGAGTTCGTTAACCACTTTTTCTTTGCCTTGCAACACTTGATAGTGCGCTTGCCAATCTTTTTCTGGGTCAACACCCATGCGATCGACAAGTTTCAAATATTCGTGACGACGAAGATATTCTAGTCGCTCTTCATCGCTTAAAGTTTTGAGTTCTTTTGCCGGTTTTTTAGGCTCAACTTTGCCTAATGCCTTCGTTGGAAGATCTCGCACGTGGCCAACCGAACTTTTTACGATAAAATCTTTACCGAGATATTTATTTATCGTTTTTGCTTTGGCTGGTGACTCGACTATGACCAGTGATTTTGCCATATAATT
>CERX01061285.1_pt1 | contig 14496 bp, 13 predicted proteins | sample 350251 | NCBI WGS metagenome assembly CERX01 (sample SAMEA2621044, study PRJEB7988) | marine metagenome | biome: marine biome (ENVO:00000447); feature: deep chlorophyll maximum layer (ENVO:xxxxxxxx); material: "saline water (ENVO:00002010), including plankton (ENVO:xxxxxxxx)" | depth 50 m
CCTCTACAGCCTGAGCGAATACCTGGACGGCCAGACCCTGGACCAGTGGATGCGCGACAACCCCGAGCTGGATCTGCAGCAGGTGCGCGATATCATCCAACAGGTTGCCCTCGGCCTGCGCGCCTTTCACCGGCTGGAAATGCTGCATCAGGACCTGCGCCCGGCCAACATCCTGATTGAGCGCAGCGGCCGGGTGCGCATTATCGATTTTGGTGCGGTGCAGGTGGCAGGGCTGGTCGAAAGCGGCCTTCAGCAACCGGGCGAGTTGCTGGGCACCGCTCAGTACACCGCGCCCGAGTACTTTTTGGGCGAGGGTGGTAGCGATCGCTCCGACCAGTTCTCGCTGGCAGTGATTGCCTATCAGATGCTCAGTGGCCGGTTTCCGTACGGCACTGGGGTGTCTGCCGCGCGCAGTCGGGCGGCCCAGAATCGTTTGAGCTACCAGTCGGTTCTCAACCCGACCCGCACGTTGCCAGCCTGGATAGACGCGGTTCTGCGCCGCGCTCTGCAGCTGGACCCGGCCAAGCGTTTTGCCGATGTCGACGAGTTTGTCTTCGAGCTGCGCCAACCCAGCGCTGCCAGTTTGGCCGCGGGCAAGGCGCCATTGCTGGAGCGTAACCCGGTGCTGTTTTGGCAGTTGGTGTCACTGGGGTTAGGGGCTGCACTGTTGGTGAGTTTGACGCGCTTCTAACGCTGTTTGGCCCCGCGCCAGAGCCCTGATCGGTTGTTTACCAGTGCCGTAACCCGTTGGGGGCTTGGGCGCAATTTCCTTCAATACACACGCGAGCCTTTGCCTCAGCATGCCGCTACTGAGGTCATGAGGGCGCACCATGTTGTCGCTGTGGTTATCGATGTTGGCGTTTATTCTGGTCGGTTCGATTGCGCCGGGGCCGGTTTGTGTGGTGACGGTCAGCAGTGCCGCGCGCGTGGGCTTGCCAGGCGCCATGCCCTATGTGTTGGGCGCCTCGCTTGGCTACGCGCTGATGGTATTGCTGCTGGGGCTTGGTTTGCTTGGCAGTTTGGCGCACAGCCCGCAGGTATTACAGGGGCTGGCCTGGGTGGGCGCGGCGTACATGCTGTATCTGGCTTGGCGGCTTGCAAGGGCAGAGCCGGGGTTGCCTCGGGTGGAAAACATCAGGGTGCCTGGCTTTTGGGCTGGCGCCCTGGCGCAGTGGCTCAACCCGAAGGCGTGGTTGTTCTCCCTGTCGGGGCTGGGGTTGTTCGTCAGTAATCAGGCGCAGTCACTGGCGATCTTCTGTATGGTGTCGCTGCTGGTCTGTCTGTTTGGCGTGGGGTGCTGGGCGGTGCTGGGGCATCTGCTGGGCGGTCGCCTGCCAAGCGTGCGGGCAATGCGCGTATTTAATCTGTTGATGGCGTTGTTGCTGGTGCTCAGCGTCATGCTGATTCTGGGGCGGTGAGAAGGTGAGATGAACAAGTCGCAAGAGCAGTTTCTTCAGCGCAGCCCGGCGCTGCCGTTGGTCGAGCTGCGGCAGGCAGATCGCTCCAGCGCCTGTTATCAGGCGCATACGCATGACGAGTTTTCTTTTGGTGTGATTGACCAGGGGCACACGGCTTACCGTAATCGGCAGCGTACTGAGCGTATCGGTGCGGGCAGCATGGTAACGGTCAATCCGGGTGAGGTGCACTCGTGCAACCCGGCGGCCGGTCAGTGGTCGTATCGGATGCTGTTTGTTGATGCCCACTGGTTGGGTTCTTTGCAGCGCGAGGCGTTTGGCGGCAGCGCTGACTACCAGGGGTTTCCGGATATTTGCAGCCTGACGGGCCGGGCGCAGTTCGACGGGCTGTTCGCCAGCCTGCAGCGCTCAGACGGCGCGCTGGAAGCGCAGGGGCGGCTGGTCGAGTTATTGCACCCGCTGTTTAGCCGCGCTCAGGAACATACCCCAACGCTGCATCAGAGCGGCCTGCAGCGCGCGCGGGAGTTGATCATGGATCGACTTGGCAGCAATCTGCAATTGGACGAACTGGCCGAGGCGGCAGAGCTTAATCGTTATCAGCTGATTCGCGGTTTCAAGCGGTTGTACGGTCAGGCGCCGCATGCGTTTCAACTGGATGCACGCATCAAGCAGGCGCGTTCACGCTTGCGCGCTGAGCCGGTCAGCCTGAATCACCTGGCGCTGGATCTGGGCTTTGCCGATCAGGCGCATTTTCAGCGTCATTTCAAACTGCGTACTGCGCTGACGCCCGGCCAGTACCGGGCGTTTCACCAGTCCACCTGAACACCAGAGAGCATGTGGAATTAATCAGCGCTTCCTTCACTCTTCCGGGCTCTGGGCCAGCGTGATGTGGTCTGGGTGAATCGTGATAAAGCCCTTTTTCATCAATCCGCCAAGGGCTTTCTTGAAGTTGCTCTTGCTGACACTGAAGGCTTCGCTGATGGCCTCAGGAGGGCTGCGATCACTCAACGCCAGCTCGCCACCACTGGCCCGCAGGCGTTCAAGGATCTGCTGCTGCAGGCGGTCAGCGGCTTGGGCGCCTACTGGCTGCAGGCTGAGGTTGATCTTGCCGTCGGGACGCATCTCGCGAATGTAGCCCTGCTCCTTGCGGCCCAGCTTGATCGGCCTGAAGGCTTCATTGCGATGTACCAAACCCCAGTGTTCGCCATTGATGATGGCTTTGTAGCCTAGCTCGGTACGCTCGACCATCAGCAGGTTGACCGCATCGCCGACCTTGTAGGCGGCCGGTGTCTTGTCCAGGTAGCGATCCAGGCGAGTGGTCGCCAGCACCCGGCTGGTGTGTTTGTCCAGATACAGATAGGCGACGCAGTACTGGCCTTCTTCCAGCGGCTTTTTCAGCTTGGCGAAGGGTAGCAGCACGTCCTTGGGCAGGCCCCAGTCGAGGAACAGACCGACTCGGTTGCGCGCGACGACTTTGAGGTTGGCAAAGTCGCCCACCTGAGCGCGGGGGCGCAGGGTGGTAGCAATGATGCGGTCTTCGCTGTCGAAGTAGACGAACACGCGCAGGCGGTCGCCCACCTCGGTACTCTGATCCTTGGGTACATAGCGGTTGGGCAGCAGGATTTCGCCGTCTTCACCACCATCCAGATAGAGCCCGAAGTCGGTGTGTTTGGTGATTTCCAGATGATTGAAACGCCCAATGTCGGCCATGCTGCTGCTCCTGATTACGATAACCGCGCATTCTAGCAGGCTCAGCTCTGCTGTTTGGCTTGCTCGATCATGTCGGCGACGCTGCGCGCTTCGATACGGTCGGTGTCGAACAGGTTTTCCAGGTCTGCGCGGGCCTGACGGGCGGTCTGCATCACAGCCGCTGCGTCGTCATAGACGGCGTGCTGGGCCGCCAGTACCTGTTCGTCGTGCCTGCGGAAGCGCGTCAGGCGCGAGTCGGCCTGCTCATCACTCAACCCCAGGCCGGTGAGAATCTGCCTGCTCATCTCCAGGCTGGAGTGGAAGGTTTCGCGCACTGCCAGCACGTTCAGGTCAATCAGTTTGTGCACGTGTTGACGGTTGCGAGCGCGGGCGATGATGGTGATCTGCGGATACAGGCGGCGCACGGTTTCTGCGGTACGCAGGGTGATGTCCGGGTCGCCACTGGTGATGATAAAGAACTGCGCCTTGTCGACCTGAGCTGCGCGCAGGATATCTGGGCGTAGCGGGTCGCCGTAGTAGATCGGCATGTCGGCGCTGATGCTGCGTGACATTTCGATACTGTCGACTGAGGTATCCAGGGCAACGTAGGGCACGCGCTGGGCACGCAATACCCGAGCGATGATCTGGCCCATGCGCCCCATGCCGGAGATAACCACCCGCGGCGCGTCGGTGTCGATCTGTTGGTATTCGTCGGGCACTGTGCGCGGTGTTGCCTGCTCCTTGGGCAGTAGCGCGGCCAGCAACAGAATGAGCAGCGGCGTTACCGCCATGGACAGGGTGATGGCCAGCACCAGCAGGTTGTTTTGAGTGGGGCTGAGCAACTGATGGGTGCTGGCAAGCTGAAACACTACAAAGGCAAACTCGCCGCCGGCAGCCAGTACCAGGCCCAGCCGTAGCGCACTGCGTCGCCCCAAGCCCGCGGCCAAGCGACCGGTCAGGTAGATGAGCGGCAGTTTCAGTGCAAGTATCAGTGTGGTTAGTAGGGCGACAGACAGGGGGCTGCTCTGCAGCAGCGACACATCGGCCTGCATGCCCACGGTAATGAAGAACAGCCCCAACAGCAGGCCCTTGAAGGGTTCGATCTGCGACTCCAGCTCATGGCGGTACTCAGAGTCCGCCAGCAGCAGTCCGGCCAGAAAGGCGCCAAGGGCCATGGAAACGCCCACCGATTCCATCAGCCAGGCCGTGCCAATCACCACCAGCAGGGCGGTAGCGGTGGATACTTCCTGCAGGCCGGTGCGAGCCACTACCCTGAAGACCGGGCGCAGGAGGTAGCGGCCGCCGATAATGATCGCGGCAATGCTGCCGAGCACCTTGATGGTCTGCAGCAGCAGGTTGCTGTCGCCGCTGCTGTCCGGCTGCACGCCGAGTAGCGGGATGAGGGCGATCAGCGGAATGGCGGCCATGTCCTGAAACAGCAGCACGGCGAACGCCTGGCGGCCGTGGGCGCTGGTCAGCTCTCGGCGTTCGGCCAGCAGCTGCAAGCCGAAGGCTGTGGATGACAGCGCCAAGCCCAAGCCCAGAACCAGCGCGGTGGCTGGCGGCTGCTCAAACAGCAAGAGCGCGAGCAGGCCAATGACGCTGGCGCACAGACCGACTTGCAGCGCACCGGTGCCGAACACCGCGCGGCGCATCACCCACAGCCGCCGTGGCGACAATTCCAAGCCGATGATAAATAGCAGCAGTACCACGCCCAGTTCGGAAACATGGCCGATGTCTTCGGGGTGTGGCACCAGATCCAGCGCCCAGGGACCGATGATCACACCCGCGGCCAGATAGCCGATCACCGCGCCCAGGCGCAGGCGCTTGGCTAGTGGAACGGCGATGACGGTGGCGAGCAATAGAACGACGATAAGCTGCAGGACGCTGCCGGAGGGGTGCATGTGAAGGAGTACCTGAACAGAGGGGAACGACAGCCCCAGTTTAAGTGACGGCGCTGGCACTGTGGCGGAAAATTTGTCGCGCTGTTGGGCAAAACTGCTACTGTGCCGCAGATAGGGCAGGGTGGAGAGTACAGCGGTGACAGGATGGCGGGAGCAACTGGGCTGGTGGCTGGCGCATCGCCTTGGGCGTGGGCCCGAGCAAGAGCTGGAGCGCCAGCATGACGCATTGGGTGAGCTGCGGGTAACACAGGTCGGCGACTTACGTTACCTCTACTTTGGCGAAGAGACTGAGCAGAGCTGCGGGCTGATCGGCGACCCAGGCTGGCTTGGATACGACTACACCCGAGCGATGCTACTGGCGGGGTTTTGGCAGCCACAGCTTGAGCGGGCGCTGGCGCTGGGATTGGGGGGCGGGAGCCTGGTCTGCGCGGTGCTGCAGCATTTGCAACCGGCGCAAATGCGCGCGGTTGAGCTGCGCCCTGCTGTGGTGGAGTTGGCCCGGCGCTGGTTTGCCCTGCCGGAGGTGCCCGAGCTGCAGGTGGTGGTAGCAAGCGCCGAGCAGTACATGGCATCGCTGACCGAGCCGGTGGACCTGCTGATGCTCGATTTGTACCTGGAAGACGGCATTGCCGGCGCTCAACTGCATATGGACTTTTTGCAGCAGTGCCACGCGGCGCTGCGCCCGGGCGGGCTGATGGTGGTTAACCAGTGGCAGCAGGGTAGCAGTGGCAAGCCCTACGCCGTCCACCGTCTGCGCGAGCTGTTCGGTGAACGCTACCTGCAGGTGGAGGTAGTGGAGGGCAATATCATCCTATTTATTCCCCAGAGCGGTGAGCTGACACTCGACCGGCAGGCCATGAATGTTTGGGCCGACGGCTTGGAGTCGCAACTGGGCTACAGCCTGCGGCCCTATATCGAGGGTTTGCGGCGAGCGGGGTAGCGTCTAAACCTGCTGGCTCTTGCCGGTAAAGTGCAGCGCATCACCGCAGCGCCGGCACAGATAGCGATTGCCCTTTTTTACCAGCGCATGGCGGCGCGCGGTGAAAGGCATGTGGTCGGGGCAGGCGCAACGATACAGATACTGGGTGCTGCGTCTGCGGGCCACGGCGTAGTTGTGGCAGCGATCAGCCGGCAGCTCAAACAGCCCGGTCATCAGCGCCTGCCATTCGCGGCCATGCGGGCGAATGCGGTGGCCGTACAGCTGATGGGCAATCAGATGCGCTACCTCGTGGGCAACGGTTTGCTGCAGAAAGTGCGCGCTGTTCTCCCGGTACATCTGGCCATTGAAGCGCAGCAGGTTGCGGTCAAGGTAGGCGACGCCGGCGCGCTGGCCGCGCAGGTCAAGATGGATATCGGGCCGTGCAAAGGTGCGTTGAAAAAATTGCTCTGCTTTGGCGTAACAGGCTTCGGTACGGGCAATGATGCGCTCCATCAGAACACCGCGTTATCGAGTCCGGCGGCCATGTACATGCCCAACTCCTCTACCTGCTGTTCAAAGTCGTCCTGCCAGTCACCGCGCAGGGTCAGCGGCGCCTGTACCCAGTTCCAGCGCAGGCCGGTAACGATCGACTCGACCGCCCGGCGAGTGCCGGTGCCGTCCATCCCAGCGCGAATATACAGCGCGCAGGGTAGACCCTGTTTTTCTTCCAGTACGGGGTAATAGCAGCGGTCGAAGAAGTCCTTGAGCGCGCCGCTCATGTAACCCAGGTTTTCGGTGGTGCCCAGAATAATGGCGTCGGCCTGCAGCACGTCCTGCGGTTGGGCCTCCAGCGGCGGCACCCAGCGGGTCTCAACCTGTTCGATATCGGGATGGCGAGCGCCGCGCAGCGCTGCCTCGGCCAGCTTGCGGGTGTTGGGCGAGGGTGCGTGCGCGACGATCAGCAGTTGCTTGCGTGCCATACCTACCCCTGCCGGCTATTCCACAGCCGTGCGACGGCGCGTTCGCTGCCTAGCCAGGCGACCAGCAAGCCGAGTGCGCCGAGTAGGCCGAAGACGGCCACGGGCAAGATGAAAAACGGATCGCTACCCGCCGGCAACAGTAGCCCGAGCGCACTGGCCAGGGCGATGAACAGCAGACTCATGATGACCAGAATGGCGCGGCTCTTGGGCGCGTAATGATACGGAGCGTCGCCGGCTTCCAGCGGGTTGAGCAAGGGCGCGCAGAGGCGGCGGGCGTGGTCTTTAATGGTAGCCATGAGGTAGCGGGGTTCCTGTCTGCGAATGTCGGTCAGTGTAGCGTCATGTGCCTTGTGTTTTGAAGGTACAGACAATCCGGGCTGGTCAGCGCGGCCCGGATTGCGGTAGGGTGTTTACAGCTGAATATAAATATTGCACATAAATTTACACCCCCAAATCCTGCCTGGACCCGACGCCACCAAGGAGATTCGGTTCCATGCTTCGACTCGTAGTGCCCATTGCGGCCCTGCTGTGCGGCATCGCTCTGTTGCTGCTGGGTACTGGCCTGCTCAATACGCTGCTCGCCCTGCGCGGCAGTGCCGAAGGTTTCAGCGACCAGACGCTAGGTCTGCTGGGTTCCGCCTATTTTGCCGGTTTTATTCTCGGCACCTGGTTATGTCCGCGGCTGATTCGCCGCATGGGGCACGTGCGTGCCTTTACCTTTCTTGCCGCGGCCGAGGCGGCCTGCGTGCTGATCCACCTGTTGTGGATGCTGCCTGGCGTCTGGCTGCTGCTGCGGGTGATGACCGGGGTTGCGTTGGTCGGCATTTATACCGTGATCGAAAGCTGGCTCAACACTCAGGCGCCGCCGGAGCGGCGTGGGCAGGTGTTTGCCTGCTACATGGCGATCAACCTGGGCTCGTTGGCGCTGGCCCAGCAACTGCTGAACTGGGACAGCCCGCTTAACTTCACGCTGTTTGTGATTGCCGCGATGCTGGTGGTGCTGGCAGTAATGCCGGTATCGGCCACCCGCCTGTCGCAACCGGTCATTACCGATACACCGGCCTTGTCGCTGCGCCGCCTCTGGGAGGCCGCGCCCGTGGCCTGTGCCGGGGCCTTGCTGTCCGGGCTGGGCATGGGCGGCTTCTGGGGCCTTGGTGCGGTTTACGCTACGCGCATGGGCATGGATACCGCGCAGATTGCCGGGTTTGTGTCGCTCGTGATTGTCGCCGGTGCGCTGGCCCAATGGCCGATGGGGCGGCTGTCGGACAGTATCGACCGCCGCCGTGCGCTGGTGATCATTGCCGGCAGTGCAGCTGTTGGCGGCCTGCTGATGGCGGCGCTCGGCCCGTTCGGACTGTGGCTGCTGCTGGGCGCAGCGGTGTTTGGTGCCGGCTCCTTCTCGGTCTATCCGGCGGTGGTGGCGCACCTGATCGATCATTTACACCAGGAAGATATTCTCTCGGGTAACGCGGCATTGCTGATGCTGCACGGCGTTGGGGCGGCAATAGGGCCGGCACTGGCGGGTCTGTTGATGAGCGCCACGCCGGTGGCCTTGCCGCTGTTCTTCACGCTGATGTTTGCACTCTGTGCGCTTTATGCCGGTTGGCAGCTGCGGGCCGGCCGTGACCGTATTGTCGATGGCGCCGCCCACCAGGTGCCCATGGTGCGCACCTCCACCGCCGTGCTGGAGATGATGCTGGAAGAGGCGGGTGGCGATGAGTCTGACGCCGCTGCGCGCACCGAAGAGCCTGCCGCAGAAGCCGAGCAGGCACCCGACACCGATTCCGATGCAACAGGGAGACCTCAATCATGATGTTGGCTACTGACCTGGATGGAACCTTTCTTGCTGGCGACCCGGACAATCGCCAGCGCCTTTACCAACTGATCAGCGCGCACCCGGGCATTACCCTGGTGTTTGTTACCGGCCGCGGTCTTGAGGTGGTGGTGCCGTTGCTCTCGGACCCGGCGATCCCGCAACCGGATTACATCATCTGCGATGTCGGCGCCACCGTAGTGGATGGCAAGACCTTGCAGCCGGTTTACCCCGTGCAGAGCGAGATTGATGCGCGCTGGCCGGGCGAGCAGCTTATTCTGCAGAAACTGTCGGCCTTTCCCGGGCTGGAGCGTCAGCAGGTGCCGCAGCAGCGCCGCTGCTCCTGGTTCTGTGAACCGGACGCGGTGACCGACGAACTGCGCGCGGCTGTCGAGGCGCTGGACTGCGACTTGCTATTTTCCGCCGGCATGTACCTGGACTGTCTGCCCCGTGGCGTCAACAAGGGCAGTACCCTGCAACGGCTGGTTGAGCACCTGGATGAGTCGCTGGACGATGTGCTGGTAGCCGGCGACACCCTGAATGACCTGTCGATGTACGAGCAGGGCTTCAAGGGCGTGTGCGTCGGTGAGTCAGAGGCCGCCCTGCTGGAAGCCACCGGTGACCGCGCCAAGGTACTGCACGCCCGTCTGAGCGGCTGCGGCGGGATTCTTGAAGCGATATCGCATTTCGGCTTTCTTGGCCCGCTGGGGGTCGATTCGGAGCTGCGTGACCTGCAGATCAAGGGCAAGGCGGACCTGGTGATGGTGTATCACCGCCTGCCTTACGAGGAGGTAGAGCAAGACGGCAAGGTGATACGCCGCCCGCCGTCCTCACCCAACGGGATTCTGCCAACGCTGCTGAGCTTTTTTGCCGGTGATCAGCAGGGCTCCTGGGTGGCTTGGTCGATCCATGACCCGCGCCGGCGCGAAGGCTTTGAGGTGCACACCAAGGTGGATGCCGAGCGCTATCCCAATCTGGTTGCCGCGCGGGTAGCGCTGACCAAGGAAGACGTCGACGTGTTCTATAAGCGCTTCTCCAAGGAGGCGTTCTGGCCGACCCTGCACACCTTCTGGGAGCGCGCCGTGTTCCGTGAAGAGGACTGGGCGGTATTTCTCAAGGTCAATCGCCTGTTTGCCGAGCGCACGGCCGCTGAGGCAGCACAGGGCGCGGTAGTCTGGCTGCACGACTACAACCTGTGGATGGTGCCGGCGTTTTTGCGACCGCTGCGTCCGGACCTGAATATCGCCTTCTTCCATCACACCTACTTCCCGTCGGCGGACGTATTCAACGTGCTGCCCTGGCGCCGCGAAATCATCGGCAGTCTGCTGCAGTGCGACTACATCGGCTTTCATATTCCCCGTCAGGCCGAGAACTTTGTTGACGTGGTGCGTGGTGTCGCGCCGCTGGAGGTGGTGGAGGAAACCGGCTGTGCGCCGCGCTACCTGACCTACGGCTGCGCTGTGGGGCTGGAGCGCATGGCCACGCGCATCAAGGTGCACGGCCGAGAGATCGGCCTGGGCGCGCATCCGGTCGGGCTGGATGTTGACCGTGTGCAACAGGTGCTCGATAGCGAGGTGTGTCAGGAGCAGATCACCATGCTGCGCAAGGAGCTGGAAGGCATTCGCGTGGTGCTGTCGGTCGAGCGGCTCGATTACACCAAGGGCACCTACGCCAAACTGCTGGCCTTTGAAGCGCTGCTGGAGGCGCACCCGGAGCTGATCGGTAAGGTCAGCCTGATCACCATCTGCGTGCCGGCGGCCCGCGAGATGACCATCTACGCCGAGCTGCTGGGCCAGATAGAGCAGGCGGTGGGCCGCATCAATGGACGGTTTTCGCGGGTTGGCTGGACGCCGGTGCAGTTCTTCTACCGCGCCGTACCCTTCGACCAGTTGGTGGCCTATTACCTGATGGCAGATGTGATGTGGATTACCCCGCTGCGCGACGGGCTGAATCTGGTTGCCAAGGAATACGTGGCAACCCAGGGGCTCTGTGGTGGCGCCGGGGTGCTGGTGCTATCGGAGTTTGCCGGTGCCGCCGCCGAGCTGCACGGGGCGCTGTTGACCAACCCGCATGATCCGCATGACCTGCGCGACGGCCTCTATATCGGCCTGACACTGGGCCGTGCCGAACGCGAAGCGCGCCTGCGCGAGCTGTTTGGGGTGGTGCAGCACAACGATATTCGTCGCTGGGGCGATGAGTTCTTGCAGGCGGTACGTGGGGTGCACCGCGAGGCCCTGGAGCATAGCGACGAGGTGGCCTAGCCGCAAATGAACAGGGCCGGCCCTGTGGCCGGCCCTGTGGGCTAACAAAGCATTAGGAGCGCTTTGTTAAGGTAGTACCTGATTGATCTGGTACACGGTGGTGGTGCCACTGACTTCGTGACCGACGATCAGCAGAGCCTCACCGTTCGGTGAATCCTCGGCAGAGACAAACACCAGACCTTCCGGCCCCAGGTCACCGGCATCGGCCAGCACGGACTCGGTGTCTTCAGTGTTCCAGTCGGCGCGGGTGTTCAGGTAGTCCACCATTTCAGGCGCGGTCGGGTCGGTGATATCCCATACCATCACACCGCCCATACGCTCCAGACCCAGGAAGGCAAAGGTCTTCTCGCCCAGTTGGCCGATAGTGACGCCTTCGGGCTCCGGGCCCTTGTTGTCACTGCGGTTGTCGAACACGTCACCTTCATCGTGGGTCGAGTTGAAATAGTCGGCGCAGGGGATATCGCGGCTGGCGCCTAACATGCACTCGGCGCTGGCAATGTACTGCTCAAGCGCATCGCCCGAATCCCAGACCAGCGCACCGTCGGCATCGCGGATAGAGAACGAGCGAGCGCCGTAGGCGTACAGGTTGTCGTACATCAGGCGGTCACCCGCGACGTTTTCATTACCGGCGGCATCGAACAGCACCGGGTTGCCGGCGTCGTCTTTACGATAGCCATCGGTCCAGGCGATGGTCAGGCGGCCCAGGGTGTCATCTTCACGGCAGTCGCCCGGATCAGCGGCGGTGGCACCGCAGTAGCTGAAGGTGGTGGGGTTGAGCAGGGCGCCCGCCGCCAGTTCACGCAGCTGCGGCGGCAGGTCGTCGCCGGCGCGGCGGTCAAAGCCACCGGTGTGTAGCAGGTGCTTGGCGCGAAATTCCTCAACAAAGCCCTTGCTGGCATCGCCAGCCCAGTAGGCGTCGTCATCCTCGCCCCAGGCGCGGGCGTCACCCTCGTTGGCGGTGACCAGATAGGTGTTGCCACCTGCGCTGTAGGCGGCAATGGCATCAGGCTGGTACATACCCAAAACACCGGGCCAGGTGGTTATGTTGATTTCGCCGTCTTCGTCACTGGCGTCAATGCCGTTGCCAGCCACACCGTGATCCTTGTAGCCCAGCGGCAGAATCTCGGTGACGGTGGCGCTGGCGATATCGATCTTGGCCAGGGCGTTGTTTTCTTGCAGGGCAACCCAGGCGGTGCTGCTATCTTCGGAGATGGCGATGTACTCGGGCTCCAGGTCCTGCTCGACACTGGCATTGGGCCCAAAGATGCGAACGCCGGCCTCAACCAGAGCGTCTTTCTGCGCGTTAAAGCTGCTGAAAGTGGCCGTTTTGACCTCGACGATTTCGTCGTCAGTCAGACTCAGGATGCTGATGGAGCCAACGGGGTCAACGCTGTAGTCGTTGCTGGGTTCGCCTTCGTTGGCGGTCAGCAGGTACTTGCCGTCCGGGCTGAAGGCGAGCATGTCGGGCTGTGCACCAACCTGCTCGGAGCCCAGCAGTTCGAGGGTTGTCGCGTCGTACAGGGCGACAAAACCGTTATCGGTCTTCGGCGAGGCTTCGATGGCTACGGCCAGGTAGCCGCCCTTATAGGCGATGCTGTTAACCACTGCGCCAGCGGCAATACCGGTGGCGGTCAGGGTCTCGACCAGTGTTGGGTTGGCCGGGTCGCTGGCATCGAGCACGTCAACCGCACCTTTCTGTGCATTGACGATGAAAATGCGCTTGTTGACCGGGTCAAAAGCCGGAATCTCGGCGGCGCTTTCGGCGAAGATGCCAGCGCTGTAGCGACCCAGGAAGCTCAGGTTGATGCTGTCAGGGGTGACTACCGCTGGCGGGGCAACAACCTCGTCGTCATCGTCACTGTCGCTGTTGCAGCCGGCCAAGGCAGCCAGCATGGCGGTGGTGGTAGCGGCGAGTACCCATCTGTTCATTTTTGTCTGTCCTTGCTGAATGCGAATGAGGTGACATTGATACGCAACCGCGATGACAGAGGCTTGTCGCTTTGATGGCAAACTGATGACGGACAGCAATGCTTCAGGGGCTGTTACACTCCCGGCATGATTGAGGTACAACCTGAAGACCTGCTACCGCCCCATTTCAGCGATGCGCTGCTGGAGATGCTGCACGCGCACCCACAAGGGCTTGGTGAGCATCATTTGCTGCAACTGCTGGCCCAGCGCTGGCCGGATTCGCTGTTCGCCGAGCCGGGCGCTCTGCGTGACCCACTGCAGCTATTCCGATTGCACTTTCTGCTGTTCAACCGTTTGTACCTGTTGGCGGACCAGTTGGCGCCAGAGCGCTTGGCGTTGGATATCCACGTGCTAAAGATTGTGCTGCGCACCCGCTCGGCGGGAGAGGATGGCATTCAGCTGGCCGACCCGCTGCGGGCTTATTACCTGGACTGGGCACAGTGGCGTCAGACCAATGCCGACGACGTGCAACGGCTGCTAAATAGCTTCTGGCAGGGGCGCGGCGCGGTATCGGACGCAGAGGTAGATGAGGCGCTGGCGGTAATGGAGTTTACCGCGGAGCCGACGCCAGCGGCGTTGAAGCGGCGCTACCGTAGCCTGCTGAGTCAACATCATCCGGACCGTGGCGGCAGTACGGCGCGGGCGCAGGAGATCAATCGGGCGATGTTAATTCTGCAACGCTATTACGGTAAAACCTGAAGTCGCCAATCTCTCTAAGCAGGGCCTCATATGCTCCACGGTTTTTGACTATAGTCGAAGCAGGGCATTGCTAAGGCGTGCCCGGATCTCCGGCTGGGCATCGCCGGTCGGGGCTGAATAATAATGAGGAGGTCAGACCATGATCCATCACGTAGTGGGGCTATTTACCCATCCTGACGAGGAGTGGAGGGAAATCAAGGGCGAGGACGAAAGCATTGGCCACATGTACCTCACCCACGTATTGCTGCTGGCCGCTATCCCGGCGGTATCTGCCTATATCGGTACAACCCAGATTGGCTGGACCATAGGCACCCCGGAGGCGGTAAAACTGACGCAGACCAGCGCCCTGCAGATGACGGTGCTGTCTTATCTGGCGATGCTCGCTGGCGTAGCGGTGATGGGGGCTTTCATTCATTGGATGGCGCGCACCTATGATGCCAATCCGACCTTCAACGACTGCGTGATCTTTGCAGCCTACACAGCGACGCCCCTGTTTATTGCTGGCGTGGCCGCACTGTATCCGAGCCTTTGGTTAGGCATGTTGGTAGGCACCGCAGCCATCTGTTACACGGTCTACCTGCTCTATCAGGGCATTCCCATCTTTATGGACATTCCCAGTGATGAGGGTTTTTTGTTCTCCAGTTCGGTGCTGGCGGTCGGATTGGTTGTACTGGTGGCCATGATGGCGACCTCGGTCATCTTCTGGGGCTTTGGCGTGGGGCCTGTGTACCTGCGTTAAATAAGCTCACGAAACGGCAACAGACCCTAACTTCTCCAGGCCTGCCTGAGCCGACATCAGCCCCCGTCAGTCGCACTGACGGGGGCTGATGTTTTTATGCTCAGCGCTT
>CERX01060166.1_pt1 | contig 14483 bp, 7 predicted proteins | sample 350251 | NCBI WGS metagenome assembly CERX01 (sample SAMEA2621044, study PRJEB7988) | marine metagenome | biome: marine biome (ENVO:00000447); feature: deep chlorophyll maximum layer (ENVO:xxxxxxxx); material: "saline water (ENVO:00002010), including plankton (ENVO:xxxxxxxx)" | depth 50 m
GCTACCAACCAGACAACGTTTAGTCTATTACTTAAATGATTATTACTGTCACATGAAAAAAAGAAAAATAAAAAAAGTATACTATAACTTTTTATTATAATCGTCATATGCTTTTTTATATGAGGGTAAAATCTTGCCATATTTTGAAGACATCTTAGGTATTGAAAGAATATGCTTATTCGAGAGGTCTTTCATTTTTTTCACAATCTCTGGATTATTTTTGGCAATATTATATTTTTCTGATGGATCATGCTCTATATGATATAAAGCAGGCATATCCTTTTGAGAAAGTTCATCATCCCAAGGATTAGGATCATTTATATATATTTTCCACTCATTATGTCGTATTCCAACCAGCGTATCTTGTCTATAATAATGGATATCTTCACGGATAGGTGTATTATTAAAGAATGTATTGGAAATATCCATTCCATCTAATTCTTCTGTTTGGAATTTTTCATTACCTGTCATAGCAAGCATGGTAGGATAAAGATCTAGAGTGGAAGAAAGTGATTGAGAGATAATTCCCTGATCTATACTACCAGGCATCCAAGCTATAGCTGGTACCCTATACCCTCCTTCATATACACTACCCTTATTCCCTTTCAGTAGTCCAGATGAGCCACCATCAATATTCACCCACGACCATGGACCATTATCACTTGTAAAAATCACAAATGTGTTTTCCGAAAGTTTTAGATTCTTTAATGTTTCTAGAATCCTTCCTACGCTTCTATCAAGTTCCTCAACAACATCACCATAGGACCCTCTTTTACTTTTACCTTTATTATTTTCATTTAGGAGGAGCGGTGTATGAGGCGCGGTATGGGCTAAATAAAGGAAAAAAGGATTGTCTTTGTTTGTACGAATAAATTCTATAGATCTTTTTGTAAACATTTCAATAAAGTCACTTTGTTCCAAGCTCACTCCAATTGTGTCATACCCATCTAGAAAAGGAAGAGGTGGAAAATTATCTCTAGCATAATCCCATTTACTCTCAGGTCTCATATCATTTGAATATGGAATTCCATAAAAAACATCAAACCCATGATTCAATGGCATAAACTTTTTCAGATGCCCTAGATGCCATTTCCCAATGCAGGCAGTTTTATAGTTATAGTCTTTCAATGCTGAGGCTATTGTTTTATTACTTGGATCCAATCCTTCTGCATTGTCAGGAAACAATACACTTCTCTTCCCATACATTCCAGTTCGTATCGGTAATTTACCAGTCAAAAGAGCCGCTCTACTGGGCGTACAAATAGAAGATCCAGTATAGAACTGAGTAAATCGCATACCTTCATCCGCCATTTTATCAAGATTAGGGGTTCTTATCGTTGGGTGTCCATATGACCCCAAATCACCATATCCTAAATCATCAGCAAAGATTATTATAAAGTTTGGTGATCTTTTTTCCTTAATAGGATTGCAACCAAATTGTATAATAATAATAAAGGATAGGATGATATTTTTCATATACTACTTAGAAATATAATTATTGATACTACCTTATAAAATCCTTGTATCGTACCCAGTCAAAATCAGCATAGTCTCTGGATATCTTCCCATTACTTGTTGAAAAAATGCCCAACAATGCACCAGTATAATTTCTATCCAGTACTTTTATAGCATCAGTAGACGTAAAATAATTAAAATTTTTGCCATTATCCAATGAGTAATTAAAAGTATAGCTATCTTTCCTAGATACAATTTTAAAAATAATACTACCTTGATAATTTTTTAGAAGTACCTTTTTTAACGAGATGACCTTTTTATCTTTCTTCTTAAATTTTTGTTCCAAATAGAATTTCTTATTCATTTTATAAACTACACTGGTAAGGTAGTTCCATTCTTTTTGATAATGAATAACGCCTGATTCAACTTTATCATCATTGGGTGAAAAAGTCATCTTGACCTCATAGTCAAAATCACTTTCTTTTTGACGAAACCCCATCATGCTAAATCTTTTTCTATTTTCAATATTATTTAAGTTTGAAAATAACCTTAGATATCCTGGATTACCTAAAAGTGTGTAGGTCCGCTTATGTGGTACTCTAATAAAAGTCCATTCAAGATTAAGTTTATCATCCTTAAAATCATCAATAAATGTATTATTTATGTATTGAGGTTTATCGTAGTATGGTAATGGAGTGATTCGCTCTACTTTTCCTGTTAATGGCGCAGCAACAGGGAATAAATATCTGACTGGTTCCCACTTGGTCTCTGATACCTGCTCCCATTTAATAATTGTAGGCTCCCAAACCACTGGAATCAAATAAGTTTCTCTTCCCATATTAGCATCCCCATCCAGATCGTTACGTTTACCAAGTGATACCATATACCACCTACCATCAGGCAATTCAATAATATCTGCATGTCCTGTACTATTTACAAAATACTCATTGCTTAAATGACGGCTTGTAAGAATTGGGTTCCTAGGATTTTCTTCATATGGGCCAAATATTTCCTTGCTCGCAGCTATCATAACCGCATGATTTTTCCCTGTTCCACCCTCTGCAACTAGTAAATAGTAAAGTCCATTCTCCTTATAAATGTGTGGCCCCTCCGTACAACAACCGGACACACCATCCCATACAGAGTATCTCTTACCAACGAGCTTCCAATTCTTAAGATCAAGCTCTTGGATCCATATCTCACCAATACCATTTGCATTCATATCGCCAGGACCATGTGTCCCAGTAAAATATACTTTCCCATTATCATCAAAAAATATATCAGGATCTATTCCTGGAGCATCCTCAATTATATGCGGTTCCGACCAAGGGCCAGAAGGGTCTTTAGCGGTTATTATGAAATTTCTCATTTCCCCAGGGAGTTTGTCCCCTGGGCTATAAACATTCGTTGTGATAATATAAAAAGTCCCATTGTTATATCTAATGGTTGGGGCATGTATACCACCATCAGACTGAACATCAATAAGATTCATTTTACCATCACACTGATCTTCTCTGTGAAGTCCATAACCTATGAGTTCCCAATTGACAAGGTCTGTACTATGGTGAATAGGAAGACCTGGGAAATATTCAAAAGAAGAGTTAACAATATAATAATCTTCTCCAACGCGGCATATAGATGGATCTGGATGCGCACCATTGATTATTGGGTTAATAAAATGTCCATCAACCGCAAAAATAATGGAAATCAAATAAATACTAATAAACAAATGTTTGTTCATCTTGTCACCTTAAGTTTGTTTCATTGGTTTTTTAATTGGTTATATAATTCTTTTTTAAATTCTTTTTCCATTCTACTGCCTAATCCGTCTCCATCGGTTGCTGAATTAACCTGAGAAAATAATACACCAATGATATCATTTTCCCTATCAACCCAACCTTTTGTGAATTCATACCCACCTACCGTGATAACATTATTTTTGTATTCATCATTCTGACCAGTTATATAGAATGCGTAATCAGTTTGATAGCCACTCTCACTTACTGCATCTAAAGGTTTTGAAACCATCATATCAATAGTGCTTCTTTTTAAAAAACTATTTTCTGGGTCAAGTAATAATCTTAAATATTCGATATAACCCTTAGCCGTACCAAGCATTCCTTCTCCTCCTAGGAACAGGCCTTGATTTGGACTATATGTTGGCACATATAGTCCAAAAAGTGGTAGGTCACCCTCTCCTGCAACCTCTAGAAAACCATTTCTGCCAGTAAAAACAGGAAGAAGATCTACCCCATCCGGGGTAGTATATTGAAGACCGCTTAGGTTTAATTTTTCTGCAATCCTTTTTTCAAAGGTATCGCTTAGACTTTTACCAGTAAGCCTTTCAATTACTAGGCCCAACACTGTTGTGTTCAATCCATAGTGATAAGCTTCGCCTGGTTGTTGTACGAGAGAAATATTTGTAAGTTTTTTTATGAGTTCTTCACCATCTTTCACTATTGGGATATTTAATGATGTAAAAAATGAATTCAGACAATTGGATTTTGTATAGGTATAGTAGAAACCTGCTGTGTGATTCATCAAGTGTTTGATTGTCATTATATAATCCTTGTCAACGAGCTCATGAGGACAATCATCAATACTAACCTTAGATTGACTGATACTATTGCCGTCTTTATCTACGGCTATTTTTAGATTTTTGAATTCTGGGATATACTGTGTAACTGGATCATTGACTTTAAGTAGTCCATCTTCAACGAGGTCCATGGCAATTGAAATGGTAACCAATTTGCTCATAGACCAGATTCTCATCCAGGTGTCTCCATTAATTTCAATATCTCCAAGAAATTTCTTGTTTGAAACACTATGCTCATAGATTACACCATGATCATCTTCAATCCGTGCATATAAAAATGGATATATCCCGTCATTCACATAGGAATCCATGATATGGTTTAGCTTTTTTCCATCTAGTTGAATTCTTTTTTTATTTATTTTTTGGCAATTGAAAGAAAAAGATATAATTAGCAGACATACAATAAAGCTTATTATAATTCTGGTGTTATTAATTCTTATCATTAGAAAAAATTTGACGATATAGTTCACCTCGGAATTCATCTTGGAATTCATATGCCCCATCCTTAGGCCACCAGGTCTGGGTCATGATAATCGCGATAAATCCTCTTTTATGATCAACCCAAAAACTTGTTCCTTCATAGCCTCCACCTTGCCAAAGACCTGCATCCCCTTTCCCTTGAGTGAGAGTAGAATCACCAGTAATAAAAAAGAAGAAGCGTGTGTCTGTTCCATATCCACTCTTCTTTCTTACACTAGTTTTCATCTGTCTGATTGTAGCTTTATCTAAAAAATGGTGATTGCCAAGTTTACCCTCATTTATCCAAAGTCTAAGATAGTCGGCATATGCATCACTTGTTGAAAGAAGACCAGAACCACCTAGGTACAATTTTTGTTTGCTGTCATAATTAGGTGTGTTTCTACCAAGAATATCCATTTCACCTTTTTTTGGTTTCCTGAAATAACCATCTTTATATGTCATAACTGGGATAAGCGTATCTCCTTCATCTAATTTGAACTTTAGTCCACTAAATCCACCAGGGCCGGTTATTCTTTTATTTATAAGTTCCTCTAAAGAAAAATTAGTAGCCCTTTCTGCGAGCAAACCCAAAACCGTTGTATTTAATCCATAGTGATATCTTTCTCCCGGGTGATGAATCAAGGGTAGTCTTGATAATATTTTAATCAATGAGTCACCATTTGCTGCCATTACAGGGTCCTCTTCTATTAAAGGACTATCAATGCACTCAATTTTTGTGTTAGCATAATAAAAACCTGCTGTATGATCTATTAAATGACGTATCAACATTATAGAATCATTTTTTACAAGATTCATTGGGCATGCAAGCTCAATCCTAGAATCTATTGGATCTCCAAAAATACTACTTGATCCAAATGTAGATAGCGTTCTACCATCGGATGACTGAGCAACTTTTAGATCCTTAAACTCAGGAATGAAATCTGAGACAGGATCATCCAGATTTAATACTCCATCTTCAATAAGGTCCATAATAATTGAGATAGTAACAATCTTACTCATGGACCATATCCTTATTAGTGTGTTTCCATCTACAGATACACCAGGATGCGCAGAATGATTAACAGCAGAATGTTCATAGATTACGTCTCCAACACGATCCTCTAATCTCACATATAAAAATGGGAAATAATCTTGGGCAACATATCCATCAATTATATTGTCTAACTTTGCATGATCTAATGGGATTGTAGGTTTTGTACAAGAAAATATTATAAATACCAAACTGTGTATAAATAAGTACCTTTTCATTTTATTAACCAATGTGATTTAAGAGAATTAATATTTTATTGCAATCCCAATCTGCTGTGTATTACCTAGATATTCTAATGATTCAAATGAATAATTAACTGATATATTGTTTTTACTAATCTTTTGAGGTATTCTTATTCCAATACCAAGAGAATATTCTTTGGGACTGTCATCTAAAAATAGTGAATTGGCTCCCATCCTAAAACAAATAATATCATCCATTAAATTCAATTCTAATCCAATATTTATATAATTGGTATTGTCATTAGGACTTACAGCATCTAGTGACCAAAGAATTTGCGATAATCTATTTATTTCTATTTCATTTGAAATACCAAATCTGAGTACGAGTGGGAGCTCAAAATAATCTGTAGATAAGATACTAGTGACACTTTCGTTGTTACCTTCAATTGTTTGGTTTACATCAGCTGCAATAAGAAGGTCATCCCCACTCATTTTTAATTTAGGTCCAAAATTGCTAATGCTTGTGCCTAATCTAAATCCAAATGGAGTTTTAAATATAGTTCCAATGTCTAGTGCGCCGCCTTTAGCGTGACTATCTGCTATTGTTTGCTGAATATATTTACCATTAAATCCGATGGAAAATCGATCTGTCAGATTCAATGCATAAGCTATTCCAAATGCATAGTCTGCAGCACCGAATGTTTCACCAGTATCCTCATTACCATAGCGAGTGACCTCCATTTCATCCATCGTAACAGCAGTAATACTTAGACCAAATGTACTTCTATTATTGATAGGCATCGTAAAACCAAAAAAATCATAGGATATATCAGATATCCAATCAGCATGGTTAATATAGACCTCTTTTGTTCTATAATATCCTATACCAGCAGGATTCCAATACATTGCAGTAGCATCATTAGCAACAGAGGTAAAAGCACCACCCATACCTACCGCAGCTGAGCCAGCACCAATTGATAAAAATTTTGCGGATGTAGTTCCCGTTTTATCGACTGAATACAAATAGCATACGCTAAACATAATATAAAAGGTTATATAGTATAGAATATTTTTCATTTCACTATAGCTAACTTTCCAATCTTTTCTCCAAGTTCGCCTGCATCAATATGATATACATATACACCAAAAGCAGCGGATAAATTATCTTTTGTCAACAAGTCCCATCTTCCTGTTCCTGATTCAATAGGAGAAGAATGCCAAATAGTTCTCACTAGTTCACCTGATATAGTATAAATGCGAATGGTGCACTCGCTTGGGAGATATCGAAACTGAATTTCACGAGGACCTCTTCCCGAATTAAATGTATTTTGACCCTCAAATGCTGATGCAGCAAAGTAAGGATTTGGAACCACCTTTATTTTATCTAAGTCAGATTGTAACCTTTCTTGATCAATAAACGATGCATTGGTTGTGAATTCATATACATCAGTACTTAAAAATGGCTTGTCAATGACAATATAGGCTGTATCACCTGGCTGTGGATTATTATAGATTAAATCTTCATCATTAGGAAGTAGATTTAATAAAAATCTCCATGATGGAACAGGTTCACCATCCTCATTTTTATGATCCATGAATACGATCCAATCACTCTCTCTATTTCCATCAGCATTGAAGTATCCATCTGCGTCTCCAAATGGAATCACATCAATAAAACCAATAGGTATTTTTTCCCAGTCAACACTATCAATTCCTGTAAGACCTATTTGCCGTTCAACCTTGAAGTTTATTTCTTTTGCAGGATGTAAAAATCCTGGCCAGCATGTAGTACCATTTGGTAGGTATCGCATACAGATATCTATACTAGAATCAGATTTTCCATCCATAAATATCACGCGATAGTCAAAAGGCAACATAGATCCCACCACATTAAATGTATAATATCTTCCAACATCAAATGTCCACAAACTATCTCTTGACCAGAAAGACAGGCCTTGATTGAATCCTAACCCATCAACATTTTTAAATGAAAGTTGTAAACCATCAGTGATTGGACCATCCGAAATAGGAAGTGCGGAAATTTCTTTTAAAAGAGTATCATGGTAATCATCATTAGTTATATTTATAAGACTATATGATTTTGTAGTTGCTGTATCATAACCTGCTAATCCTTGTTGATTAGCGAAAATAGTATCTTCAAAAGTTATACGATAAGTATTATTGTTTTTTACTTTAGCAGGGTCGATAATCTCATAACTTATTTCACCACTAGACGAACCAATAACATGTTCAATTGAATTTCCAACTAGACTCGCTTCAATATAACCAGATGATGGAGGAGATGGTATTACCTCAACAACATTTGGGCCCATCTCTATAGCACCGGTAATAGGATGCACCCTCAATCTCATAGGAGAATCGCTGGGGATAATATTATTGCTAAGATCACCTCCATAATCATAGGAGACCACAGCATAATAGTACCTCTGACCATTTACAACATTATTATCAACATAGGAATGAACCAGACCTGTATCATCACCAAGATAAAATTTTACCCCATTCAGATCGATAGGGTGCCATCCTTTCTTACCATTGACCAGATCCCATCGTGCTGGGACTCCATTCTGAACGTAGGGCTCCATAAATGTGAGATTACCATCACCATCAGTTATAGTATATGAATCACTAAACTCAAAATCAGTTGCGCGGTATATTTTATATCCCTCAAAATCATATAGGTCAACACCATCAGTGATATTACCCATATACTTATCGCGTGTTAATTCTGCGCTACTATCCCAATATAGTGTTACTCTCCCATCGCCTGTAACTGCGGTTACGATTGGTGGATTAGGAGCTTTTGCAAATTGATAGTCACTCTCGTATGTTAGCTGTGCAACATATTTATTTCTAATTGCATCCTGCTTATCATTACCCATCATTATGGCCATAGCAATTCGTTCTGTTTGCCCTGCCTTTAAGGGAAAAAACCCTGATGAAATTTGCATATCTACACTTCCTGGCTCATCTCCCCCTGGTGGTGGTTCCCAAATATTTCCAGGGGATAAATAGAAATTCCATAATGAATAATCATTGGAAGTATTAAATCCTCCATCATTTTTTTGAACAGATGTCAGCCCCATTTGATCAGACTCAGATACATCAGTCTTATCAATATTTGGTTCACCTGGAAATCCAGTTCCAGATCCTGATGTGGGCATTTGATCATTAAAGCCTGCATCGATTCCACCAGATTCATCACCATTAATACCAACATCATCTACAAGAGACCAGTCACCATCATTATCAATAAAATCATCTCTAGATTCATCAATCATCTCATCTATTCCCTCGTCTATACCCTCATCCACAGCACCATCACCATCGTTATCAATTCCATCAGAATATGGTTTGCCAATATCTAATGTATCGAGATCGTAAAGTATAATATTTATTCCAGGAACCTTATACCTACGCCACTGATCATTAGAGGCAATAGAGACCATTTCAGAAGTCACAAGAGGTGAACCAACATCAGCTCCTTTGCCTATAGGATATTCTAATAAATATGGATCTTCTATATCAGCATTATTATCAATACCATCTTTATAAGCTAAACCTAAATCCTCCTCATCGAGGTGAAGTAAATGTATCTTACCATCTTGAAAGCCATCATCAGGGTTAGGCCATATTTTCCATTGATGTGAAGCCACTGCATTTATCATATCCTGTGTAATGATAGGACTGTTAACTTCACCATCACTATTATTATCAATATAATCTGCAAAACCAACACCTGATTGTTCTCCATAAGAAACATGGCTGAGGTTTTCATCAACAAGACCATTATTGTTATCATCAATAGAATTACCCAATATCTCATTAAGTATAATAGCCTCTGTGATTATAGGGCTCATTGCCTCTCCGTCACCATCATTATCAATTCTGTCTCTACTATTCCCAGGTGTTTCAATGAATGATGTAGCTCCAACTCCAACAGGATCAGAACCAAAAGCTGGTCCTCCAATATTATCATTATCAAGAGACCAGGCTATATCAGTCAATAGGTCAAAATCAATTCTATCATCATCACAGTCACCACTTCCACCAACACAATTTGCAAGCCAATATCCAAATGCAACTTTATCATAATCATAGGATCCATCATTTGTTACTTCATGCAACAAAAAAACTACATCCTCAATAAGTATTTGTTTCCATTCCATTGCCCTAACTCCAACCTGTATTCCTGCACCTTTACGATTAAGGTCTGTGGTATCAGGAGTATAGGGTTCTCCAATTATATAGTTTCGGTCATCTGAAATTTTATAAAATATCTCTTGCCCAGCATTGAACTGGTCTTTCCCAAAATATCCATTCCAAGATCCGCTCCACCCTGGGTCATTATTATCAGACATTTTGTCTGGCCAAGCATCAGGCCAGGTGCTATTATCATCGCTAATTGCAATCTTAGTTGAATTTGGATTTAAATAACCCGGTATTGGCTCCCACATCATTGAATTGCCTTCCTGATCACTTCGATGAGTAATCGTTACAAGTGGCTTAATTTCACCAGAATTAGCAACAATCTCAGTACCAACATAAAGTGCCTGATATGCAATATATCGACGATCAGAATTTGTTGGCCATTCGTAGTGAAAACCAACTGTACCACCCCCACCACTTGAACCAAAATTATGTATAGATCCTCTAACCTTATTTACATCAATAGGTGTGGTTCTTCTGTAATTAGGGTCACCCCGCTCTAGAGACTGCGCCGATAGCATAGAACTTAATAAAAAAAGTAAAACCTTAGTGACGTAATTACTTTTAAATACCAAACTGCACTCCAAATTGGATTCTTCTTGGTGAGTCATACCAATCCGGTCGATTAAAATATTCAGATATTGTATTTGGTCTCATAGGCTCAAATGGACTTACCAACTCAGCGCGACCTATTTCAATAGTCTCAGCCGTTCTTCCAGTATCGCGGTATACATTTAACTCATTCCTTCTATCAGTTAGATTATTTATACTCATATAGAGTTTACCTGACAGAGCCTTAAACCTTATTTTCTTTGTGATTTTTAAATCGACCCTAAAATTGTATGGTTTTCTTCTACTATTTCGATCAAGAACATTGGACAATACTGCTCCCTGCATTTCGTAGTTGGTTATCTGTGGAGAATAGGGATAACCACTGCCAAATTGAAATGTTGCATTTGCACCCCAATCACTAAAACTAGTAAAAATACTTCCATTAAGATTGTGAGTCTGATCCCAATCTAATGGTACCATTGATCGGGTCGGTTCATTGCCTGCAAGAGCAGCACCAAATTCCTCTTCTGGATCTGAGTTTGCACCTTCTGCAATTTGATAGGTATAATCTAGCTGGCCACCAAAATATCTATTTAATCTTTTATATATTGTTGCTATCAATCCTCTTGAATTTGAATAATCTTTATTAACATAACTATAGTATGTCTTTCCATCACCTAGGTCAATTGGTATACCGCTAGAAACATAGTTTCTAGCATCTCTATAAAATGCTCTCAGCTCTAATCTGGTATTAGTATATATCTCTTGTTTTATACCCAATTCATAACTGACAGTGGTCTCTGGTTTTAAATCTGGATTACCAAAAATTCCAAAATTTGTTCCTGCCTCTGTAAGTTTATAGTCTGTTTCATTATATAGAAATAAATAATCTGGTACCTTAAAAAAATATCCATATGCAAAATGGATTACTCCCTTATCTGATATCGGATAAGCTACCGCCATTCTTGGACTCAGCTGCTTCTTTATTGATGTTTTCTTCCACCAACCTTGCTGATTTTTTAAATTTGGCTGGTCGTTAAATCTCGCATAGTAATCTGCATAGGAGTAGACAATTGTATCACCAATACTGTCCTCATCAAAGTATGATACTGAACCCCAGTCTATATTCTCTAATTCAGAAATAGTCAAAGAATCAAGTGCGGGGTTTCTAGGATTTTTTATATATGGCTCGTGGATATTTAAAGGAGTTCTACTTTGTGGATCAAACTCTTCATATCTTAGTCCAATATTAATTATCATATCACCATATTCTATTTTATCTTGCATATATAAGGCCATTTCCTTTGGTGTCCTTTTGTATGCTGTTCTAGTGATACTACCTTGCTCAGGTATAATTGGAGTATAAACTTGATCTGTTTGAATTGAATCTAATATTGAATAGCTATCTAGGTACAGATCCACCTCTGAATAATCAAAACCAACCTTTATCTGATTATACTTGTTTATCTGGCTGGTATAGTCAACTTTAATTGTTTGAGTATTTGTTTCTCTTTCAAACCTGCGATTATCAACTCCAGCCTTGTATAAAGAATAGGCCGGGTAAAATTTTACATCATCACCATATAAGTCAATAATATGTTCTGGTACAATCCCCTGGGTGTTGACCCAATAAAGACTATCTGGAGTAGCATAACGACTATCTTGCGAATTCTGAAATAAATTTGACTCAAATTTTTTATTGAATCCACTGAAATTAACCTGAAAGAAACTTTTTGACGATAAAGAGTGTGATAGACTAAGAATAAATAATTGTCCTTTATCATAATTTGTTAGTTGGGCCTTATCTAAAAACTGTAGAGCATGATTATAATCCTGTCCGGTTCTACTATTTATAATAGTGTTTAGCTTCAGTGTTGTGGATGGGTTTATCTGAAATGATATCTTATTTTGTGCAGACCAGGACTTATACCAGTTTAAACTTCTGTAAAAAGGTTTCTTTTTTTTATCCCCGCTATCGAAGTATTTATTATTATTTTTGTCTTCAAAAACAGTATCTCCATAAATAGTAAATGTTTGTAATCCATTCAACCATCCCTGTGAATTATTTATTCTAGCACTAGAATAAAAGGATAGCTTACCAGGTATAATCGGGCCATTTAAATTCGCTGATATGCTATGATCATCATTAAAAGTGAATCTCTCAAGATTAGAAAAAATAGGGTCTTTAGAAATGTAATCACCACTATACGCATGTATTGAGCCTTTAATCTCACTACCTCCATCTTTTGTAACCATATTCACAATACCAGTCAACGCTTTTCCATATTCAGCATTGAATGTCCCACTTATAACTTGCAGTTCTTGTACATTATCATTCTCTATCTGCACAGATATTCCACCATCATACATATCAGATATGGGCATACCATCTACCATATATGATACCTCACTGGATCTTCCTCCTCTTAGGTGTATGTCTCCTGATGCATCTTGTGTAACCCCACCCTGCAATCTCAACACATCACTAACTTCAGTAACTGGCATTTCGTCCAAAACATCTGCAGTAATTATTGCTTCCGACTGTGTTACATCAAATTGAATAAGTTTTCTATCAGCTTTAACTGTAACAACCTCACCCTGAATAACACTTTGCTCTAGCTTTATATTTAGACGAGTTGTTTTATCTATGGAAACCGAGACTTCTTCTTGCCTAAGTTTCTTATATCCTATCATCTCAAATCTGACATCAAATTTTCCGGGCGGGATATTTAATATAGTATATTCACCATTTAGATCTGAGGATGTACCTAGATAGGTATTCTCAACTATCACATTACATCCAATTAATGGTTCAGACGTTTCTTGGTCTATTATTGACCCTGATAATTTGCCAGTTGTTCCAGCAAATAGTAGCCTAATTGATAAAAAAGTGATAATTATAAGATAAGAGAGCCTTGTTAGTATACCTATCATGAAATAATCATATTTTTAATCATTAGACTATCAACTTTGATATTGTTTTCCTCAAAAAGATTTTTTCTAAAGTTCAAGTATATAGTTTTTTTTCTATCTAAATAGTTAGGATTTTCTTTATCAATTGTAGCATAAATTTTATCTAATACATTCTTCAAGATTGCCTTATTATTTAACATTGCAAGTTGGTTCTGGAATAATCTGTCGCTATATATTTTTTCTATTTTTGCTTCTTTTATAAATTGAGATCTACAGATCAATCCTTTAATTACGCTTTTGAAATCCAATATAGAATTAATTTTTTTTAATTGTTTTTCTGATAATTGATCTAAACGATTTAGAGCTTCATTGACGTCCCACGAATTGCCATCAAATTCTACGAGCTCCATGCTTAAATCCAAATCAGACATTTTTGAAAGAGAAAAATAATGATTGTAGATTTCAATAACTGAATTTTCATGAAATGTTATATCTAGTATAGTTTCAACTTTTTTCATGTATTCCTGCAATCGAATTTGTTGCATATAGTGCTCAATAATGACTGATAAATTCCTTTTTTCTAATTCGAATTTTTTTTCTGTTAATAAGCCATCAGGAGTCTTATCTAACAATTGAATAATACTGTAACCATTCTTTGTTTTTATTGGATCAGAGATTTGATTTTTATTTAATTGGAATGCTGCCATTTCAAAAACAGGCTCTAAATCACCTAGCCTTACTAATCCAAGATTACCACCAGTATTTTTTAATTGAGGATCTTGGAATATATCCTTAGCGATTGATTCCCACTTCTCTCCATAGTCCAATCTTTTGACAATATTATCCATTTGATATTCATCATAAGCAAATAGATGACGAATTTGAAAAGTTGTATTTTTCCAAATAAAAAACTTTCTCAATTCTGAATCATCAATATCATAATCAATATTTATTATGCTATCAAAAAATTTATTGAGCAAAAGTTGATGATATATTTCATTCTTTTCTGCTAAATATTGAGGTTCATTTTTTAATCCAATTTTAT
>CERX01123700.1_pt1 | contig 14472 bp, 16 predicted proteins | sample 350251 | NCBI WGS metagenome assembly CERX01 (sample SAMEA2621044, study PRJEB7988) | marine metagenome | biome: marine biome (ENVO:00000447); feature: deep chlorophyll maximum layer (ENVO:xxxxxxxx); material: "saline water (ENVO:00002010), including plankton (ENVO:xxxxxxxx)" | depth 50 m
TGGCATTATGATTAATGTATGGGCAAAATACTATTATGCAAGTAATTTTAAATACATAAATAAGATATGGCGAATAATACAAAATCTATTCTGGTGCTATGTACTTTCCCAGAGACCGAATCTGTTAAAAGTGTCGCAGAGACATTAGTAAATGAAAAATTAGCTGCTTGCGTTAATGTCATACCCGGCGTTCAATCTATTTTTAGATGGCAGGATAAAATAGATAATGCCAATGAAAATATCTTAATCATAAAAACAAAAGATAGTTTATACGATGAGTTAGAAGTCAGGATTAAAGAACTGCACCCGTACGAACTTCCTGAAATAATTTCTGTCCCAATAGATAAAGGTCTTAACAAATATTTAGATTGGATTAGCGAGAGCACCAAATAATAATGTATTTTTTTAAAAAAATATTTATTTTTTATATTTTTCTATTTTCATATTCTGCGAATGCAATAAATTTTGAAGAACGTTTAGGCAATATTTTTTCATTTATATCTTCCGATGATGAAGTATTACACCCTGACGATGCCTTTAGGATCAGTCTCAGCGTGATTTCTGATGATAGGTTAGTACTAAACTGGCAAATAGAATCAGGCTACTATCTTTATAAAGATAAATTTTCAATCAGCACAAATGACCCATCAGTTCTGATTGGAGATTATGTTTTCCCTATCGGTAAATTAAAAGATGACCTTGCGTTTGGTGAGGTTGAAGTCTACTACAATGATGGCCAGTTATTAGTACCATTTAACAGTGAAAATAAAGATATTACCGATCTTAATATTAATATTTCTTATCAGGGTTGCAAGGAAGGTTCTATTTGTTATCCGCCAATAGAAAAGAATCTAACAGTTTCAATACCAGATACTTTTGATGAAGTTTACGAGGAAACATTATTATCCGAACAAGACCTGATTACGAAGAACTTAAAAGATAATAATTTATTCATTAATGTAATTTCATTTTTTGTTCTTGGGTTTCTATTAGCATTAACCCCATGTGTTTTCCCAATGATTCCTATTCTATCGGGTATTATTGTTGGTGAAGGTACTAGTATCACAAGAGCAAAGGCCATCATGCTGACGCTAAGCTATGTATTAGCAATGGCATTAACTTATGCTCTATTGGGTGTAATTGCCGGTCTCTTTCATTTTAATCTACAAGCTGCATCACAGAATATCTGGGCGATAAGTTTATTTAGTGGCGTCTTTGTTTTGCTTGCATTATCGATGTTTGGTTTCTATGAGTTGCAATTACCTCGCAGTTGGCAAAATAAGCTTTCTGGGGGTCAAAGCAATTCAGGCCATAGCACCATAACAGGGGCTGCAGTCATGGGAGCGTTGTCTGCTGTGATTGTCGGGCCATGCGTGGCACCACCACTTGCAGGCGCATTACTCTATATTAGTCAGACAGGCGATGCACAGTTGGGTGGTTTGGCATTATTTGCAATGGGTCTGGGGTTCGGTGTTCCGTTATTGGTGATTGGCATTAGTTCAGGAGAACTGTTACCACGCGTTGGTGCATGGATGGATAATATTAAACGTGTCTTTGGCGTTATTATGCTTGGCGTTGCTATTTGGTTTTTAGAGCGTGTCTTCCCAACATCTTTTACTTTAATTTTATGGGCAGCTTTATTTATTATTAGTGCAGTTTTTCTTGGGACATTAGAAAAAATAAAAGAACACAGTAGTAACTGGCAACGCTTATATAAAGGACTGGGTTTTCTCATGTTGTTCTATGGCGGCATACTAATTTTTGCTGCAGTAAGCGGTAAGGGTACGCTGCTCGATCCTTTTAACAATAGAGTATCATCTAATACTTCAACTGAAGCTTTAACGTTTACTTATATTTCAAATCTTGAAGAACTTGAAACTCAATTACTGCAATCAAAACTTGAAAATAAAACCGTTATGTTAGATTTTTATGCAGACTGGTGTGTGGAGTGCAAGCAAATGGAGAAATATACTTTTTCTGATTTATCAGTGCAGAATATATTAGGCGACATAAAATTATTAAAAGCAGATGTCACACAAAATAACGATGATGATAAAGCATTGTTAAAACATTTTGATTTATTTGGTCCACCTGCGATTCTTTTCTTTAATAATGAATCAGCAGAAATAAAATCACAGCGATTTATTGGTTTTGCAAAACCAAAAAAGTTTATTAATCATATTAGAAAAGTTAAATCTTTATGAAGCAATCACAGATAGTATTCATTGCTGTTGTCATTGCCATAGTCTCCGGATTTGGCGGTTACTATTTACAGCAGTTAACAAAAGATAATATCAGTTACAAAGAACAACTAGATAAAAAGAAGTCACCGAGCCCCGAAGAAGTTATCGGCACTGATGTTCCCGAATTTAGTTTGATGGACTTAAATGGTGAGCGAAGGTATCTATCCGAATGGCAGGGCAAATTAATTGCAATTAATTTTTGGGCAACATGGTGTGCACCTTGTCGTGAGGAAATCCCGGCATTTGTTGAATTACAGGAAAAATATCAATCACAGGGATTGCAGTTTATCGGCATTGCGCTACAGCAGGCCGATGAGATAAGGGATTTTATTAATGAGTATAATGTTAATTACCCTTCATTGTATGGCGGGGATGAAGTAGTAAAAATCGCCAGCCAATTGGGCAATAATATTGGGGCTATGCCTTATACGGTGGTGATTAATGCCGAGGGGAAAATTGCCTTCACACATCGCGGACCATTGTCAAAAGACGAGGCAGAGGCGGTAATCAGGAACTTTTTGTAGCACAAAGCATTAAAATAACTTGTTCGTATTTTCGTTAAATTTCTGTTAAAATCCCCCTAAATGTGGTTAAAATCTCAAAAAATGAGAATATTATTACTTATTTATAGGGGCTTTCATTGAAATTTTTGGTGTTAAATGGACCGAATCTCAATCTTCTCGGTGAGCGGGAACCGGAGGTCTACGGGACAACTACCTTAGCCGAGATCGATGCCAGATTAGTTGATTTGGCTACCGCTCAGGGCCATCAGCTGTCTTGTTTCCAAAGCAATGCCGAACATGAATTGGTCGATAAAATTCATGAGGCAAAGAAATCCGCTGTGGATTTTATTCTCATTAATCCTGGGGCATTTACACATACCAGTATTGCATTACGTGATGCGATGTTAGGCACAGAGATTCCGTTTATTGAGGTACACCTGTCGAATGTTTTTTCTCGTGAAGAGTTTAGAAAATCTTCATTTTTATCTGACATTGCTGTTGCCGTTGTTAGCGGGCTTGGTGATTATGGCTATGAACTTGCTCTAATGGGCGCTGAACGATACTTAAACAAGTGATTAAACAATACTATGGATATTAGAAAGGTAAAAAAATTAATCGAATTACTCGAAGAATCTGGTATCGCTGAAATTGAAATTCATGAAGGCGAAGAATCAGTTCGGATTAGTCGCGGCGGCTCAACTGCAGCACCACAGACTGTGATTAGTGCACCGCCCATTGCAGCAAGTGCTCCCATGCAAGCATCAGGCACAACTGAAACTTCATCTGATGATTACAGTGATGAAGGTGAGGTAGTTACTGCACCTATGGTAGGAATTTTTTATACATCTCCGGGGCCTGACCAGCCACCTTTTATTAATAAAGGACAAAATATTAAAACGGGTGATGTACTTTGTATTATTGAAGCAATGAAAATAATGAATCAGATTGAAGCTGATGTTGATGGAAAAGTAGTTCGTATCTTGGTCGAAAATGGCGATCCTGTAGAGTACGGTCAACCTTTATTTGTTATCGCCCAATCTTAAGTCAAAACGTTATTTTACTAATGGCGTTTATTTACAAATAAAATCTATACAGAGCGTTAATGATCTATGCTTGAAAAAATTGTAATTGCAAATCGCGGTGAAATAGCACTTAGAATTTTACGTGCCTGTAAAGAGCTCGGCATTAAAACGGTCGCAACATATTCTGTTGCAGATCGTGAACAAAAACATGTCTATCTTGCCGATGAATCTGTTTGTATCGGCCCCTCGCCATCAACTGAAAGTTATTTGAATATTCCTGCTGTCATAAGTGCAGCTGAGGTAACCGATGCAGTCGGTATTCATCCGGGTTATGGGTTTCTCTCTGAGAATGCGGATTTTGCAGAACGAGTGGAACAGAGCGGCTTTACTTTTATCGGACCAAAGGCGGAAACGATACGCATGATGGGAGATAAAGTTTCAGCAATTAGGGCAATGAAAAAAGCAGGCATCCCTTGTGTGCCAGGTTCGGATGGTCCGTTAGGTGAAGATCCTAAAAAATTAATGAAAACCGCAAAAGAAATTGGTTACCCCGTCATTATTAAAGCAGCTGGTGGTGGTGGTGGACGTGGTATGCGTGTTGTCCGTAGTGAAGCCGCATTACTTAAATCGATTTCGTTAACTCGAGCTGAAGCATCATCCGCTTTTAATAACGATGTACTTTATATGGAAAAATTTCTTGATCATCCAAGACATATTGAAATACAAATTCTTGCAGATGAACATGGGAATGTAATTTATTTGGCTGAGCGTGATTGTTCAATGCAAAGACGACACCAAAAAGTAATTGAGGAGGCACCTGCACCAGGCCTAAGTGAAAAAACACGAAAAAAAATTGGTGAATTATGTGTAAAAGCATGCAAATCCATTTCCTACCGAGGCGCAGGTACTTTTGAGTTTTTGTATGAGGATGAAGAATTCTATTTTATAGAAATGAACACGCGCATACAGGTGGAACATCCGGTTACAGAAATGATAACGGGTGTTGATATTGTTAATGAGCAATTAAAAATAGCAAGCGGCGAACCATTAAGTTATAAACAAGCTGATATTAAGGTGAGAGGACATGCTTTTGAGTGCCGCATCAATGCGGAAGACCCGGAGACATTTTTACCTTCACCTGGCACTATTCGACACTATCACCCTCCGGGCGGATTTGGGATTCGCGTTGATACGCATGTATATCAAGGTTATAAGGTCCCTCCTTATTACGATTCAATGATTGGTAAATTAATTGCTCATGGCGATACAAGAGAGCATGCGCTATCCCGTTTATCAGTGGCACTATCTGAAATTGTAATTGATGGTATTAAAACAAATATCCCCCTACATCAGACTTTAGTTCAGGACACTGCTTTTGCAGCAGGGGGAACTGACATTCATTATTTAGAAAACAAACTGGGCATCAAGTAGATCGTCTGTTTGAATTACTTCTATTTTTATTCCTAATGAGTTGGTTACAACTTGAATTAGAAACAAACCAGGTTTTTGGGGAAGAACTTTCAGTGTTACTTGAAGAGTTTGGTGCAATTTCCATCAGTCTAACGGCATCAAGTGATGAACCTATTTTTGATGAGGATGCTGAAAATAATACACTGTGGGATAAAACGAAATTAACTGCATTATTAAATTCAAAATGCGATGTCGATAGTTTATTAATTAAACTGCATAAGAATCTTGGTAGTGATGCTATCCATAGTCATAAAATTAAATTTCTCAAAGACAAAGATTGGATTCACGAATTTAAATCTAAATATCAGCCAATATTTTTTTTAAATAAAATATGTATATCACCGAGTTGGTGTAACCCAGAAAGTGAAATACCTACCATAATTTTGGATCCAGGCCTTGCGTTTGGAACAGGGACTCATCCTACTACATCACTTTGTATCGAATGGCTTTGTCAAAATGATTTAAATGACAAAATTATTATAGACTATGGTTGTGGGTCAGGGATTCTTGCAATGGTTGCTGCAAAACTTGGTGCAAAACAGGTTTTTGCAATCGATATTGATGAACAGGCTTTGAATACAGCAAAAGATAATATTGTAAATAATGGATTGCATGAAAAAATCCTCATATCTCATCCAAAAAATATTATTATTCCGAAAGCAGATATCTTAGTTGCTAATATTTTAAAAAATCCACTTAATAAATTACTTAAAGAATTTTCTAGCTTAACAAAATCTGGTAGTGATATTATTTTGTCTGGTTTACTCGCAGAACAGGTAGAAGAGTGTTTAGTGGTGTATAAAAGACATTTTAATATGGATAAACCTGTTTTAAGAGAAAGTTGGGCAAGTTTGCATGGTGCTAGACATTAAAGTAACTGATTTTATTCATCAAAAAATTCTTCCTTTACAACTTACAGTTTGTCGTTATCATAAGTAAAAAAGTTTTATTTATTTAAACGAGATGGATTTCGATTCTTTGGTTCAATGTTAATAGGACCCCATAAACTTAAAAATAATATAGTGCTAGCACCCATGGCGGGAATTACTGACCAGCCATTTAGGATGTTATGCCGGGAATTAGGAGCAGGTTTGGTTGTTTCCGAAATGGTGACATCAGATAGCTCACTATTCGGGTCTAGAAAAACAAAATTAAGAATTGATATTCGCGGTGAGATGGAGCCTCGGGTTGTTCAAATAGCTGGAGCAGACCCGGGCATGATGGCAGAGGCCGCTGTATTTAATGTTGATAATGGCGCACAGATCATCGATATCAATATGGGTTGTCCAGCGAAAAAAGTTTGTAAAGTGATGGCAGGTTCGGCTTTATTAAGGGATGAAATATTAGTAAGTAAGATTTTAGAGTCCGTTGTCAACGCCGTTGAAGTGCCGGTGACATTAAAAATCAGAACGGGCTGGGACAAAGATAATCGTAACGCTATTAGCGTTGCAAAGATTGCCAGGGAAGAAGGTATACAGGCACTTACAGTTCACGGTAGAACACGAGCCTGTGGTTTTAAAGGCAGTGCTGAACATGAAACTGCTGGTGAGATTAAAGCGAAGGTAAATATGACGGTGATCGCTAATGGCGATATCACATCATCAGAACAAGCAGAAGAAATAATAAAAAAATATGGGGTAGATGGAGTTATGATAGGAAGGGCAGCACAAGGTAATCCATGGGTTTTTCAAGAGATGAGCCACTACCTGAAAACAGGCAATAAATTACTCCCACCAACACTAAAACAGATTCACGATATTATTATCAGACACATAACGCACATACATCGATTCTATGGCGAACGCCAGGGAGTGAGGATTGCGCGTAAGCATATAGCTTGGTATGCCCATAAAAGGTATACGAGCATGTTGGATTATCCAATAAATAAAATTGAATCAGCGAGTGAGCAGATTTCGTTGCTTAGTAACATTTTTAACCAAGAGCAGAGATTTGCAGCATGAGCGAACGAAAGGCGAGAAAAAAAACAGCGGCTCAGAAAAGAAATTACGCCAAACAATCTTTAGCGAATAATGTGGAAAATGCCACGCAAAAATATTTTAAGGACCTAAATGGTAGTAAACCAGATGGTCTTTATGATTTTTTTATGCAAGAAGTTGAAAAACCATTTCTTGATGTTGTCATGCAGCACACAGACTGGAATATTACCCACGCCTCAAATATGCTCGGCATAAACCGCGCTACATTACGTAATAGGTTAAAAAAATATAAACTCGATTAAAAACAGGGAATAATGATTACCCTGATATCATTAAAGTTAATCAACTTTATTATCCATTGCAATATCGCAATTTATACAATAATGTCGTATTCCCGGTTACCTAATTAAATAAAGGGCGAGTTAAATGACTGTTGTTAAACGTGCACTAGTTAGTGTGTCAGATAAATCAGGAGTTGTTGATTTTTGTAAGGCTTTATCAGAATTAGGAATTGAAATTCTCTCAACTGGCGGTACAGCAAAATTACTGACAGAGAAAAACATCGATGTTGTAGAGGTGTCAGAATATACCGCTTTTCCAGAGATGATGGATGGTCGGGTTAAGACTCTACACCCAAAAATTCATGGCGCACTTTTAGGAAGGCGTGGTGTCGATGATGCAGTAATGAAAGAACATGGAATAACGGCAATTGATCTTGTTGTTGTGAATTTATATCCATTCGAAGAAACTGTTGGTAAATCAAATTGTGCGTTTGAAGACGCAATTGAAAATATTGATATTGGTGGTCCTGCAATGTTGCGTTCAGCAGCAAAAAATCATAATTCAGTGGCAGCAATTGTTGATACAGAAGACTATGACAGAGTATTAAAAGAATTAAGAGATGATGGAAGTATTAGTTACGGAACGCGTTTTTATCTTGCAAAAAAAGTTTTTTCTCATACAGCAAATTACGATGCAAATGTTTCGAATTATTTAAGTGGGTTAAATAACAATAAAGAACCAATAAATTATCCACTCACCTATACAAGTCAATTTATAAAAAAACAAGATTTACGTTATGGTGAAAATCCTCACCAAACAGCTTCCTTTTATTCAGAACCTCGGCCGGCGGAGGGAACTATAGCAAGCGCTAAGCAAATCCAAGGCAAGGAACTTTCTTATAATAATATAGCTGACACCGACGCTGCATTTGAGTGTGTGCTTTCTTTCAAAGAAACGGCGTGTACCATTGTAAAACATGCTAACCCTTGTGGCGTTGCAACTGCGGCAACAATTCTTGAGGCTTATAATGGCGCATACCACACAGACCCAACATCAGCCTTTGGCGGGATTATCGCATTTAATCGAGAATTAGACGCGGAAACGGCAAAAACAATTGTTGAAAGACAATTTGTCGAAGTCATTATTGCACCAACCATTTCATCTGAAGCCATTAAAATCATTGCGAGCAAGGCAGGTATACGCTTATTAGAAGCTGGAGTTCGACAAGATAATATCCAGCGTTTAAATATGAAGCGCGTTAGTGGTGGTTTATTGTTGCAGGATAATGATCAAGGAGTTATCAGTCGCGATAATTTAGAGGTCGTGACAAAAAGGTCTCCTTCGGCAGAAGAATTTGATGATCTCATTTTTGCATGGCACGTCGTAAAATATGTTAAATCTAATGCAATTGTCTATGCGAGAAATAAAAAGACTATCGGTATCGGAGCAGGACAAATGAGCCGTGTCTATAGCGCACGTATTGCTGCAATTAAAGCAAAGGATGAAAAGTTGAAGATAATTGATGCTGTTATGGCATCGGATGCATTTTTTCCTTTTCGAGATGGCATTGATTCTTCTGCAAAGGAGGGTATACGAGCAATAATTCAGCCTGGCGGTTCAGTGCGTGATAAGGAAGTAATCGCTGCGGCTGATGAACATAATATAGCAATGATCTTTACAAAAATGCGGCACTTTCTTCACTAATACATTTATTCAATTTTAGATATATTTAATTTTTATGAAAATTCTTATTGTCGGCGGCGGCGGTCGTGAACATGCTTTAGCTTGGAAAGCTGCACAATCAACTCAAGTTGAAACAGTGTATGTTGCACCAGGTAATGCAGGAACTGTTACTGAAAATAAAATTACTAATATAGAAATAAATGCCGAAGATATTGATGCATTAAAAATATTTGCAGAGAAAGAATCAGTGGACCTGACAATAGTTGGACCGGAGGCGCCTCTAGTAGCGGGTATTGTTGACGAATTTCAAAAGGCGGAGCTTCTTTGTTTTGGACCGACAAAGGCTGCCGCAATCCTCGAAGGCTCTAAATCTTTTAGTAAAGATTTTCTAAAAAAATACAAAATCCCGACTGCTGAGTATGAAATTTTTACTGAGGAAAGTGCTGCGGTTAACTATGTAAAATCAAAAAAAATGCCAATTGTTATTAAGGCAGATGGATTAGCCGCCGGGAAGGGTGTAGTGGTAGCGACATCTGAAAATGAAGCTATTGAAACGATAAATCAAATGTTATCTGGAAATAAATTTGGTGATGCAGGACATCGTATTGTTATTGAGGAATTTTTAGAAGGAGAAGAGGTTAGTTTTATTGTTATCTCAGACGGGAAGAATGTATTACCTCTTGCAACATCACAGGATCATAAGGCGCGTGATGACGGTGATAATGGCCCGAACACCGGAGGGATGGGCGCGTATTCACCAGCACCAATAGTCGATGATGTTATGCAGAAACGCATATTAGATGAGATTATTTTACCAACCGTAAAAGGGATGGAGCATGAAGGCAGAACTTACACGGGTTTTCTTTATGCAGGTGTGATGATTACGCATCAAGGCACACCAAAAGTACTGGAATTTAATTGCCGTTTTGGTGACCCAGAAACACAACCAATAATGATGAGACTGAAAAGTGACCTAGTTGCTTTGTGTCTAGCGTCATTCAACAATACATTAGCTAAATGTAAGGCTGAATGGGTAGAGCATGCTGCGCTTGGGGTAGTAGCAGCTTCAGCCGGATACCCTGCGAGTGCCAGTAAAGGGGATTTAATTACAGGACTCGATTCAAAATTTTCTGAGCATATCAAAGTGTTTCATGCAGGTACTTCAATTATTGATAATAAAGTAGTAACTGCAGGAGGGCGTGTTTTGTGTGTTACCGCATTAGGCGAAACAGTCGTTGATGCAAAAAAGTATGCATATAAAGCAATAGAGAATATTACCTACGAAGGTATGTTTTTTCGAAATGATATCGGCCATCGGGCTGTTACAAGGGAAAATTAATACAAGCTTAGGTATTGCCATTCCAATTAAGAAAGTTCTTTAACAAAGTTAGCCCTGCTACTTGACTTTTTTCCGGATGAAACTGTGTTGCAAAAACATTTTCGCATGAAGCGGCCGAAGTATAACGACAAATATAATCCGTACTACCCGCAATGTCAGAGTCATTATTCATTTTGACATAGTAACTATGAACAAAATAGAAACGGCTGCCGTCATCTATTCCGTTCCATAAGGGATGTGTTTTTGTTTGGTATACCTGATTCCATCCCATTGAAGGAATTTTATAAGCATTATTTTTGTCATCTTTCATGCCCTCGGTAAAACGAACGACATTACCAGACATGACTCCTAATCCTTTTGTTCCACCATCTTCATCACTATGTTCCATTAGTGACTGCAAACCAAGACATATACCAAGGAAAGGTTTATTTTTTATGCACTCTCTGATTACATCATCTAGTTTTTTTTCTTTAAGATTTTGCATGCATTGACCTATTGCACCTTGCCCCGGGAAAACAACTTTGTCTGCATTTAATATAACTTTAGGAGAATTAGTTACAGTGATTTTTTGATTATCAGCAGCAACAGTTTCAAGTGCTTTTTCAACAGAACGTAGGTTACTGCTACCGTAATCTAGAACAACAATTTTTGACATAATCTAAAACTATTTTTTAGAGCGCGCCTTTTGTGGATGGTAAAACATCTTTCATTTGCGGATCGATTTCAACCGCAACGCGTAGAGCACGACCAAATGCTTTGAATATTGTCTCTGCAATATGGTGTGAGTTACGTCCTCTTATATTGTCAATGTGCAAGGTCATCATTGCATGGTTTACAAAACCTTGGAAGAATTCAAATACTAAGTCGATATCAAATTCTCCAACTCTTGCTCGAGGATAATTTGCGTTATATTCAAGACCAGGGCGGCCCGAACAATCTATTACGACACGAGATAATGCCTCATCAAGTGGGACGTAAGCACTTGCGTAGCGACGAATACCCTTTTTATCATCTAACGCCTGCGTGAATGCTTGTCCAAGCGTTATACCAACATCTTCGACAGTGTGATGAGCGTCAATTTCTAGGTCCCCTTTTGCTTTTATGTTGAGATTAAATAAGCCATGACGTGCAACCTGCTCCAGCATGTGTTCTAGAAATGGAATACCGATATCAAGCTCTGCTTTACCCTGACCATCTAGCATTAGTGATATTTCTATTTGTGTTTCTTTTGTATTTCGCTCTACTGTTGCTTTACGATTACTCATTGTTTTTGCCACCTGACTCGCATCATTGTTCCATTAAAAATAAGCGTGATAGGATAACCTCTATAGACATGATTACCAACAATCGGATATAAAATGATCGATATTGATAGTATCAAACACTACCTATTAGACTTGCAAGAACGTATTTGTTCGGAATTCGTTGATATTGACGATCATTTAGTCTTGAAAACGGACGAGTGGCAGCGGCCGACTGGCGGTGGCGGCAAAACCTGTGTGTTGCGAGAAGGAAGCATTTTCGAGCAGTGTGGAATTAATTTTTCCCATGTATATGGCGATAATTTGCCGCCATCTGCGACAGCGAATAGACCGGAGCTTGCCGGTAAGTCATTTCAGGCGCTTGGGAATTCATTGGTTATTCACCCCTTGAATCCGTATATTCCGACGACACATATGAATATTAGGTTTTTTGTCGCTGATAAGGACGGGGAAGAACCAATTTGGTGGTTTGGCGGAGGCTTTGATCTCACCCCTTACTATGGATTTATTGAAGATGCTAAACACTGGCATGAAATGTCAAAAGCCGCTTGTGATGGTTTTGGCGAGAATACTTATTTGAAATATAAGAAATGGTGCGATGATTATTTCTATTTAAAACATCGACAAGAACCTAGAGGTATCGGCGGCATATTTTATGATGATTTAAATGCGTGGGGGTTTGAATCTTGTTTTTCATTTATGCAGAGTGTTGGCGAACATTTTCTTAAAGCATATTTACCTATTGTCGAACGTCGCAAGGATATGAGCTATTCAGAAAAAGAAAGGGATTTTCAGTTGTATCGTCGCAGTCGTTATGTCGAGTTTAACCTAATATATGACCGCGGCACTTTATTTGGTTTACAGTCTGGTGGTCGTACGGAGTCAATATTAATGTCTATGCCGCCACAGGCACGTTGGGAATATAATTGGCAACCCAGCCCGGGCTCAAAGGAAGCAGAACTCTATGATGTTTTTCTTAAACCCAAAGATTGGCTTTCAGAATAATTAAATAAAAGAAACTAGAAAAAGTATAGTTGCAGCAGACAGCGATAGGTGCATCCGTAATTTTAGAAAGTATGCAGGATAGATGCTCGAAAGATATATTCTCTCGTAACAGTACAAAGCAACAAAAGAGAATGAAATAGTAATAAACAATAACGAATAAAACTTAATTTCTAAAGCAAAAAAAATCCAGATGAATGACCATAACATTGCACTGATAGACATGTATAAGGTGTGTGTCGGTTGCTTATTACTTAATGATGAAGCCCAAAGTAAACCAGCAAGAAAACTAAATATTAAAGCCGAGTAGCATACTAAGATGATTTTAAAATCTTGGTTTAGATAACTTAGTAAAGCAAAAACAAAAAAAGGAATCAGCCCAGCATAACCTAATACCTGATGTAATCGCTTCATATTGATTTAAATAAGATTCTTATTTTTTTATAACTTCATTGTCTGACGCAATAATAAGCACATCTGCCGGTCTTTTTGCAAACAGACCATTAGTCACGACACCTGTAATCTGATTTAATTTGTTTTCAATTTCTGATGGATTTTCTATTTTCATGTTATGTATATCAAGAATGACATTGCCATTATCGGTTGTAAAATTCTGCCTTAATTCAGGTTGCCCTCCAAGTTTCGTAATTTCTCTTGCAACATAACTTTGTGCCATCGGCACAACTTCAACTGGCAAGGGGAAGTTACCTAATAGGGGTACGAGTTTTGTGTCATCAATAATACACACGAATTGTTCACTTGCCGCCGCAATAATTTTTTCACGGGTCAGCGCACCACCCCCACCTTTAATAAGGTGCTTATTTTTTGTTGCTTCATCAGCACCGTCTATGTAAATCGGTAACTCAATAACACTATTTAACGGAACTACCGGTATGTTATGTTGTTTGAGTAGATTTTCTGTGGCTACGGAACTTGATACTGCTCCATCAATAAGGCCTTTATTTTTAGCGAGTTCTTCTATGAAAAAATTGACAGTGCTCCCTGTGCCAACACCAATAACGGCATTATTATTTATATGTTCGATTGCCGCCTTTGCAGCATTTCTTTTTTTCTGTTCTTGTGACATATAGGTCAGCTCCAATGAATAAGTATGTTAGAACGGCTGTTAATGTTATCTTATGCTAATGTTCGATGAATACAAAAAATTAATTGAGGAAGCTAGCCAGCGAGTTTATGAAGTCGCAAAACGGACAGACCTTGACTATGCTCCACAACTCTCAGCGCGCCATAACAACAAAATCTGGTTGAAACGTGAAGATCAGCAATCTGTATTTTCCTACAAGATACGAGGTGCTTACAACTTAATTGCCTCTTTATCTAAGGAGGAACAGGATTTGGGTGTAGTCACAGCTTCTGCAGGTAATCACGCTCAGGGTGTAGCATTAGCAGCGAATCACCTAAATTTAGAATCAATTATCGTAATGCCAAAAACAACGCCCGAAATCAAAATAGATTCAGTCAAACGCATGGGCGCAGAGGTGATTCTATTTGGTAATACTTATGATGATGCTAAAGAACATGCACTAGAACTTTCTGTTGAAAAGGGTATGCAATACATCTCACCATACGATCACCCATTAGTCATTGCAGGACAGGCAACTGTTGGCGTTGAGTTATTAGAACAACACCCGAACACACCGGATATTATTTTTGTCCCTGTTGGCGGCGGCGGTTTGGTTGCTGGTATTGCTGCTTATACAAAGGCAAA
>CERX01014697.1_pt1 | contig 14458 bp, 16 predicted proteins | sample 350251 | NCBI WGS metagenome assembly CERX01 (sample SAMEA2621044, study PRJEB7988) | marine metagenome | biome: marine biome (ENVO:00000447); feature: deep chlorophyll maximum layer (ENVO:xxxxxxxx); material: "saline water (ENVO:00002010), including plankton (ENVO:xxxxxxxx)" | depth 50 m
CTTTATGAGTACGGGCACCAACATCACCTATACCGATGCCAACGATCTGTCGACTTACATGCTGGCGCGCAGCCTGCCGACCTTCAAGGACATCGAGAACACCATCTTCACCGACCAGCTGAACCTGCGGGTGGATTTCCACACCGGTAGCGTGGAGCACAACCTGCTGACCGGCGTCGAACTGACCCGTGAAGAGCAGACCAGCTATGGCGTCAGCTCCTCCGGAAGTCGCCCGGATGCCAATCTGTTCAACCCGAACTGGAACGACACCGGGGACCTGGCCTACGGGCGTAACGGCGCCAACAGTGAAGGCTCGACCGACACCTACTCGCTGTATGTGTTCGATACCCTGAAATTCGGTGAGCAGTTCCTGATCTCCGGCGGCGTGCGAGCCGACCACTACACTACCGAGTACAGCAACGACGCCATCTGTGGTGGTACCGGGCGTCGCGCCGTACCCTGTGGCGCGCTGCCGACCGGTAGCATCGTCAACACCATCGACACCGATGACAGCGACACCCTGATCAACTGGAAGCTGGGTGCGGTGTACAAGCCGGTGCCGCAGACCAGTCTGTATATCAACTACGCGCTGTCCCAGCAACCGCCGGGCGGTCTTAACTTCCAGCTGAGTGATTCCGCCACCAGCTCCAACAACCCGAGCATGGACCCCCAAGAGGCGCGTACCTATGAGGTTGGCGTCAAGTGGGATGCGGTGCCGGATGCCTTGACCTTGAACGCGGCAGTGTTCCGCACCGATGTCCTCAACGAAGTGAGCGAGGATGACCTGGGTAACCCGACGCAAGACGGTGAGAAGCGTGTGCAGGGCGTCGAGCTGTCGATGATCGGTAGTATTACACCTAACTGGTCGGTCTCTGCCGGTTACACCTACCTGGATACCGAGGTAACCGAGGGCGATGCAATCACCGCCAACGGCTCCAGCGATCTGACCTACACGCCGGACAGTGCCTTTACCAGCTGGACGACCTATCGCTTCCCGTCTGGCCTGACTGTGGGTGGCGGTGCGCGCTATACCGCCGGCCTGACCCGCGGCCGCGATGGTGCGGTGGGCACGCCCGATCACACCGACTCCTACACCGTGTTTGACGCTGTTGTGTCCTACCCTGTGTCGGACAACCTGTCGCTGCGTCTCAATGCCTATAACCTGGCAGACGAGGAATACGTTGCGGCGATCAACAAGAGTGGCTATCGCTACACGCCCGGTGCTGCACGCACCTATCTGCTGAGCGCGGATATGAGCTTCTGAGCAGGCCGCCGGCCAAGGCCGGCGTGCAGCTGCATGCGTTGCAGTTGAGTTTTACCGGTGACACCCGCACTCTGCGGGTGTTGCTGTTTTCAGTCATTGCTCAAGCTGAACCCCGCGCGGCACTGCCCCGCAGCGCGAGCGTCAGCCTGAGCTCATAGCAGGTGAGCAAGTTATGTTGGTGCATATTCCCGAGGTGCTCAGCAAGGCCGAGGTGGCAGAGGTGCGCAAGCGCCTGGCCGCCGCCGACTGGGTGGATGGCCGCGCGACGGTCGGTCAGCAGGGCGCGGTGGTCAAGCGCAATCGCCAGTTGCCGGTTGACTCTCCGGTTGCCAGAGAGTTGGGCGAGCTCATCCTCAAACGGCTTTATGCCACCCCCTTGTTCATGGCCGCAGCGCTGCCGCTGCGGTCGGTGCCGCCCTTGTTCAGCGTGTACAGTGGCGGCGAGCACTACGGCTTTCATGTCGACGGCGCGGTGCGTCAGTTGCCATTCAACCAGTTGAGTCTGCGTACCGATGTGTCCTCCACGCTGTTTCTCTCGGAGCCAGAGGAGTTTGACGGCGGTGAGCTGGAGGTGCAGGACACCTACGGTATCCACGAGGTCAAGTTGCCGGCCGGAGACCTGATCCTGTACCCCTCCAGCAGTTTGCACCAGGTCACGCCGGTCACCCGTGGCGAGCGCGTGTGCAGCGTGTTCTGGAGCCAGAGTATGGTGCGCTCCGATGCTCAGCGCTCGCAGTTGTATGACCTGGACGCGACCATCCAGCAGTTGCGTGGCAAGCTGGGTGACTGCCCCGAGGTACTGACCCTGACCGGTCACTACCATAACCTGCTGCGGCAGTGGGCTGAGGTGTAAGGCGCTTGCTCGCTGCTGTTAGAATGCCCGGCTTACGTCGAGCCAATCAGCAGAGCTGTCCATGAACTACCGCCACAGTTACCACGCCGGCAACCACGCCGATGTCTTCAAGCACGCCTTGCTGCGCCAGTTGTTAGTGCTGATGCAGCGCAAAGACACGCCGCTGTGCTGCCTGGACAGCCACGCCGGCACCGCCTTCTACGATTTGCAGGGCGAGGCGGCTGGCAAGACCGGCGAGTATGTTGAGGGCATTGGCCGCCTCTGGGCACGTGACGACCTGCCGCTGTGGCTGGCTGATTACCGCGATGCGGTGGCGCGCCACAACCCGGATGGGCAGCTGCGCTGGTACCCTGGCTCACCGCAGATCATGGCCGAGCTGTTGCGCGAGCAGGACCGCATGATCCTCAGCGAACTGCACCCCGAAGACGCCGACACCCTGCGCCAGTACTTTGCGCCGCAACCCGAGATTGCGGTGCATCAGCGCGACGGCTACGAGCTGCCGAAGGCGTTTTTGCCGGTGGCTGAAAAGCGCGCGCTGTGGCTGCTGGACCCGCCCTTTGAAAAGACCGATGACCTGCAGCGCTGCGTGGCAGCGGTGCAGCAGGCGATAACCCGCATGCGTCAGACGGTGATCGCAATCTGGTATCCGATCAAGGATCAACGGCTGCTTAAGGACTTCTACCAGGGCATCGCCGACAGCGGGGCGCCCAAGGCGCTGCGAGTAGAGCTGAACGTGCGACCGGCCGACAACCAGCTGGGGCTGAACGGCTCAGGCATGATGCTGATCAATCCGCCTTGGCCGATCTGGGAAGAGCTGGAGCAGGTGTTGCCGTGGCTGAGCCAAGAACTGGCGCAATCGGGTGGCGGGAGTTGGCGGATGGACTGGCTGGCTGGCGCGCCCTGAGGTCAGGGCGCACTGGAGCCGACTTGGCGTGGGGCACGGCAGGCCGTGCCCGCCAAGATTACCGCGCGATCAACCCTCCAGCTTGAAGGTCAGCCCTGCGTGCTCCTGCAGGCGCTTGATCAGCTTGTCGCCCATCGCTGGCGCGGTCGTCCAGATGCCGCCCTGGGTGTCGGTAGCATCACGTACCAGGCAAATGGCACTTTCGGCAATCATGCGCGAGGTGGAGCCGTAGCCTGGGTCGCGTTTGCCTGCCACGCTCGCCATCAGCGTCTTGCCGTCGGCGCCTTCACCAATAAACAGCACGTCGTAGAAACCGTTTTCACGCTCTTCCTTGGTGGGGCCTTCACCCGGCTTGGGCGCGTCGTCGCCGGCCAGTGACTTGTCGCCTGTTACTGCCTTGGCGATGGCTTCGCCTTGCTCACCCGGGCCCGTCAGAATCATCTCGTCGTAGACAAAATCGCTACCGTAATCGTGGCCCAAAAGGGCGTTGGAGCGATGCACATTACGGGTGTTGATGGCGGCCATGACGAAGGGGGCGGCCCAGCTACCCAGCGACTCGTCGAATTCCGGTTTGGCCGCTGGCGGTTGGGCCGGACCGGTGAAGCCGGGCGTCAGTGCAAAGGGATTGCCCAGCAACTGGTAGATTTCCGGGTTGGCCTTGGCTGCTGCCAGTGTGGCCTTCAGGCTCGCCGCAGTACCGCCGGAGAAGGTGCCCTTCATCTTGCGTACACGGCCTTTGACCCGAGGCAGGGCGGCGCCGAATTTCTCTTTGGCGGCTTGTTGCAGGAAGTACACGCCCAGATCAAAGGGGATGGAATCAAAACCGCAGGAAAAGACGATACGCGCGCCGCTTTGCTTGGCGGTTTCGCCATGGGCATCAATCATCTGGCGCATCCAGGCTGGCTCACCACAGAGGTCGACATAGTCCGTGCCGGTCTCCGCGCAGATACGCACCAGGTCGGAGCCGTACAGCTGGTAGGGGCCAACGGTGGTCAGTACCACGCGGGTGCGCTCTGCCATCGCGCGCAGGCTGTCGGTATCACCCGTGTCGGCAACCACCAGCGGCGTGCTGGCTGGCGCGCCGATCTCATCGCGAACGGCTTCCAGCTTGCTCTGGCTGCGACCGGCCATGGCCCAGCGCAGGTTGCTATCTTCGGCGTATTCCTGGCTCAGGTATTCGGCGACCAGGCGTCCGGTATAGCCGGTGGCGCCATAGACGATGATGTCGAATTCGGGCTTGCTGCTCATGCGGGTGTCCTCCGGGTGTCGGGGTACGGGTATCTGAACTTTGTGTTGTGTGGGTCAGTCCCAGCCAATGTGGTCGCTGACATGCAGGCTAGTCTGGCACAGTTGGCGGAGTATCACCGCTGTCCCGGCCGGGGCTTCCCTGGGGCGAATGGCGGGCAATAATCCGCAGCCATGACGAGCCGCAGGACGGCGCCTATAGTGCTTATATGATTGGCACCTGGCCAAAAAATGACGAATGCAAGGAGATCGACATGGCAGCAGAAAAAACACCCCAGACGTCGCAGAGCAAGCAAAGTGAGTTGGCCGCCAGCAAGGTGGCGGTGGGCGAGGCCTATGAGAAGTTACTGGAGGCGCGTGACCATTTTGCTTCGGCGGCGCAGGCGGCAGGGCTAGAAGTACGCCACGACGCCCTCGAGCACTTGCTCAAGGGGCGGGAGAAGGCTGAGGAGCTGGGCGCTCAGGCCAACACCTATATTCGTGAGAAACCGCTGGCTACTATCAGTCTGGCCTTTGCTGCCGGCTTTGTGCTGTCCCAGCTGCTCTCGCGCAAATGACCGGTTCACCGGCCGATCAGCCGGAGGCGGCGCAAGAAGCTGCCTCCGGTACAGAGCAGCCGGAGCAGGCCACGTCTAACGACGCTCTGGTGGAGCAAACCGCAGCTTGGCTTGGGCAGATTGCGTCGGCCAGCGGCGAGTTGGCGCGGCTGTTCCGCCTGGAGTGGCAACTCACGCTGGGCGATGCCAAGCGGGTATTGCTGCTTGGCGTGCTGCTGGTGCCGCTGTTGCTGTTTGCTTGGCTGATGCTCAGCGCGCTGGTTGGCTGGGCGGTCTGGCACGCTGCAGGGTCGGTAGGCCTGGCCCTGGCGGCGATGTTGGTGCTGCAGCTGGTCTGCATAGCCGGGCTGGTGCGGCAGATAGGTATTTATCAGCGGTCTCAGGGGTTCCGGCGCACCCGCGCCCACCTGAAGCGACTTTTGCAGGGAGCAGGTGATGAAAAGGCAGCAACTGATAGCGGAGATTGAGCAGCTGGATCGCCAGCTGGCTGTACGCCTTGATATTGTCGAATTGAGTGGTGCGCTGGTACGTCATCAGCTCCGTCAGGTTCACCCCGCGTTGCTGGTCGGTGGCAGCACCTTGGCTGGCGCGGCAACGCAGCGCTTAGGAGTAGCGCGCAGCTGGAGCGTCGGGCTGACAGGTTTGCGCTTGCTGCCAATGGCCCAGAGCCTGTTACCACTGCTGCGCAATCTGGGGGTTGCGCTGTGAGCCAGGCCGAGCAGCCCAACGAAATCGAAGAAATTACCGGGCCCAGGCAGAAAATGCCGCCGGTGCAGATGGCGCTTTACTGGCTGCTGGCGCTGGCTTGCCTGTACACCCTGTATCTGGCTAAAACTCTCCTGCTGCCGGTGGTTGTGGCGGCGCTGTTTGCCTTGCTGCTAAGCCCTCTGGTCGGGCTGCTGAAGCGCTTTCATATTCCACGCACCTTATCGGCACTGTTGTTATTGGCGGCGATCGGCGTGCCCTTTACCCTGCTGGGCATGCAGCTGGCGGAGCCGGCTGAAAAATGGGTCAAACGCATTCCCGAATTGTCTGCGCAACTGACCGAAGAGCTCGACGAGTTCAGTCGCAAGTTGTCACCCAGCGAAGCGCCGCTGGTGCAACCACAGGTCAAACGTGACGAGGGCATGCGTCTGTTTGGCTGGTTTCGTGATGATGAACCTGAGCCCACTCCCAGCCCGGCGCCGGTCTCCAGTAAGGACAGCGCCGTATCTGACCGGGTGATGCAGGGCGGTGTCGAGTTGATGGTGAAGGTGCTGGGGGCCACGCCGGCGGTGTTGGCGCAGTTCTTCACGTTCCTGGTGCTGGTGTTGTTTATGCTGATCTTCGGGCCGACCCTGTACGGCACCTTTATTCGGGTATTTCCGCAGATTCGCGACAAGCAGGCGGCGACCGACTTGCTCGAGCAGGTTCAGCATGAACTGTCTCGCTACATCTTGACTGTTAGTGCCATTAACACATTGCTGGGCGCGATCACCGGCCTGACGCTCTACCTGATGGGGGTGGAGGACGCGCTGCTGTGGGGCGTGATGGTGGCACTGCTGAATTTTGCCCCCTACGTCGGGCCCGTTATCGGCATGGCGGTACTGTGCCTGGCCGGGGTTGTGCAATACGGCCCCCTGCTGGCGGCATTGCTGCCGGCTTTGGTGTACTTCGGTATCAACCTGGTCGAAGCGCAGTTTGTTACGCCAACGGTACTCGGCCACAACATGCGCCTGCACCCCTTGGTGTTGATGCTTTGGCTGATCCTCTGGGGCTGGATGTGGGGCGTGGTGGGTGTGCTGATCGCGGTTCCGCTGCTGGTTTGCCTCAAATTGGCGGCCGCACGACTGCGGGTGTTGCCGCATTGGGTCAAGCTGATCGAAAGCCCAATCTGATCAGGCGGGCTTGGGAGCCCGCCGCACCATCAACACCGCACTGATGATCAGCGCGCCGCCCAGCAGCATGCGCAGCGTTGGCTGCTCGGCAAACAGCCACCAGGCGATAAGAATGCCGTAGACCGGCTCCAGTGCGAAGAACAGCGATGCCACTCGCGCTTTCAGCACGCTCAGGCTGGACACAAAGAGTACGTGGGCCAGGCCGGTGCACAGCACGCCCAGCAGGCCAATCCATAGCCAGTCCAGCGCAGGCATCTGCAGCATGGGTGCCACACCAAAGGGCAGCATGCATGCCATCACCACCAGGTTTTGCCAGCAGGCAATCTGTACCGGGTGCAGGTGGCCGCTGGTCAGGCGGTTGCCAACCGAGACAGCGGCGAAGCAAAAGCCTGACAGGATTGCCCATAGCAGGCCAGTGGTGTTGCTGGCTGCCAAGTCAAATTGCGGTGGAATCAGCAGCAGGCCGCCGCACACCAGCGCTACTTTCAGCAGATCCGAGGCGCTAGGCTTTTCACGCCAGAACACCGCTTCCAGCACCACCACAAAGGCCGGGAAGCTGGCAAAACCAAGGGTGGCGATGCCGACACCCGACAGCTTGATGGCGTGGAAAAACGTTAGCCAGTGAATCGCCAGAAACACCCCGCACAGGATCAGGCTGCCCAGTCGTTTGCCGGTCAATCCGGCCGCCAGCGGGTTGCGCGCCCACAGCGCGAAAATCACCAGCGCGGCTACCGCGAACACGGCGCGCCCCAAGACAATGGCGTCGGGTGATGTGCTGGCCAGTTTGCCGAAGATGCCAGTCAGGCCGAACAGCAGGGCGGCGACGTGCATAAAGGCAAGGGCGCGGTTGTGGGTCAGGTCGGTCATGGCGGCCTCGGAACAGAGTGAGGCGCCATGTTAGCGCTGTCTTCGTGCGGCTACTGTTGCGTGCCTGCTGAATGTTGTCGCGTTATTGCTGCTGGCGCAGTTGGCTGGGCGTGGCCTGCCAGTACCGACGAAAGGCTTGGGTGAAGGCGCTTTGGCTGCTGTAGCCGCACTCGGCGGCAATCTCTGTCAGCGCTCGTTCGGTATGCATAACCAGTTGCTGCGCTCGTTGCAGACGACGCTGACGCACATACTCAAGCGGTGTGCACCCCAGCTCACGCAGACACCAGTGGTTCAGGCGCGAGGCGGATAGCCCACTGACGGTAGCCAGATCGGCGACACCCAACGGATGGGCCAGATGTCCGTCTATGTAGTGATTCAGGCGCGTCAGCGGCAGGCGTGCCGGGGCTGGTGGTTCGCCCAGTAACGCGCCAATCAGCAATGCGGCGCTGGCGTCCGCCAGATGGGGTTGCGCTACGATGAGAGGTGCCAGGCTGCGTACCAGCCCGCTTTGCTCGCCGCTGAGCGGGAGTAGCCGGGTCTGCTCAAGCAGGCGCCGCTGTCGGCTGCGCTCCTGCGTCAGGCCGCTTAAGGTCAAATCACTGTCGATATCCAGTACCAGACAGTTGCCCTGGTCAGGGCTGAAGAAGGCGTGGCGCTCGCCCGGTGCAATGATCGCCACGTTGCCGTGCTGTACTCGTCCGCCACCTTGCCCGAATTCCAGCTCCAGGCTGCCGTTCAGGCCAAACACCAGTTGCGCCTGCTGATCGTGGCTGTGCGCGTTGCTGGCGTCGGCGTAGTGGTGGATGTCGAGCTTGGTCTCTGGCATGTCGGCCTCAGCCTGGCAGGCACACGCCGGTGCCGCCCAGCCCGCAGTAGCCATTGGGGTTTTTGGTCAGGTACTGCTGGTGGTAGTCCTCGGCGTAGTAAAAGGTCGGTGCCGGCAGAATCTCGGTAGTGATGTCGCCCTTGCCTGCCTGCTCCAGGGCGTTGGCAAAGTTGGCTCGACTGGCTTCGGCAAAGGCGCGCTGTGACAGGTCGCTGACGTAAATGCCGGAGCGGTACTGGGTGCCCTGATCGTTGCCCTGACGCATGCCCTGAGTCGGGTCGTGGGACTCCCAGAACACCTTGAGCAACTGCTGCAGGGCAACTTCCTGCGGGTCGAACACTACCAGCACCACCTCGTTGTGCCCGGTCATGCCGGTGCACACTTCCTCGTAGGTCGGGTTGGGCGTTGTGCCGGCGCAGTAGCCGACGGCGGTGGTGTAGACGCCGGGTGCTTGCCAGAAGCGCCGCTCGGCGCCCCAGAAACAGCCCATGCCAAAGATGACCTGCTGCATGCCTTCGGGAAAGGGGCCGTGCAGCGGGGTTTTCAGTACGCTGTGGTGGGTTTGACTGGTGGCCAGCGGCGTGTCGCGGCCGGGCAGGGCTTCTTCTGCCGTGGGCAGACGCAGCTTATGTTCGGGGATACGTTGGAAAAACATCAGAACCTCCAGTGGCTCAGCGTTGCAGCTCGCCGCGTTGTTCCAGCAGGTCACGTACCAGATAGAGCGCTGCCAGCGCCCGGCCCTCGGTGAAGTTGGCGCGGGCGGTCAGCTCGCTGAGCTGATACAGGTCAACCTGATCGACGCGGATGGGCTCGGGCTCATCACCTGGCAGCCGCTTTTCATACAGGTCGCGGGCCAGTACCACGGCGATCTTCTGGCTCATGTAGCCGGGTGACAGCGACAGGTGGGTCAGAAACTCCAGCTGCTGCGCGCCAAAGCCGGCCTCTTCCATCAGCTCGCGGTTGGCTGCATCGAGCACATCCTCGCCGGGCTCGACCAGCCCCTTGGGCAGCGACAGCTGATAGTCGTCGGTGCCACCGCAATATTCCTCGATCAGCAGGGCAGTGCGCTCGTCCTGCATGGCTACCACCATCACGGCGCCGTAGCCCTGCCCTTTGTTGACCAGGCGCTCGTAGGTGCGTTCAACGCCGTTGCTGAAGCGCAGCTGCACCTGCTCGACAGTGAACAGACGGCTTTTGGCAACAATTTTGGCTTCCAGCGTTTGCGGCTTTTGCGGCATGGAGACTCCGTGGTGATCGTTCGAGTGCTTGGGTATCATAGCCGCACCTCTAGCCCAAGCCCAACCGCCGATGCTTAACTGGAAATCAATTGATACCGTCCTGCTTGATATGGATGGCACCCTGCTGGATCTGCACTTCGACAACCACTTCTGGCTGGAGCACATGCCCGCCTGCTACGCCCGGCATCACGGCCAGTCAATCGACTGGGCCAAGTCCGAGCTGTATCCGATGATGCAGGCCATTCAGGGGCAGCTGGAGTGGTACTGCCTGGATTACTGGACCCGTGAGCTGGGGCTGCCGATTGTTGAGCTCAAGCGGGAGATCGCACACCTGATCAGCCTGCGACCGGACGCTGATCTGTTTTTGCAGACATTGCAGCAGACCGGGCGCGAGGTGGTGCTGATTACCAACGCCCACCGTGACTCGCTGTCACTCAAGCTGGAGCGGGTTGAACTGCGCACCTGGATTCAGCGGCTGATCAGCTCACACGATTACGGCTATCCCAAGGAAACCCAGGCGTTCTGGCATGCCCTGCAGGCGGATATGCCCTTTGACCCGGAGCGTACGCTGTTTATCGACGACAGCCTGAGCGTGCTGCGCTCAGCCCGCGACTACGGCATCGCCCATCTGCTCGCCGTACGCGAACCCGACAGTCGCGGCGCACGCCGGGACACGGAGGAGTTTGAGGCGGTGGAGGATTACGCGGCGCTGGCCGCAGGGGTCATCCGCGCGAGCGCGGATTGAGAGGCAAGCCGCAAGCCGCAAGCCGCAAGCAAACCCGAGCGGTTGCGAAGCGCGGGGTTTTTCTTGGGGCGGCGAATGACCGAAGAGCTTGTAGAAAAAACCTGACGGCGCCACCGCTGAACTCATCCTGAGTAAGCTTGCAGCTTGCAGCTGCCGCTAGCCCTTCCCCCTCGTCCGCGTCTGATTGGGCCGTGCGGTCTTCTCGATATAGTCGATAATCAGGCCGGCGACATCCTTGCCGGTGGTGGCTTCGATGCCTTCGAGGCCGGGGGATGAGTTGACCTCCATCACCACCGGGCCGTGATTGGAGCGCAGGATGTCGACGCCGGCAACATTCAGTCCCATGACCTTGGCGGCGCGGACAGCGGTCATGCGCTCCTCGGGGGTGATCTTGATCAGACTCGCGCTGCCGCCGCGGTGCAGGTTGGAGCGAAACTCGCCGGGCTTGGCCTGGCGCTTCATGGCAGCAATCACCTTGTCGCCCACCACCAGGCAGCGGATGTCGGCGCCACCGGCTTCGCGGATGTATTCCTGCACCATGATGTTGGCCTTCAGCCCCATAAAGGCTTCCAGTACCGACTCGGCTGCTTTCTCGGTCTCGCACAGCACCACGCCGATGCCCTGGGTGCCTTCGAGCAGTTTGATCACCAACGGCGCGCCACCGACCATGCTGATCAGGTCGGGAATGTCATCGGGCGAGTGAGCAAAGCCGGTCACCGGCAGGCCAACGCCCTTGCGAGCCAGTAGCTGCAGCGAACGCAACTTGTCGCGTGAGCGGCTGATGGCCACTGATTCGTTGAGCGGGAACACGCCCATCATCTCGAATTGGCGCAACACTGCCGTACCGTAGAAGGTAATGGAGGCGCCGATGCGCGGAATGACGGCGTCAAAGCCCTCCAGCTCCTCGCCCTTGTAATGGATCGACGGCTTGTGACTGGCGATGTTCATATAAGCGCGCAGGGTGTCGATCACGCGTACCTCGTGGCCGCGCTCGGTCGCGGCCTCGATCAGGCGGCGGGTGGAATACAGCTTGGCGTTGCGCGACAGAATCGCAAGTTTCATGGTACTTCCCTTGGCGCGGCTATGGGCGGTGTGAGGGGTAATAGGTCAGCCGAGGGTATCGGTCTGGGGTTTGTCCTGAACGAAACGCAGGCCCGGATTGATGACCAGCTGGGCGTCCTGCATGGCGGTACAGCCAAGCAGCATGCGGTAGCGCATTGCCTTGCGGCAGGTCAGGGTAAAGTCGACCAGCCAGGTGCGATCACCCAGCACCAGCGGTGTGCGGATGACAAAGCGTTCCTGCAACTGGCCGTTGGAGCTCTTGATGCGCTTCAGGTCGATCAGCCGGGCCTCGCAGGTGCGGGTTTTCTGCTTGCTGCGGCTGCCGACATGGGCGTCAAAGCGGACCCAGTCCTGTCCGTCGCGTTCAAAGGTGGATATGTTGCTGGCGTGCAGGGCCGAAGTTTTGGCGCCGCTATCGACCTTGGCAATCATCTGGCTGATGCCTAGGTCGGGCAACGCGACCCACTCGCGCAGGCCGATCACGCTCAGATGATTAAAGGTTTTCACGCTGGATTCTCCGGGCCAAAGGCCGTTGGGCGCGCATCATGCGGCAACTCTGAAAATTCGACAAGCCTGTTATAGTGACGCGGCAAGAGGAGTACAGACCCTATGCAGGATGTTGGCAAGTTACGCCTGGACAAGTGGCTCTGGGCGGCCCGTTTTTTCAAGACCCGCTCGCTGGCCAAAAGCGCCATCGAAGGGGGCAAGGTGCACTGTGGCGGCGAGCGTTGCAAGGCCAGCAAGGAAATACGTGTTGGCGACCAGTTGCAGATCCGGCAAGGCTTTGACCAGCGTAGCGTCGAAGTATTGCAGTTATCCGACCAGCGGCGCGGTGCGCCTGAAGCGCAGTTGCTGTATCGCGAAAGCGAGGAGAGCATCGCTGCCCGTGAGGCCGCCGCAGCCCAGCGCAAGGCACAGGGCGCCGGTGGGCTGATCAGCGATGGGCGCCCGAGCAAGAAGCAGCGGCGACAGATCTTTCGCTTTCGCGATGAGCGTAATACACCGTCAGCGGACTGATTGGTTATAATCGCGGCTTTTTAAAGGTGCATCATGGCCGCTCAGGACATTACCCAGCGCTTTATCTTAGACAACGCCGATGTGCGCGGTGAGCTGGCGTCGCTCGACAGCAGCTATCGCGAGATTCTGGCCAAGCATGCCTATCCGCAGCCGGTACAGGCGTTGCTCGGCGAGATGCTCGCCGCTGCCGTGCTGCTGTCGACCACCATCAAGTTCGATGGTTTGCTGATTCTGCAAGCGAGCTCCAGCGGCCCTGTGTCTACCTTGATGGTGGAGTGCTCCAGCGACCAGGCGGTGCGCGGCATCGCCCGTTATGCCGATGACCTGCAGGGCGAAACGCTGGACGAGCTGATGCCCGACGGCGTGCTGGCTATCACCATCGATCCGACCAAGGGTCAGCGTTACCAGGGCATCGTCTCGCTGGAAGGTGGCTCGCTGGCTGCCGCGCTGGACAGCTATTTTGCCAATTCCGAACAGTTGCCCACCCGTTTCCGTCTGCTGGCCGATGGCCGCGCGGCACGTGGCTTCCTGCTGCAGGCGCTGCCGGCCGACCGCCAGCCTGATGCCCAGGAGCGCGAAGAGACCTGGCAGCGGCTGAACATTCTGGCCGACACCCTGAGCGCCGAAGAGTTGATCAGCCTGGACAACCAGACCCTGCTGCATCGCCTGTATCACGAGGAAGATGTGCGGCTGTTTGACGCACGTCCGGCCCGGTTCGAATGCAGTTGCTCGGCGGAGCGCTCCGGTAATGCGCTGGTCAGCCTGGGCCGCGAGGATGTGCTGCAGCTACTGCAGGAGCAGGGCGGCGAGATTACCGTTGACTGTCAGTTCTGCAACAGCCGTTATCAGTATGACGAGGCTGCCGTGCAGGCGCTGTTTGATGCCGCCGCCGAGCACGCGCGCAGCCTGCATTGAGGCAGGCTGCGTCATTGTCTTTTTTTTGGCATAATGGCGCGCCTGCGCGCTAGCCAGCGCTGTATTCCATGGATGAAACCTAATTGAACCCCACAGACTTAGACCGAACTGGTCGGTCTTAGCGCTATATTCGGTCAAAGTCGAAGAGGACCCTGTTTGATGACGCAAGCTACCAACACCGTGTACACCGACCTCAGCGTCGCACATTTGATCGAGCTGGCCATTCAGCGCAACGAAGGCCAACTGGCCGACACCGGCGCTCTGGTAGTCAAGACTGGCGAGCGCACCGGCCGCTCGCCGATGGACCGCTTCATCGTCGATGAGCCCTCCACCAGCTCTGCCATCGCCTGGGGCGCCGTCAACCGTCCTTTCCCGGCCGACAAGTTCGATGGTCTGTGGGCCCGCGTTGCCGATTACCTGGGCGGCAAGGAAAGCTTTGTTTCCCACGTTCACGTTGGTGCCGATCCGCAGCATTACCTGCCCGTCGTCATGGAAACCGAGACCGCCTGGCACAACGTGTTCGGCCGTACCCTGTTCATCAATCCCGAGACTTATAACCCGGCCGGTCGTGATGCATGGCAGATCATGAACGCGCCGTACTTTGTCTGCGAGCCTGAGCGTGACGGCACCAACAGCGATGGTTGCGTGATCATCAACTTTGCTCAGCGCAAAGTCCTGCTTGCGGGCATGCAGTACGCCGGTGAAATGAAGAAGGCCATGTTCTCGGTACAGAACTTCCTGCTGCCGGCCAAGGACGTGCTGCCGATGCACTGCGCTGCCAACGTTGGCGATGACGGTGACACTACGCTGTTCTTCGGTCTGTCCGGCACCGGCAAGACCACTCTGTCCGCCGACGAAGCGCGTAACCTGATTGGCGACGACGAGCACGGCTGGGCCGAAGGCTCCGTGTTCAACATCGAAGGTGGCTGCTACGCCAAGTGCATCGACCTGTCGCAGAAGAACGAGCCGGTTATCTGGAATGCCATCAAGTTCGGCTCCATTGTCGAGAACGTGGTTATCGACCCGCAGAGCCGTCACGCTGATTACACCGATGTCAGCCTGACCCAGAACACCCGCGCAGCCTACCC
>CERX01007426.1_pt1 | contig 14402 bp, 16 predicted proteins | sample 350251 | NCBI WGS metagenome assembly CERX01 (sample SAMEA2621044, study PRJEB7988) | marine metagenome | biome: marine biome (ENVO:00000447); feature: deep chlorophyll maximum layer (ENVO:xxxxxxxx); material: "saline water (ENVO:00002010), including plankton (ENVO:xxxxxxxx)" | depth 50 m
TATCCTGGCGGATAAAAGTCCAGTCGTCCTCTAATTGCATCCAGTACTTAGCTCCTGTGCGTGCGAGTTCCCTTCTGATTATCTCCATGCTCGCGCGGTGGCCTTTGTCGTCCTCTCCCTTCATTATGAAACGTACCCAAGGGTACAGATGTAGCATTGTCGCCCGATCGTCCTCGGAGGAGTTATCATCCACGCAGACTATATCAACAGCGGTATCAAGGTCTTCGCAAGCCCATCTGAGTGAATTCAGCGTCTTTATTAGAAGGTGCAGACGTTTGCACGAGGTAACGGTGATAAGCAGTGGAATGCTACCCCGCAATGAAACCACATCGTTGTGGTGGGCCTCGGCGACGGCACGTACCTTAGCCGCGAAGTGGGCGAAAACTCCTGGGAGTTCCGCGTAGCCGATTCCGGAGCGCACAAGACGGTCGGCGAGATCCATGGCCGAGTGGGAGAAACTGGAAGGCAACTCAGTGGTAAGGGAGAGAAACCACACGTTATGCAAGGTGGGGGCGAGCCACTCTACCCCTATGGCCTCCTTTCGCCGGAGCAGAGCGTCCAGCACCTCGACTGTTCGTGGGTAGTCCTTCCTAGACGCGTAAAACAGCACCATGTCGCAAAGCAGTCGGTAAGAATGGAGGCCTTCATCCATGAACAAGCACTCGCTTCGCGGCGCCACGTCGTGGACATCAACCTGATCGTATAGAAGCTTCGTCACGAAGCCCTGATCACGGGCTTCGTAATGTTTCGCAGCCCTCGAGAGAGCCTCATATCTACCTGTGCCAAGCTCGCAGGCTGCCACCCAGTGCTTCAGTGCCCCATCGATGTCCCCTTTTCCCGAGAGCATGTCCCCCGCATATGTGTGGGAGACGTACAGCTCCTGATTCCAGCCACCCAACTGAATTCGCTTTTCGTACCATTCTATGGACTTGTCCCATTCTTCCGCATCCTTGTAGCTCTGAGCGCAGTAGAATGCGTACCGCTGGCGCAGCCAGGGAGCCAGGTTCTCCTGTTCCAAGTAGGCTTTCTCCAGGATGGCCGCATCTTTGTGATACTTCTTAGGATCCCTGTTGCGAGCTCCGGTCTTCCCCGACACGCAGTAGTAGTCGCCTTGAATGTCGCCCGTATCACCGATGTCCTCCTTGGGGAGCAGGATCTCATGTAGAACTCCAACATAATGCCATTTCTTGCGATTGTTCAGGAGGGCGAGGCGGCGATAGCAGAATCCTCCTCCGAAGGACATATGGTAAGCATCCAAATCTAGAGGGTCTGGAAGAACCGGCGTTCCACAAAGCTCATCATCAGCGTCGAATATGAATACATAGTCGGCCTTGTCGTACGCCGCCTCGAGAGCACGCGAGCGGTTGTGGCCAAAGTCCACCCACGGGTGCGAGTGAAGCTCGCCAGGGATCTTGGCCTTCTTGAAGAAGTCGCACACGATTCGAGGAGTGTCATCGGACGACCCCGTGTCGCAAATTACCCAGTAATCGAACCGGAACTTGGCCATCAGGTGCGACAGTGTCTGTTCGATTATGTGGCTCTCGTCCTTGACGATCATGTTGAGACATAGGGTAGGTCTGTGCTGCCTGTCTGCTACCTCCATTCTATCATGTTGTTTGGCGTCTACTCTAAGTCTGTATTACTCGAAAGGAATACAAGTTCGTAATTACATTCTGGAATAGGTGTGCATTTTATTCTCTCGCTACTCTATAGATGTCCTTCACCCGCTTTCACGATGACCCCTGCCGGATTGAGAAGCAGCTGCAAGAGTCCACCGGGCCCGGACGGTACAGACTGAACGTCCCAGGAAACGGTGACAAACCCTGCTTCATGGAAGACCCGTTTATTCGCCTTCAACACTGGGGCGCCAATCTCATGACCAGCCCAATCGATCTGGACAGCGACTTGAGGGGTCTAACACGCACACTCAACCGCGATTGCATGCCTGCGAATGGGCACGTGGAACAGTCTACCAAGTCACAGAGAATCCAATATCCGTCGTGCCTGCCAATGACCGAACAACCGCGCGCCACAAACCCGGCATGGACGGCTAGAGATTTAGAGCAGGTTGACTGGTACACGCTACCTCTCGACCCCCAAGAGAATGTCTGCATGCCCTTCGCAAACAATCTGAGTACACGGATACTGGAAAAGGACTATTTTGTTGCACAGGCGCCTTGCCTGGCGAGCACGACTCCTCCGCCGTTGTACAGCGACCCATTCGCGGGGTGCCCTTCCGGCCGGCATGGACAGCTATGCACCGCCGTCAATGCATGTAATCGACCTTCTCAATAAAATATCCGGTAGTGTATATAAATGGCAGAAATCGCACTACCTCTAGTAGCGTTTGGCGCACTATATCTCGCCTCCAATCAAAAGAAGACTCGGGAGAATTTCTCTCCGGGTGGCCTGCCGGGCGTGGACCCTCCCCTCCCTCCGAAGAACTATCCAACTCAGGCCCCGGTAAGCACCACGAACGTCCGCAAATACGGTCACCCTGCGGCGACTGATAAGTTCTATGCTAACGACGTCGCCGACGTTGTCGCTAAGACTAATCCACCAGGAAGTGTCGGGTCAGGATGTATGGAACAGCGGTCCCTCACGGGCGAGACGATTACAAAGGAGCAATTCACTCACAACAACATGGTGCCATTCTTCGGAGCCCGTGTGCGAGGTGCAACTCTTGACGCTGACTGTGCAGAGAGCAGGCTGGATAACCTACAGGGCTCCGGATCGCAGATGATCAAAAAGAGTGAACAAGCTCCTCTTTTCCAACCGCAGAAAGACCTCCAATACGCTCACGGTGCCCCGAACCATTCAGAGTTCATGCTGTCCCGCGTGAACCCGAGCACTCGTATGGCCAATGTTAAACCATGGGACGAGGAGAAAATCGGTCCGGGCTTGGGGATGGGATATACCACGACCTCCGGGCCAGGCTACAACGCGGGAATGGGGGCCCGGGAGCAGTGGCTACCCAAGACTGTCAACGAGTTGAGAGTGGACACGAACCCTAAGATGACTTTCGGTCTGCAAGGTCACGAGGGCCCCGCTCTCGCGCCGATACTCGAACCCGCCAACAAAGCAACTCAGGGTAAGGTTGAGAAATACCTGCCCGACACCTACTACGACGTTGGACCCAGTCGTTGGTTCACCACGACTGGACTTGAGCACGCTCCTAGAGGGCGAGGTGTCGAAGTCCTCCAATCTCAGAACAGGTCGAACACGTCGTGCGAGTACTATGGTACAGGTAAGGACGGTGAGGCGGGCTATGTACCCGGAAACCACGAAGCACCTAAGAGACCTTGTCTGGGTCCCAATGCCGTTACGAACGCCGTTGCTGCTGGTCAGTATCAGGCAACGGAAGGTGATTTCGGAGTTGCCGGTTTCGAGGCGCGCCCAAATAACCGTGCCACGACCAATCAACCAGAGAGCTACGGTGGCGTGTATGGACTCCTCAAGGCTGCAGTAGCACCGGTACTCGATGTTCTCCGCCCGTCTAGGAAGGAGAACGTTATTGGGAACGCTCGCCCCAATGGGAATGTGAGTACCACGATGCTTGAAGGCCCTATCTACAACCCGGCCGATCGGCTCAGGACTACGATTAAGGAAACCACTGAGGGGAAACTAGACTGTAACCACCTCAATATGGAGAACCAAGCAGCCAATGCGTACTTGGTCTCGGAGCAGCAACCAGTCGAAGTGCAGAGAGACTCCACTAACTGCTCATACCTCGGCTCTGCTGGCCCCGGGGAGCACGCAGCCACCATGAGTTACGACTCCAACTATCGCCAGAGGAATAATCCTAACAAGACGTATGTCAACCGGCCGAACCAAGGTGGGACACAAATATTCAACCAGCAAGAAAACATCTCCATCCATCGGCGTGATGCGGACCGAAACAACAACCGTATGTGGGCACCACACGCGGCCCCTGCCGCTATACCCTCCCAAGAAACGTACGGCAAGATTAATGCGCCTCAGTACTACGACCAATGCACCACAGGGTGTGACAGAATAGACCCAAACATTCTGAGCGCGTTCAAGACGAATCCTTATACGCAGTCCCTCCAGAGTTGGGCTTAGGGACTGTCAGGTTGAGACTCGTCTTCGTCGGACTCTGTGGCTAAGGTCAGAGATGCAAAGTATTGTTCCCAGTATTCGTCGCTGTTGTCGGCCGACACGCCGAGGCCCAGTGTCTCGTCCAGATAACCTCCTAGATCGTCAGATGATATGGGGCTCCCGGGAGGGACCTCGGGGCTCTGCAAAGAGTGGTCAGCTTGAGCGTTGGGCTCGGGATTATCGGCATCGAATAGCTCGGACACCTCCCCATCACTGAGGCCCTCTAGAACCCAACGCTCGAACGCTTCCATCTTGCGCTTGCCGGAGTGCTTCTCCCACGGTGGCGGTCCCCCGTCCAAGCTGCGAACGTAGCACTGGTACTGGTCCCATAGGTCGTCGCCCCATAGTTCGTAGACCTTCAACCGCTGAATCTGCGCTTTGACGTCGGAGCGGCAGGACGGACAGCGATAACGGTAGGAGGCGGCCGCATCTCGCAATCGCGCGTGGCATTTCTCATGATAGTGGTGCCCACAGGGCAGTCGTATAACGAGGGCTCCTTTCATAGACTGCAGGCATAGAGCACAATCTTCCTCCTCAGGGAAGCGGGCCTTCAATATGAGGCGCTCCTCTAGGGGGATGGGCATCCCCGTGGTCGGATATGTCGTCATTACTATATGATAAAATGCTATCATATAGTTCAATTTTCTAGGTAAGACCAAGCACACTGAGAAGGATGTAGCTGATCACGGCCCAGCCAGCCAGCCCGCCCGCTAATATGTAGTCTCTATTGTACTTGCTATCGGCGAGCATGTAGTATATGAAGATGGTGGACAGCCACAGAATGAAGGAGTGGAATCTGTACCCGTCGAAATAGTTGGTCTTCTTTTTGTCGGCCAAGAAGAACGCGGTGACAATCCCCGTTGGGAGACCTCCGAGGAGGGAGGCGACGGCTGGTGTAGTGTAATGAGCCAAGAGCTTGCTTCCAGCAATAACCGTTCCTCCAATGAGGAAAGGTTTAACCAGTTCTCCGATCTGCATATACACATAGGGAAAGATTTTATCTTCTATCCAGGCCAGTTCGGACTCGTGTGGAGTAGGGGATCGTATGGTTCGAGGCTCGATGATGCGAGGCCGGGAGGAGACGTGAATTGTCCTAAAATTGTCGAGGCGCTCTGCGGCGATAGGCGTGCGTTGTCACACGTGGGCTCTGTAGTAGTAGGAGCCTCGGGTGCGTTCGGGGGTTCGTAGGGCTCTGGTGGTTTCTCCAACCAGGAAAACATGTAATTATGATTAGGATCCTCACGCACTGTTATGGGCCGTATTCCTATACACACTTTTCTTAGGTAACGTGCAAACGTGTCCCAAGTATCGATCATTCTACCAGAGTCGACCGTCATTATCATGTAGATGTCATCTTCATTCCATATCACACCATCTTTCATAAGGTTCGCGAGAGATTCACCATCAGGGAGCTCCTGGTAATGCTGGTTGTACAGCATGATAGTGTAGTGAATCTGTTGGGGCGTCCAGTCAGTCTCACACGAAAGGCCTCTACGTAGTTGCGTCTTCACACTCTTCACTGTTTCGTACCTCCACAGTTCTAAGGGTCGCGGAACGGAATCGAGGGAGAGAATGAAGTTCAGGCGTATGCGATCGGTCATTATATATAGACGGATTTAAGTTTAGAGTGTTCTAGGCGAGATTAGCAAATGCCCAACGTACTAGTGCGCGGACACATGCGATTTGAAAGCGAGGATGATTGTACGGAAGACCGAAAGCGTTTCCTGGAGGAGCGGATAGCCACACTCGAAGGCGAAGTACGGACCTTGAAGAAGGAACTCGATGATTCCATTAGGGCCGAGGCGCGCTGGGAGAGGGAAAACGAGAGCTTGAAGAGAAAGTCTCTAGCTATAGGAAACCGTAGAGCGAAGAGAGACAGTCTAGTCAACGCGATTGAGACATTTGAGAAGAAGATTGCCGAGACTGCCCGGGGCAAAGGCCCCGAGGCCTTGATCACGGGTGCCGGGCGCACATTGACCGTGGGGAGCGAGGATGAGGTCGCAGCCGAAGTCCACCAGCGACTGCTAGAAATGATGACAACCGCGCAGTGCCTATATCCGAATATCGGCCTGGAAAGGATCTTCAGAAAATAACTATTTAATGGGCTTGCGCGATTACTAGGAATGGCGCTCGAGATTCACGAAGACATCGATCAGAAGTTGAACAAACTCATGGAGGCGAACAAAATCCCGAACATAATATTTCACGGCCCGGCAGGAGGGGGAAAGAGAATACTAGTCAACGCTTTCGTCCAAAGGATCTATGCCGACAGTGAGGAGGACCTAAGGGATTGCGTGATGGATGTGAACTGCGCACACGGAAAAGGCATCAAGTTTGTGCGCGATGACATCAAGTTCTTTGCTAAGACCAACATGAAAGGTGGGTCTACATTCAAGACGGTTCTGCTAACCAACGCCGACAAATTGACATCGGATGCCCAGTCTGCCCTTAGGCGCTGCATCGAGCTCTACACGCACAACACTCGCTTTTTCATCATAGTCGAGGACAAATACAAACTACTTCGACCGATTCTTTCCCGTTTCTGCGAGATCTACGTTCCAGAACCGCGGCTTGGAGGAAAGCGCATCAATCTTCACCAGCATGTACTTAATAGCTGCTTCCCAGGCGAGCGACAATATGGTAAGCAGTTGCAGTCACGTCTTGCTAAATTACTTGACGGTGCTGACACGTCGACCCATCAGGGTATTCTAGAGACCGCCGACAAGCTGTACGAGAAAGGCTTCTGCGCATTGGATCTGATTCGACACATCGAGACTATGAGCATGTGCTCCAAGAAGAAGTACCAGTACCTCCTGGTATTTCGGCGAATCAAGCGAGAGTTTCGAAATGAGAAGCTTCTCATGACGTTCATATTGACCTTCCTATTTTTACGTTCTGAGTATGATTTAGAAAATGTAACATTTATGTAAATGGACGACTATTCGATAGCCAGTCTCAGCGAGTCCAAAAATGAGTGGTGCGCCCGACTAGTCAACACCCTGACCCCGGCCGTCATTGCTGGTCTGAAGTCGATATTCGATGAAGCCTGGAACGTATGTCTTGAGAATGATGAAGAGGATAAATACCTCATGACGTTTCAAACATTCCTGAGTCGCGTCCCCAGATGGAACGCGCAAATGATCGAGGACGAGCGCAAGCGAATCGAGGAAGAATCGTCATGTGCTTACCTGGAGGAGTTGGTAACCTGTGTTCACGTTATTCAATTAAAAGCCCTAACGTGCGTCCGGGTTGGCCACAAGCAGAAGAAGGTAGATATCGATGTCCCCAGTGCAGACCAGTTCGTACACCGCGTCTATACCAACGTTGCTCGAAAACTGTACACAAACGTGTACCTGTTCGAGAAGGATATCAGCCCTCTGGAGGTTCAGAAACACAACCGCGAACTCGAGATTATCATAAAAGAGTGCATCCTCAATGCGGTGAGGGACACCATGCCCGTCGAGAAGATCCTTCGGGCCTACATGGACGAGACGGAGGAGCAGGATGTTGATGTGAAAGAACAGCTGCTAGTCAAGGAAGAGCCAGAATCAGGGCCAGAAGCAGAAAACGATGCGCCTCCCGCGCAGCTGGTTGTATCGGAGGAATCTGGGGACACTCCAGCTGCGGAGAAACCTATCCCTCCTGAAGCGCCGTCCGAGAATATTGTACTAAAAACAGAAGAAGCAGTGCAGTCTGCCTTCGCGAGTGCGCCCGCAGCCGGAAACCCTACTACCAGCGTCGCGCCAACGCTGGCTAACGAGACGTTGACATTTTCGAACGTCGATAAAGCTATAGATACGAATGGCGTGCAGACTCAGATAGAGGCTCCGAAGACGGCCGAAAGACTCGAACAGATTGCCACTGAGTCGGCGGAGCGCGCTCGTCAGGAACGCGAGGATGAGGAGGAAGAGGACGTTCTGAAGATTGGAGGCGACATAGCTCTTGAGTTGGCAGATGTCAACGATCTTAACCGTGGGGTCGCACTTCAAGCTCCTCCAGCTCTTGAGGGTATAGAGGTTCTGGACCCCTTGTAGACGCGTTTATGCCCCAAGGAATTTATCCAGTTTTGTATTAAATGGATAAATTCGTCACGTCGGCGGTCATTGCGGCCATATTTGTCCTAGCGAAGATACTTGAGGCGAAGCTTGTCAGGAAAGAGGAAACCCATATCAAGAAGGTTGGAAGAGACGGCTTATTAGTGTACGTAGCTGCACTAGCTGGTCTCTATGTCTCGGAGTTCTTCCCCTCCGTTGCAGGGAAAGCCAGTGCACCGGGCGCGTACACTGACACACCGGAGTTTTAGTCGATGTAGGACGGATACGTGTCTATGTCCATGACAACTCCGGCTTTATTAGCCTGCTTACGACCCACAATGTACTTGGAAAAGTGTTTGTCAGCTAGGACGGCTTCAGGTGTATGATTGTGGACACTGCGGGCGATCATCTTGTAGAGCTTGAACTCAGGATACCTCTCCTGGCCGTTGGTTTTGTACATGATGTTCCGTCCCTTGTCATCATGGCACCAGCGGACGATGATTTGCTCGATTTCGGACAGATCCTTCATTTCGTCGGATGTATCCTCGACAAGGAAGTCATAAATCGAGCACCCCAGTCGACACAGATCGAAGCTTGGGTTTGGCTCGAGACGAGGCTTCTTTTCGTTGAAGTAGGGTTCGCAGTTGTATTGCGTGGCCGCGTCGCCTTTGGGATGGAAGCTATCGCTACAGACTGTTTTCCCTTTGAACTTATAAATTGCACGTCCGAAGTCGATAAGTTTGTAAATCTTACCAAAAGTCGGTACTTTGTAGTATGTCCCACCGAGTCTGTAGCAGAGGTGCTTCTTGTCTGTCTTTATCCACATGATGTTATTCGTATGTAGGTCGTTATGTGTAAGTGAGAACGTCTTCTGGAGAGTGGCCAGGGCCATAAGCACTTGGGCTACCATAGAGCTCATCTCCCTGTCACTGAGAGTGTTGTGTACTAGTAGTGAGTCGAGAGTGTGCTCACATCTCTCCAGCGCGATGGCCTGTACCGGGAAACGAGGAATCGTGGCCGTGATGGCATCTTCGGTGGCCGTTGAGCAATCTGTTCCCGTCTCGGAGGCGGATTGTGAGTGCGCATCTCCCGTATACGATGAGCGTGAGGAGCAGGAGCTTGAGCTAGAATCTCTAGAAGCCCGCGCACTGGATCCGCCCTTACCGTCTTCTTTTGCATCAGGATCCTGTTGGAACATAAGTTGCAGGTTCTCGCTGGAGCGAGCAGCTCCATCGGTAGTGAAGAGATCGTCCAACTCAGAGAGATCTCCCACGTCCGATAAACGCAACTCTGTAGGTGAGATATCGTCCTTCGCCACGCGCAAGCGCTTCTTCATGTTACGGGTGTCATAGTTCATGAGTTCCTCTTGGAACTCGCTATCGAGGGTGAAGAGCGAGCCTTGGTTCTTGTGGAAGAAACTGGAGTCGTAGAGGTAATCTATGTCGTCATTGAGATTGATAACCAAATCCTGCTTAGTTGCCAAGAATGATCCGTAGAAGTCCAGACCATGTACGAATCCGTGTCGATGAAGCAACTGGCTTGTGAGGTACGTGGCGAAAGAATCCACGTAGGCGGCGTTGTTCGGGTCCTGGACCTTGGCGCTTACGTCGGACATGGTGCGTCCTGGAAGTTGAAATAGATTGGGGTCCGACACATCATATTTCCCAACAAGATACTTGATGGGGTCCAGGAGAGGGCTAAGCTTGAAGAATACCTTTCTTTCCGAAACCTTGCCTGCCTCGTCCACAACCAAGGCAGTACACTTGTTCTGACTCTCCGATGCCACAATCTTTGTGATGGCGTACTTGTGATTTAAGTTGATGCTGTTATGGTTGCTGTCTGTTAGCGCGAAGTACTTATCGTACATTGGGACATAGTTCTGAATGTCGTCGAAACGCAGGTGGGGGGACGAGCCTAAAGTCGAAAAAAGCGTACCATTGTCGTTCTTCCGATAGGATAACTCCATTATCTGTTCCTACATTAGATTAGCAAGGTTTAAACTCATTCGCGGTCAAAATGCCTTTATTATATATGTCCGGCATATATGACGCTCGAACTCAAGAAGTTCTCTATGCAGAATATCACATTTAAGGCGGATGAAAACAAAGGGCCGGTAATTGTCCTTATCGGAAGACGAGATACGGGCAAGAGTTACCTCGTGCGGGATCTTCTCTACTACCACCAGGACATCCCTATAGGGACGGTGATCTCGGGCACTGAGGCAGGCAACGGATTCTATGGAAGCCATGTACCCAAGCTGTTCATTCACGAGGAATACAACACAGCTATTGTAGAGAACATCCTGAAGAGGCAGAAGACCGTCCTCAAACAGGTCAAGCGGGAAGTTGAACAGTACAAGCGCTCGACAATCGATCCTCGAGCGTTCGTCATATTAGATGATTGTCTTTTTGACGCAACGTGGACCAAGGACAAGATCATGAGAATGCTCTTCATGAATGGAAGGCACTGGAAGATAATGCTCGTCATCACCATGCAGTATCCACTGGGCATTCCACCGAATCTTCGTACCAACATTGACTACGTCTTCATCCTGCGAGAGCCGTATATCTCTAATCGCAAACGCATATGGGAGAACTATGCAGGAATGTTTCCAACACTTGAGTCATTCTGCCAGGTAATGGACCAGTGTACGGAGAACTATGAGTGCCTAGTGATAAACAATAATAGCAAGTCGAATAAACTCCAGGACCAAATATTCTGGTATAGGGCCGAGCCGCACGGAGACTTCAAGCTAGGCTCCAAGGAGTTCTGGGAGATATCCAAGGACCTCAATTCCGATGATGAGGACGCAGATCCATACGACCCAGGTGCCGCGAAAAAACGGAGTGCAGGTCCGAAGATCAGCGTGCGGAAGAGCCGTTGGTGAGCTCTATATTTTGGCAGCAACGCATCTCATCGAGGCTGCCAAAGTATCTTTCTCCTCTTGGGACATACACTTCAGACCTCCACAGTTGTGTGCCTCGGGCAGGCGATGCTTGACGCAGTACATCTGTGTGCATCTGCTGCACTTCCCTATCAGTTGCTGGGCAAGTGGAACCACTGCGTCGCAGCCTTCTTTGCCGCACTTCGGATGCTGAGCTTTGTTCTTCTTCTTCTTCGCCATACTACTTATATATATGGTCTATATTTAAGTAGTTAGTGCTGGTCGCCACCAGGAGCGTTAGTCAGCTGGCTCAGACCATGGTCGGTGTCCTTGCTTATCACCACGTTCTCACCGTCGAACAGTTCCTTCTGCAGGTCCGCGACCGCCACTCCATCATCAATATTTGACTCCGTAGTGTTCATGTCCTTTACGCTTACCAGTTCGCCATTCTCATCGAGAGTCTGGGACAACACATTGCCACTCTGGAGAGCCTTGCGCTCGTTATCCTTCATTGCCTGGACACGAGCATCCTTGCGCCGCTTCTCGAACTGTTGCTTAGCTTCGGTCTCGTTCTTGGTCTTCTCGTGCATTAATTGATTGAGCTCCTCTTCAAGATACTCGGTGCGGCCTGTGCGATAAGCTTCCGGGTGAAATGGCATCCACAGCCCGACAGGCCCGACAAAAACATCATGGTCTGGGTCTACTTCGCGAATCAGCTTGCATCTCATCTCCGCCTCCTCCTGTGTCGGGTAGGACCCTCGAATCTTCAGACCACGCACGTTTGTCTCGAAGCCGTTCTGCTCCCCGAACTCCTTCTCCAACCTCTCCTCGTTTGCGTCGAGGAAGTTCTTGTAATCGTCTTCGAGGTTGGTAGTGAAAAGGTTCTCTTTCTCACTCTCGCAGAAGTCCAGCAGATCCGAGTTGAGTTCGTCGAACTTGATATCGTACTTGTAGGCTATGAAGTTGAGGAACTGCGTGTATTTCTCAAAAGCCTTCGTAAGCTCCCACTGCTTTAGGAAGGACTCAAAGAAATACAGCTCCTTTTTCTTGAGAACCTTTTCCGGAGACAGGAAGGATACACAGGCGAACTTTTGCCCTGCGATCGGCTTGTCTTCCTCTAGTACATCGACATATTTAGGATTTGGCCGTCCGTCAGGTGTCTCACGAAGTTCGACGTTTGGCTTCGCATCTTTAGAGAAAATGGTCATTATGCCCTACAGCTTGCCGTATATTTAAGTCTATAAGCTTGTAAAGTCTATAAGGCCCTGCAGATTTTTTTCTTGACAAACTATATAACATGAACCTGGGTGACGGATTGAACCTTGGCGAACTTCTAAAGCGTGCCATTAAGTACATTGTCGAAGGCCTCATGGTGGCCATCGCGGCTTTCGCTATCCCTAAGCGCTCGCTCAACATGGACGAGGTCGCTCTTATTGCGCTTACAGCAGCGGCAACATTCAGCATCCTTGACACGTACATTCCGAGCATGGCCGTGCAGGCTCGCAGCGGAGCTGGTTTCGGTATCGGAGCCAACTTGGTCGGATTCCCCCGATAAATTCCAGATTAATCGTATGATTTAGTCATTTCGAGTAAATTATACGGTAGGTATGAACTCCCAGTCCAGTTCTGTACATATCTTCTTCCATATCTCGTCCTGTTCGATTCGCTTTTCACGATCTTTCAACATAGGGAAATAGGGCAGGAACTGGTTCTGATCGAGCAGTTCGCATAGTTTGTATACAGTATAATAGTAGTTGAGGAAGTTTACTCTATCCTCGGGACAGTACTTGGCATACGGGCCCTGGATGTCCATGAACAGATTACACAATCTCTCCTCCAACTCCGGGCACATGATAGGGGGCTTGATACCCAGCTTGTCTTTAATGAAAGGAATATGTTCATAGTATTTGTTGTAGCCCAGCTTCTTGAGAATCTCTTTGGCCTTCTTATTTGTGACTTGCTGTAGTTGCAGTCGTTCTCGCTTGATCTGCTGTCTAATGCTATGCAGGACTTCTTCCGGAATCTGCGTTGTCTCCTTGGCCTGGAACTGCGCCAGTATCTCCCGAAAATGGTTGATTCTTTTGTACGCATAGAAACATACCTCCTTCGGGGGCTCCTTGTAAGAAGGCTTTTCGTTCTCCACGAGATACGGTAGGCTGAGAGAACAGTGGTTACACACTAAGATTCCCTCCTGGTCCACCGGAACCATCTCGCCTTTATGACAACCTCTGCATATGTCCGTTTGGACGACGAAGTTCGTCATGTCGAGAAACGCTTCGTCGATGTTTGCAAGATACTGCTGAACATTCGTCTGGTCCTTTCCACTGGGTGTTGTCGGGCCCGACTTGAGATTGAAAAACCCGTCTAGCATCGTTGGCTTGGAGTTTCCGGTGGCAATCTCCTTCTTTGACTCAAAGTACTCGAAGATATGTTTACTGTTGTCTAGGTAATAGTCTTTCTCGCTCTGTCGCAGTTTAGCTATCTCCTTTTTCAAATGCTTCACTTCGTCCTTTATCTCTAGACGTCTTTCTACTTCCAGGTTCTTATCTGCAAGTTCTTTTAACAATGCTGACTTCTGCTGCTGCAACTCGGGGATCAAAGTTTGTCTGTTGCTCGCGAATTTACACTGGTGCTCTTCATGCTTGCCATCCAGAGTGGTTGATTCCTTATGGCTAACGACAATCTTCTTTGTATTCTTGGGTTTGAATGTCGGCATCCCTACTAACTGATCGTCTTCTGTATTTAATTGGTAATTTAGCAGAGAGTATTTAATCGGGCAGAGCGTGGATAAAGTTTTCTCGCTGGATTCTAATGCCTTCACTCTCGTCCGAAATCCCTCGAAAACTCGAGGTCGATGTCATACAACTCCATAAGATGGCATTTGTTTATAATGCCGTCAACGACGGGTGGAAGGTCGAGAAGAAGGAGGGTAAGTACGTCTTCTCGAAAAAGCATGAGGGTAAAAAGGAGATCTATTTGGACTCATATTTAGAGAAGTTCGTGTCAAACAACGTCGATATCAGTAAGCTTATGTGAGTAATTTTGAGCAAAAGCCAAAATTATTTTCTTTAGCAATAGTATAACCAATGGGAGGTGGACTTATGCAGCTTGTCGCTTATGGCGCCCAGGATGTCTATCTTACGGGCAACCCGCAGATTACTTTCTGGAAGGTGACCTACCGTCGCCACACCAACTTCGCGATGGAGTCGATCGAGCAGACCTTCAACGGGCAGGCCGATTTCGGACGCCGCGTGACCTGTACCATCAGCCGCAACGGAGATCTTGCCTACCGCACCTACCTTCAGGTGACGCTCCCCGAGATCAACCAGTCTATGGCAAATGCCTCCCGGGCAAACTACGGCGGA
>CERX01113669.1_pt1 | contig 14372 bp, 15 predicted proteins | sample 350251 | NCBI WGS metagenome assembly CERX01 (sample SAMEA2621044, study PRJEB7988) | marine metagenome | biome: marine biome (ENVO:00000447); feature: deep chlorophyll maximum layer (ENVO:xxxxxxxx); material: "saline water (ENVO:00002010), including plankton (ENVO:xxxxxxxx)" | depth 50 m
CCGTAGACGGAGCCATCGAGTACCTCAACACCCACGGCACCTCCACTACGGTGGGCGACGTGGCAGAGCTCAAGGCCATTCGTGAAGTCTTTGGCGACAAGGCGCCGAGGATCAGCTCGACCAAGAGCCTCTCGGGCCACTCGCTGGGCGCCGCCGGCGTGCAGGAAGCCATCTACTGCCTGCTGATGCTGCGCGACAACTTCCTGGTGGCCTCGGCCAACATCGACGAACTGGACGAGAACGCTGGCGACCTGCCGATCCTGCGTGAGCGTCTGGATCAGGCGGTTGATCTCATCATGTCCAACAGCTTTGGTTTTGGTGGCACCAACGCCACCCTGATCCTCAAGCGCTGGGCTGCCTGAGCCATCAGGCTGAGCCAACAAGGCCGCGACATCTGTCGCGGCCTTGTTGTTTCTGCCCTCTTCTGACGCGCGACGCACCAAAGCAGCGCTCGATTACGCCCCCTATCACCCTCGCTCCCAGTGATTTCCTCGCTTGTGTAGTGGCCTGTTAATTGCACTCACTCTGCCAACCACCGGCAAGGAGCTACCATGGGACTCTTCACACTCGCACGCCATCAGCGGGCGCAAGCCAGCGCCACCGCCTCCCTGTTCAAGGATCTGAACCTCGCCGCCGACTTACCAGAGCAGCCGGGCGCCCTTGCCGATCTGAATCAATTTGCCCGCGCGCTGCAGCAGCGGATAACCCAGAGCTTGCACGCCGCCGTCGGCATTGCCGCTCACGCACCACAGCTGGCACGCATTGCGGCTGACAGTCAGGCCCACGGCGAACAGTTGGCCCAGTCTTCGGAAGAAATCGCCAGCGCCACCGAACAGGTCAGCACCACGCTAGACGCCGAGCTGGTGCCCGGCACCACCGCGGTAGCGCAACTCTCCGGCGGCGTCAGCGAGCAGCTCAATCGCTGCGAGCAAGACAGCCGCAACGTGCTGGCACAGGTCGAAACGATCAATGGCTGTGAGTCCGAGCTGACTGGCCGCATCGGCGAGATTGGCAAACAGCTTGAGGAAATAACCCAGGTAATCGGCATGATCGCCACCATTTCTCAGCAAACCAACCTGCTGGCACTGAACGCGGCAATTGAGGCAGCGCGAGCCGGCGAACAAGGGCGTGGCTTTGCGGTGGTGGCTGACGAGGTGCGCACACTAGCGGGCAAGACCACCGCTGCCACCGACAAGGTAACCGAGATCATCGACAACTTCCGCACCGGCATGCAGAGTCTGAATACCGCCAGCAGCCAAATGCAGGACGCCGTTGCCACCGGCCGCGAACGTATCATCAGCATGGACCGCAGCCTCAGCGAAGCGACCGCCGCAATGGGCCAGCTGGATCAGCGTATCGCCAGCATTGCCAGCGGCGCCGAGCAAATCGGCGCGGCGGTACGCTCGGTCAGTCAGGACGTGCAGAGTGTTGCCGGTGTGGCCAGCGCGATGATGCAAAAGGCCGCACAGGTGCGCGAGCACAGCGAAGCGGTCCGTAGCGAGGGAGACAAACTGCTGGAAGGGCTTGGTGGCTTTCAGCTGGGCGTTCACCAGAGCATCCGCCAGCGCGTTTGCGACATGGCGACCAGCAGCGATTTGGCCGCCGGTGGCAGCCGAGCCGAACAACAGATGCAGCGCTGGCTGCAGCAAGATGGCCGCTTTGAGCTGCTGTACCTGGTGGGCGCCGACGGGGTACAGGTCACCGAGAATATTCTGGCTAGCGATCTGCAGCCCGCCAGCGGCAGCAGTGCCCGTGGCCGCAACTGGTCAAACCGCCCATGGTTCAGCGCGGTACGCGACAGTCTGTCGCCCTATATCAGCGACGTTTACCGCTCAGCGGCTACCGACAGCTTCTGCTTCACCCTGTCCGCCCCGGTGTTCGACGAGCAGGGCCGTCTGCGCTATGTGCTGGGCGCCGATATTCGCCTGTCGGCCTTGCTGGCCGAAGGCAGCGGAGCACCCAGAAGCACCAGCGCCAGCACGCACCAAAGCACGGCGACCTGGGCCTTACAGTGAGGCCACAGCGCCACGATCTGCACGACGCGCCAGCGCTGCCATGATGACCGTGAGCACGCCACAGCACGCCATCACGCCAGCCATGGGTACGGCACTGTCGTCGTGCAATACACCTACGGCCGCAGAGGTAACCCCGGCTATGGCAAACTGCATGGTGCCCATCAACGCCGAAGCAATACCCGCCTGGTGGCCATGACCTGCCAGAGCGCAGGCCGAGGCATTGGGCAACACCTGGGAAATCACCGCAACACTCAGTACCAGCGGCGGCAGAAACAGCCACAGACTGCTTACCTGCAGCCAGGCGGCCAGCAGCAACGTGGCGGTCGCCAGCATATAGACCAGCGTCGTTCCGCGAATGACAGCAAGCTGACTCCAGTACCTCAAAAAGCGTGAGTTGAGCTGTGCCGACAGGATAAAGCAGGCCGCGATGCTCCCGAACAGCCAGGCGTATTGCTCAACGGGCACCTCATACAGCTCGAGAAATACATAGGGTGAGCCCGCGATGTAAGCGAACATACCGGCCATTGCCACCCCGCCCGTCAGCGCATGGAACATGAACAACGGCTCGCCCAGCAGGCTCAAGTAGCGGCCAAAGGCGCTTTTAAGCGGCGGGCGCGCCATCTGTGTTGGCAGGGTTTCAGGCAGAAAGAAGTAGACCGCCAGGGCAAACAGCACAGCAAACAGACTGAGAAACAGGAAAATACTCGACCAGCCGCCCAGCCCCAGCAACGCCGTGCCCGCCAGCGGCGCGAGAATGGGAGCCACCCCCATCACCAACATCAATTGGGAAAACGCTTTAGCCGCATCAATCGGCTCGCACAGATCGCGCACCACCGCACGGTTGACCACCATGCCTGCGCAGCCGCCCAGCGCCTGGGCAAAGCGCGCTACCAATAACCACTCCAATGTAGGTGCCAACGCGCAACCAAGCGAGGCGACGCAAAACAGCGCGATACCAAACAACAGCGGTTTGCGTCGCCCAAAGCGATCAGCCAGCGGCCCGTAAACCAACTGTCCACTGGCCAGACCAACAAAGTAGACCGAGAGGCTGAGCTGCACCTGTTCGGTGCTAGCATCCAACGCACTGGCAATCGCCGGAAAGGCCGGCAAATACATATCAATGGCCAACGGGCCAAAGGCACTGAGACCACCCAGAATGAGCAGTATATGTAGTGGCATGGGGCAGATTTCCGTGGGGCGCAGGCCCGATTGAGGAGCAGCGGCTGCAGGTAAGGGTCAACGCGGTTTCAGCATGCCGGTATGGGCTGCAAAAGCAGGACGGCGCAATTCCTTAGCAAGCGAATGACCTGCATGATGCCAGAAACACCCTCACCTGTCCCGCGTATGCAGCAAACAACAACGCCCGAGGCAGGCCCGGGCGTTGTTGCTTATCTCAGATCAGGGCTCAGCTGCGATCAACTAGATCCTTGAGCTTGTCCTTCACCTTGCCCTTGGTTGATTCAGCCTTGCCTTTGAGGTTTTGCAGTTCGCCCTCGCCCTGCAGCTCCTCATCGTCAAGGGTGCGGCCAGTTTCACGCTTGGCCTTGCCGACGGTCTCGTTGTATTTGCCTTTCAGCTTGTCTGTGGTACTGGTCATGATCATTCCTCGCTCATTGGATAAAGGTGTACATGTCTCAGCTTTACTGCTCGTGCAGACGCGCGTTCAGCTCGTCTACCAACGGTGCCCATTCGGCGTCCTCGCGGATTTCCTCTCGCAAAAAGGCCGCCTGAGCAGGCGTCCAGAACGGCGCCTCGCTCAATTTGGTGTCGTGTGCCAAGGAGTGGCTGGCAAAAAATGCGTCAATGCTTTCCTGGTCAGAGTCCAGGCCCAGTTGCTCGAACAGGGTTCCCAGATCTTTGTTGTGCAGTTCCATCGTGACTCTCCTCGCTCGAAAGTGATTTCAACCGTCCGATATCAGGCTTGCGTCACTTAAACAGAGTACCGAGCAGGCGCGGGAGTTCCGAGGCAGTCACACTTGATCGTGCTGGTACTGCTCGGCTGCATCCCGCAACCAACCCTCCAGTGCCTTCTGCGATACCTTCTGCTGCTGCGCCTGCTCCAGGCTGCGGAGCATAAATTGGCGCATCTCCGGTGAGTCGCCCGCCATCGACAGGGCCAGGTCACGATTAGACCAGCGGCGAATACGGCGATACAGCCACCAATGGAAGTAAAGACCACTGAAAGTGACAACGGCGATGATGAAATAGTCCATGCGCCCTCCTTGTCTCCAGACTATACGCGCTCGGCCTGCGCCGGCGACGTGACAACCGGTCGCGGGCGATGAAACAGCAGCAGGTTGCCGCAGAGAATCAGCACCAAGCCGACTACCGCCATACCGCTCCACCGATAGCCCTCAAATAGCGTAGACATACCCAGCGCGATAAGCGGGAACAAGACAGTCGCGTAGGCTGCCGGCCCGGCGCCGATGCGACCGATCAGCGCAAAATACACAGCAAAGCCCACCACCGACCCGATCACAGCCAGATACAACAGAGAGCTTATGTAGGCCGGTGTCCACAGCAACGCGAAGCTATCTCCCCGCCACCAGACCAGCAGCAACATCGCCATAGCGCCGTAGCCCATGGCGTAAGCGTTGGTAGACAAGACATCCAGACGCCGCGCCTGGTGCCGCACGCTGATCATGTTGCCGAGGGAGAATCCATACGTGCCCAGCAGGCACAGAGCAATACCGATCAGCGTCTCCCGGCCGAGATGGGCGGCGCTAAGGTCATGCCAGAACAGGCAGACGATACCCACCAAGCCAAGCAGGTTGGCCCGCACCAGCCGAGCCTCCAGGCGCTGGCCGAAAAACAGCACCCCGTTGATGGCGTTAAACAGCGTCGCCATGGAAAACAGCACCGCTTCCAGGCCGCTGTTGATGTAGGCATTGGCGCTATAGAAGCAATAAAAGTTGAAGCTGAACACACACAGGCCCTGCAACAGGCAGAACAGGTGATCACGCGCCCCAATGCGCCGCAGGCGGCCAGCGACGAGCAGCACCGCCAGCAATAACAGGCTCGCCAAAGCAAAGCGATAGAACACCGAAACCGCCGAAGGCACCGGACCGGACTGCATTGCGATGGCAATCCAGGTGGTACCCCAAATCAGCACTGTGGCCGCGTACAGCGTGGCGTTCATTGCCCTTTCCCAATCAGATAACCGATACCCAGTATCCCGCCCCAACTGCCCTGGCGCTTGCATCCTCTTGCGCCGACTTGCAGATTGCTGCGCTTTATTTAGCTCTCAGACTACCCGCCTATTGGCGCATACCAGCGGCAGGCTTACCATGCACAACAGGCAACGGCACGGCGGGCAAAACAATGACAGACGACAGGTTTGAGGTATTTGACAGCCTGCGCCAGCACAACACTCGCCTGCTCGATCATGCGCAGTTGGGTAACGGCACAGGCCTGGCTGCCTGGTACAACGAGCGGGACCTGATCGCACTGGAAAACGCCGACCACCACACCCTCAGCCTGTACACTGCCGACGGCTATCAGTCTTACTTCAAGGCTGGCGATGGCTGGCACAACGGCGGAGGGCCAGACCGCCTCTGCCTGCTGCCCCAACAATACAGCTCTACCTGGGACATACGCGGCCCGCTGTCCTTTGTGCACCTGTATTTCACCGATCAGCACCTGCGCCAACTGGCCGAGCAGACCTGGGATCGCAGCCCGTTGAACCTCAGTGTGAATGAACGGCTGTTTGCCGATGACCCGCAAATTGCTCTGCTGTACCGCCACTTCCTGCTACAGGCCAACTGGCATGACAACAGCGACCAGCTCACCCTGAGCAGCGCCAGCAGCCTGCTGCTGAGCCATGTACTACGCCACTACACCCAGGTCAACTGGCAGTTACCCGGCGTCACCGGCGGCCTTGCGCCACATCAGCGTCAGCGCGTATGCGATTACATCGAGGCGCATCTGGATCAGCCGCTGCCACTCGCTGAGCTGGCAATGCAGTGCCAGCTCAGCGAGTATCACTTTGCCCGTATGTTCAAACGCAGCGTCGGCTTGGCACCCCACCAATATGTGATGAACCGCCGACTGGCACTAGCCTGCGAACTGCTGCGTAACAGCCAGATCAGCCTGCAGGAGATCGCCCTGCGCTGCGGTTTCAGCTCAGCCAGCCACTTCAGCAATCGCTTTCGTCAGGCAATGGGCGTGCCCCCTTCCGGCTACCGAAGCAGCGTTAGCTGACGCCACGCCGCACTAACGTCAACGCCCCTGCGGCACCTGCAAACAACCCCGCGAAGGTGCGATTCAAGGCGCGCTGCTGGCGCGGCGAGCGCAATAGACGTAACAGCTTGGCCGCGAGCCCGGTGTAACCGGCCATGACAATCAGATCAACCGCGATCATGGTAGCGGCCATAATCAGATATTGGGTGGCCAGCGGCTGCTGCAAATCGAGAAACTGCGGTAGTACCGCCAGCATGAAAACCACCGCCTTGGGATTTCCAGCGTTCACCAGAAACCCACGCAGCAGCAGTCCTCCTGGACGGGCGACAGACGCGCCTGACAAGTCGGCCGTATCCGGGGCCGCAACCGGCGCCCGCCACTGACGCAACGCCAGATAGAGCAGATAAAGCACGCCAAACCACTTGATCAAAGTAAAAGCCAGCGCCGAGGTTGCCAGCAAAGCCCCTACCCCTGCAGCAACCACCGCCACCTGCAACACCAGGCCGAGCTGCAGCCCCAGGGCCGTCCAATAGCCTCTGGCAAAGCCGTAATTGAGTCCACTGGACATAGACGCAATAGCGCCGGCTCCCGGCGACAGGCTGATAATCCAGCACGCCAGAAAAAAGGCCAGCCAAGTCTCAAGCGACATGAGAGATCCTGCCCTGAATGTGAAAACGGCATCCTAACAGGATGCCGTTGATCACCAACCGTACAGCTGAGCAGCAATTCAGCCTTGCGCTGTACTGCGACCTACGAGTGCCAGTGGCACCACGCGTGCCTCGCGCTGAGCCAGATAACGCGTGCAACTGACGCGCAGAAAGGAGGCGAAGTTGACCACTTCGCCGCGCAGCTCCATAACCTCGTCGTAAAGCTTGGTTATCAGCTGGTTGGTGGTCATGCCGTCAACCTCGGCAATTTCCTGCAGGATGTCCCAAAACTGGTTTTCCAATCGCAGCGTGGTCACCACCCCACGGATACGCAGCGAGCGCGATCGCGACTCGTACAGGATAGGATCAGCCTTGACGTAGAGTTCACACATATTGCTCTCCTGCCGCCGTTGACGGACTACTGCAGTTACAGCTCGATGCGCGCACCGAGCAGCTCCACGAAGGCTGCCAGCCAACGAGGGTGAGACGGCCAAGCAGGTGCCGTCACCAGGTTACCCTGTACGTGTACCTGATCGGCCGGGATATCGATGTAGGTGCCGCCAGCCATGCGCACGTCAGGGCCGCAAGCCGGGTAAGCGCTGCATTCACGGCCTTGCAGAATACCTGCCGCCGCCAGCAATTGTGCACCATGACACACCGCAGCGATCGCCTTACCGGCGGCATCAAAGCCCTGCACAATCTCAATCACCCGCTCGTTCAGGCGCAGATACTCAGGCGCTCGACCACCGGGCACCACCAGCCCTACGTAGTCCTCCACCTTGACGCTGGCAAAGTCAGCGGTCAATGCAAACAGATGGCCAGGCTTTTCGGTGTACGTCTGATCACCCTCAAAGTCATGGATTGCTGTCTTGACGGTATCGCCGGCTACCTTGTCCGGGCACACCGCATCAACCTGGTAGCCGAGCATGGTCAGCGCCTGAAACGGCACCATGGTCTCGTAGTCTTCAGCGAAATCACCAGCCAGCAGCAGAATCTTCTTGGTCGACACGTCGCATCCTCCATGCGTTTGAGTAAGACCAGATGATGCACCCAGCCTGTGCTCGACGGGTAACAGCGGAGTACTACACCCGGTAAATGATGACTGGCGCACAGATACGGCAGGTCCACACCGAGCATGAAAAACCGTACAAACAACCTCATAAACAAACCATAAGGCATTGGTTTTAAATAACAAAAATAAAAAACAGCCATTTGCTCGGCGCCTAACTGCTCAGCAGGTCGCCAACCGGTTCACAGCCTGCGCATTTGCTTGCCCCAAGCAGCCAGCCATAGCATTCGCGGGCAAACCGAGCACCAAGGTTTGATGGCGAACAGGACGTATCGCCAGCCACCGGACAGGACCGTCAACATGTCGCAAGCAGCCAGCTCAAAGCAACACAGCACCAGCGCGGACAACGCTAATCTGCGCGGCACCGACGAGTTCCTGCTACTGGAACGCGAGATTGGCAAACTGACCTCACTGCATGCTGAGCAACCTGACTGGCAGCAGGTTCAGCGTGTTAGCGCGCAGCTACTCGCCGGCAGCCATGATCTTCATCTGTGCTGCTGGCACTGTCTGAGCAGCCTTCAGGTTCAGGGCTGCAGCGCACTAATAAGTGCTCTGCAAAGGCTAACAGCGCTGATCAAGAACCACTGGCCTGAGAGCTATCCGCAGCGCCTTCGCGGACGCCTGGCAGCCCTCAGCTGGCTGCACGGACAGCTGGCCTCGCACCCGCATCTAAGCAACATCGAAGAACCGCTGCACGGCCAACTTAAAACCTGCCTGCAGCAACTGGCCAGTGCCCTGCAAACAGCAGACGCAGAACACGCCAGTCTCTGGCAGCAACTGGCAGACCAATTAGAGTGCCCCGCCCCGCCAGCACCAGCGCAGCCAGCAGTTGCTCCGGTGCAGACAACTAGCACTCAAGCCGTAGCATCCGCCAGCGACAACAGCCCGCTGAGCAGTGAGCGTGACGCCCTACAGCGGCTGCGCCGCCTGCAGGATCTAGCCGCTCCGCTGGTGCAGTGGTGGCTGAGCGAAAGCGGGCGCGAGCAGCACGCCCTGCGCCTGATGCGCTGCCTGAGCCGCGCTAGCCTGGAGACTGTGCCGGAACATGACGATCAGGCCATCACACAACTGCGTCCACCGCCGGCCGAGCGCTTGGCCTACTATCACCAACAGATCACCAACGGCGATCATCGCCAGTTGCTGCACGATATCGAAAACAGCCTGCGCCGTGCGCCCTTCTGGCTTGATGGTCACCATCTGGCCTGGCAATGCTGCCAGGCCCTCAATGCCACCACTGCTGCCGACGAAATCCTGCAGCAAGTGCAGCAGTTGCTGCGCGACCTGCCGGGCCTGGAGCAGCTGAAATTCAGCGACGGCAGCCCCTTCGCCAACGCAGCAACCCGCCAATGGCTAGCTACCAGGCAAGAGTCCAGCAGCCATCCGGTCGAGACGATGCCCCCCGCCGGCACCGCACAACCACTGGACGTGCTGCAACGTGAGGGTTTCGCCGCTGCAGCGTCGCTACTGCAGCACCAACTCGATAACCAACCCGGCGAGCGCCCCCGCGTCATCGCCCGCCTGGAGTTAGCCCGCATACAGCTGCACAGCGGTCAAACCGAGCAAGCCCGGGCGCTGCTTGAGGGGCTGTGGCAACAACTGCAACACAACCAGGCCCTAGCTCTTTGGGAGCCGGCGCTGCTGATCGACACCCTGCGACTGTTACAGCAAAGCTGCGCCAGTCTGCCGCGCGATAAAACCAATCAACTACGCCAGCAGGCCCTGCAGCAGCAGATGGTCTGGCTGGACATTGAGCACACCCTCAAACAGGCCGCCCGGCCTGCCATGCAAGGAGAGCCCTAATGGCCAAAGACAGCAGCGTCGCACCGCGTGAACGCGTCAACGTCACCTTCACACCCAACACCGGTGACGTCCAGCAGGATGTCGAGCTGCCGCTCAAGCTGGTGGTACTGGGGGACTTCACCCAGCGCCAGGATGACCGCAGCATCGAGCAACGCAAACCGATCGCCGTCGACGCCGGCAACTTTGATGACGTGCTGGCCAAACAGTCGCTGTCACTCGCCTTCACCGTGCCAAACCGGCTGCAAGATGACAGCGACAGCGCAGACGACGAGCTGCCAGTGCAACTCGATATCCAATCAATGCGTGATTTCAACCCCGCCAACCTGGTTCAGCAAGTGCCGGAGCTGCGCCAGCTGATGGAGCTGCGCGAAGCGCTCGTAGCCCTCAAGGGCCCGCTGGGCAACACCCCCGCCTTCCGCCGCGCAATCGAAGCGCTGCTCAATGACGAACAGGCCCGCAGCCAGGTTTTGGCTGAGCTGGGTCTTGCCGACAACGCCTGACCGGAGCCACAGCATGAGCACCCAAGCCGCCGTACAGCAAAGCGCCAGCCAGAGCAGTGATAGCCTGCTAGATCGCGTCATTGCCGAAACCCACCTCAACCCAGAAGACGAGTCCTACGCCATTGCCCGGCGCGGCGTCTCGGCTTTTATCAGCGAGCTGCTGAAACCACACAACCAGAGCGAGCCGGTAAAAAAGGCAGTGGTCGACCGCATGATTGCCGAAATCGACAACAAGCTTAGCCGGCAGATGGACAGCATCCTGCATCACCCCGATTTCCAGCAACTGGAGTCCGCCTGGCGTGGCCTGAAGCTACTGGTTGAACGCACGGACTTTCGCGAGAACATCCGCCTGGAGCTGATCAACGCCTCCAAACAAGACCTACTCGATGACTTTGAAGACAGCCCGGAGCTGGTCCAGTCCGGCCTGTATAAACATGTCTACACCGCAGAGTACGGCCAGTTTGGCGGCCAGCCAGTCGGCGCCATCATCGCCAATTATCAGTTTGGCCCAGGCACCCAGGACATCCGCCTGTTGCAACAGGTTGCCGGCGTGGCCAGCATGTCCCATGCCCCCTTCATCGCCGCCGCTGGCCCCGGCTTCTTCGGCCTGGACAGCTACACCGGCCTGCCCGATCTGAAAGACCTCCAGGATCACTTTGACGGCCCCCAGTTCGCCAAATGGCAAGGCTTCCGCGAAAGCGAAGACGCGCGCTATGTCGGCCTGACGCTGCCGCGCTTTTTGCTGCGCACCCCCTACGACCCCGAGGACAACCCCGTGCGCAGCTTCGCCTACCGCGAATCGGTCAGCGACAGCCATGAGCATTACCTGTGGGGCAACACGGCGTTCACCTTTGCCACCCGCCTGACCGACAGCTTCGCGCGCTACCGCTGGTGTCCCAATATCATTGGCCCGCAAAGCGGCGGCGCGGTCGATGATCTGCCGCTGCACCACTTCGCCAGCATGGGCGAGATCGAAACCAAGATCCCCACCGAGGTGCTGGTGTCAGACCGTCGCGAATATGAACTGGCCGACGCCGGCTTTATCGCCCTGACCATGCGCAAGGGCAGCGACAACGCCGCCTTCTTCTCTGCCAACTCGACACAGAAGGCCCGCTTCTTCGGCAACAGTGAAGAAGGCAAAAACGCCGAGCTGAACTTCCGTCTTGGCAGCCAACTGCCCTATCTGTTTATCGTCAACCGGCTGGCCCACTACTTGAAGGTACTGCAACGCGAGCAGATCGGCGCATGGAAGGAGCGCACCGACCTGGAGCTGGAGCTGAACAAGTGGATTCGCCAGTACGTGGCCGATCAGGACAACCCCAGCGCCGAAGTCCGTGGCCGCAGGCCGCTGCGCGCCGCCGAGGTGCAGGTGCAGGACGTGGCCGGGCAGCCCGGCTGGTACCGGGTCAGCCTCAGTGTCCGCCCGCATTTCAAGTACATGGGGGCAGACTTCACCCTGTCGCTGGTCGGCAAGCTGGATCGTGACTGATGACAGCCCAGCCCTATGGCACCTTGTTCGAGCGCCTTGGCGGCAAGGCTGAGGCGCGTCGAACCCAGCCCCGCGAGGCCAGTGTCAGCGCGTCCATCGCCAACCACTTGGCGCGCATGCTCAGCACCCGCGCCGGCAGTGTGCAAATGCTGCCGGACTATGGCCTGCCAGAGCTGAACGACATGCGCCTATCGCTGCACGACACCCGCCAACAGGCCCGCGCCGCCATTGAGCGTTTTATCACCCGATACGAGCCACGCCTGCAGCAGGTTCGGGTGGTCAGCCATAGCAATGGCGATGACCCCTTGCACCTCACATTTGACATTCGCGCACGCGTGAACATGGGCGAGTTGCAGCACCCCGTGCGCTTCTGCGTGCAGCTGGACGGGCAAGGCCAAACCCAGGTAGAGCAAACCGGAACGCACTGAGCATGTCTTTCAATCACTACTATCAAAGTGAACTCAGCGCCCTGCGCGAGCAAGGCCGCCACTTCGCTCAGCGTAACCCTGCGCTGGCTCCCTATCTGGCCAGTAGCAGCAGCGATCCAGACATAGAGCGCCTGCTCGAAGGGGTCGCGTTTCTGACCGGCCGGTTGCGACAGAAACTGGACGACGAGCTACCCGAACTAACCCACTCGCTGATGCATCTGCTGTGGCCCAATTGCATGCGACCGCTGCCGTCTTTTGCGATGCTGCAGTTCGAGCCTCTGAAACGCCCACAATCCGAACTACTGGTGCCAGCCGGCACGCCTGTTGAATCGCGCCCAATTGATGGTGTGCGTTGCCGCTTTCGTACCGCCGGCCAGACCCGGCTGCTGCCGCTGGACATCCAGCAGTTCAGCTTTCACAGCCACAGCCTGGGCGCACGTCTGGAGCTGCGTCTGGGAATGACCGCTGAAGGCAGCTTGCAGGATCTACAGCTGGAGCGCCTGCGTCTGCATCTCAGTGGCGACGAGCACGTCAGCCGCAATCTTTATCTGCTGCTCACCCAACACCTGCAGGACATAAAGGCTCAGCCACTGGATAACGACGGGCAGCCGCTAAGTACCGAGAGAAGCAGCCTGCACCTGCCCGGCAGCCAGCTACAGGCCGCAGGCTTTGACGCTGGCCAGGCTCTGCTGCCCTACCCCGACAACACTTTTGCTGGCTACCGCCACCTGCAGGAATACTTCGCTTTCGCGGAAAAATTCCTGTTCGTCGAGCTCAACGGCTTGAGCCAGTTGCAGGCCCAGGCCGGCGATGGGCTGAAAGCGGCGCGTGGGCTGAGCCTGCAGTTTGAGGTGCGCCACCCAAGCTGCCGACAGATCAGCCCTGGCCGCGAACACCTGCGGCTGCATTGCGCCCCGGTGGTCAACCTGTTCGCCCACGATGCAACGCCGATTCGCCTGGACGGCCGTCAGGACCAGTACCTGCTGCGCCCGGCGGAACTCTCCGGCGAACACTGCGGCATCTTCTCGGTGGACAACGTCACCGGTTGGAAACCGGGCGGCATGGGTTACCGCCGCTACGCGCCGTTCGAGTCATTCGAGCACGACCGTCGCCTGGGCAGCGGCGAGCCGACACCCTGCTACAGTCTGCGCCAATACCCATCACTGCTCGGCGACAACCCCGACAGTTACCTGTGCTTCGCACAGCACAGCCAAGACCAGCAGGAAACCCTGTCGGTCGAGCTGACCTGCACCAACCATCATTTGCCCACCCGTCTGGCTCAGGGCGATATCTGCATGCCCTGCGACGGCACCCCGGAGTTCGTCCAGTTCCGCAACATCGGACGGGTGACCCCCAGCTATGCGCCGCCTCTGCACGAGGATGGCATGTGGCGGCTGATCAGCAATATGGCGCTCAACTACCAGAGTCTGGAAGACATTGGCGCCCTGCGCCGCGTGCTTGGCTCCTACGACCTGCCACGCCACCACGACCAGCAGGCCGCTCGTATCAGCCAGCAGCGACTTAATGGTCTGTTGCAGGTAGCGCACCGCCAGGTCGCCCGCTTGCAGCAGGGCCTGCCACTGCGCGGCATTCGCACCGAGCTGCAGCTCGACGCCGAACGCTATAACGGCGCCGGCGACCTGTATCTGTTTTGCTCGGTGCTCAATGAATTCTTGGCACACCATGCCTGCCTCAACACCTACCACGAACTATCCGTCACCACGCTACAGGGGGATGCCTACCAATGGGCGCCGCGCATGGGCCTACAGCCCCTGTTTTAACCCGCCTGCAGCGGGACATTCAGCATTTCAGCCTGTATCAGGCGCTGTTGCGCCTGCTCGACCAGTTACAGCTACAGCACCCCGATCTCAGCCACGAGGCTCTGTACCGGCGCATCAGCTTCAGCGCCAACCCGAGCCTAGGCTTTGCCACCCGGGACATCGAGCAGCTGAGCTTCGAGCACCGCGACGACGGTCTCTACTGCCACCTGCAACTGAACCTGATAGCCCTCAGCGGCGCGGCTTCACCCCTGCCAGCGAGCTACGTCGAACAGGCCCTGGGAGACGATGCCGGCAGCCGCAGCATCCGTGACCTGCTCGACCTGTTCAACGACCGCCTGCAGCGCCTGCTTCTGCCCATCTGGCAGAAGTATCGTTACTACAGTCGTTTCCAGGGCGGCGCTATCGACCAGCTGTCCCAGCGCCTGTTGGCCACTGCTGGTCTGGACTACGACACCCCGCATGCC
>CERX01054241.1_pt1 | contig 14344 bp, 14 predicted proteins | sample 350251 | NCBI WGS metagenome assembly CERX01 (sample SAMEA2621044, study PRJEB7988) | marine metagenome | biome: marine biome (ENVO:00000447); feature: deep chlorophyll maximum layer (ENVO:xxxxxxxx); material: "saline water (ENVO:00002010), including plankton (ENVO:xxxxxxxx)" | depth 50 m
GCCGAAGGCATTCATCACCAGGCCGCCGACCGTATCGAACTCTTCGTTGGGGAAGCTGGTATCAAAGTGCTCGTTGAACTCATCGATCGGGGTCAGACCCTTGACCAGATAGTCGCCGCTGGGCAGTGGCTTGATCTGGCTGTCTTCGTCGACATCGTGCTCGTCTTCGATGTCACCGACGATCTGCTCCAGCACGTCTTCGATGGTCACCAGACCGGCAACGCCGCCGTATTCATCGATCACCACCGCCATGTGGTTGCGGGTGGCGCGAAACTCTTTGAGTAGCACATTCAGGCGCTTGGACTCGGGCACAAAGGTGGCCGGGCGCAGGATGTCCTTGATGTTGAAGCGTTCGGTGTTTTCTTCCAGCAGCAGTGGCAGCAGGTCTTTGGCCAGCAGTACGCCGAGCACATCATCGATGCTTTCGCCGATGACCGGAAAGCGCGAGTGCGCCGCCTCAATCACCGCCGGCAGGAATTCACGCGGGCTTTGGGTTGCCTTGATGGTGGTCATCTGCGAGCGCGGCACCATAATGTCGCGGACCTGCATGTCCGAGACCTGTAGTGCACCCTCGATGATCGACAGGGCCTCAATATCCAGGACCTCGTTGCTGTGCGCCTCGCGCAGCAGTTCGAGCAGTTCCTGGCGGTTCTTGGGTTCATGGACAAAAGCCTGGACTAGCTTATCCAGCCACGACTTATGCCCGTTGGTCGATCGATCTTCGCTCATTGATCCTTACTCATCATCGTCAAGATAGGGGTCGGCTATGCCGAGTTCTGCCAGCAATTCCCGTTCCAGGCTTTCCATCTCTTCGGCCTCATCGTCGTCGATGTGATCATAGCCGAGCAAGTGTAGACAGCCGTGGATAACCATGTGCGCCCAGTGGGCGAGCAGGGGTTTGTTCTGTTCGGCGGCCTCTTTGGCCACCACAGGGACGCAGATAACCAGATCGCCCAGTAAGGGCAAATCCAGTTCAGCAGGCAGGTCAGCGGGAAAGGACAATACGTTGGTCGCGTAGTCCTTGCCGCGGTAGGTGTGGTTCAGCTGGCGGCCCTCATCGGCGTCCACCAGACGGATGGTCAGCTCGCGGTCGGTACCGGCACCCAATGCCAGCCCGACCCAGCGTATGAAGCTGTCGTCGTCGGGCTGATCAGCGGCGCTGGAGGCGCGCTGGATGTCCAGCTCAATGGTCATCGCGGCGTTCCCGGCGGGCGCTTTCCTGTAGCGCATCAAAGCGGTCGTAGGCTTCGACAATGCGCTGCACCAGCGGGTGGCGCACCACGTCCTTGGACTGGAAGTGGGTAAAGCCGATGCCTTTGACGTCCTTGAGCACCTCGGTGACATGCGCCAGGCCCGAACGCGTCCCGCGCGGCAGATCGACCTGGGTGATGTCGCCAGTGATCACGGCGGTGGAGCCAAAACCGATGCGCGTGAGGAACATTTTCATCTGTTCCAGCGTGGTGTTTTGCGACTCGTCCAGAATGATAAAGCTGTTGTTCAGCGTGCGGCCACGCATGTACGCCAGCGGCGCGATCTCGATCACCTGCTTCTCGATCAGCTTGGTGACCTGTTCAAAGCCGAGCATCTCATACAGCGCGTCATACAGCGGGCGCAGATAGGGGTCGATTTTCTGGGCCAGATCGCCCGGCAAAAAGCCCAGCTTCTCGCCAGCTTCTACCGCCGGACGTACCAGCAGGATGCGGCGAATCTGCTCGCGCTCCAGCGCGTCGACCGCGCAGGCCACTGCCAGATAGGTTTTACCGGTGCCGGCCGGGCCGATACCAAAGTTGATGTCGTGCTCCTGAATGGAGCGCACGTAACTCTGCTGGTTGGGGCCGCGTGGCTGGATGGTCATCTTGCGAGTGCGCAGAATCACCGGTTTCTGGTTGCTGCCGCTGTTGCCCAGGGTTTCGCTCAGGCTCTCCAGCCCTGATTCCTGCAGATACAAATGCACGGTGTCCGGGCTTAAGGCGTCATTGTCGCGGGTTTCACGATACAACTGACGCAATACCGCCTCGGCGGCGCGGGTCAGGGAGTCGTCGCCAATCAGCTCGAAGTGGTTGCCGCGGTTGCGCACCTCGATGCCGAGGCGTTGCTCGATCAGGCGGAGATTTTCATCGAACTGGCCGCAAAGGCTGGCGAAACGACGAGGATCGATAGGTTCGATGCTGAAACGATGGATGTGTGCGGATGCGTTCAAAATGGTCCAGATGGCGCCGTGTGGCTAAAGGGCGTACAGCATAACGCTCAGGCGTAACAAGCTACAAGCCGCAAGCTGAACCCAGCTCGGCCTGCTTGCAGCTTGCAGCTAAGGCTTTCAGCTGTCAGCTATGAGTTCGCCTCTCAATGAGTGCGGTAGCGCTTCGATGATGTTGACGTCGACAAACTGCCCGATCAGGCCGGGGTTGCTGCAGCGGAAGTTGACGACGCGGTTGTGCTCGGTGCGGCCCTGCAGCATGCCCGGGTCCTTCTTGGAGAAGTCACTGACCAGGATGCGCTGGGTGGTGCCGACCATGCGGCGGCTGTTCTCAAAGCCCTGCTGATTCAGGCGGGCCTGGAGGATTTGCAGGCGCTGCTTTTTCACGTCCATCGGCGTGTCGTCGTTCAGGTCGGCGGCCGGGGTGCCGGGGCGCGAGCTGTAGACGAAGGAATAGGAGAAGTCGAAGCCCACATCCTCAACCAGCTTCATGGTCTGCTCGAAATCACGGTCGGTTTCGCCGGGGAAACCGATGATGAAGTCGGAGCTGAGGATAATGTCCGGCACCGCAGCTTTGAGCTTGCGGATGCGTGACTTGTATTCCAGTGCGGTGTGGTTGCGCTTCATAGCCGCCAGCACCCGGTCGGAGCCTGATTGCACGGGCAGGTGCAGGTATTTCACCAGCTTCGGAATCTCGGCGTGGGCCTGGATGATGGCGTCGGAGAACTCCAGCGGGTGGCTGGTGGTGTAGCGAATGCGTTCGATACCGTCGATGGCGGCAACCGCGTGCAGCAGGTCGGCAAAGTCGGTGCCGTCAAAGCGGTAGCCGTTGACGTTCTGGCCCAGCAGGGTGACTTCTTTTACGCCGTTCTCGGCCAGGTGAACGATTTCGCTCAGCACATCAGCCAGCGGGCGGCTGACTTCTTCGCCACGGGTGTAGGGTACTACGCAGAAACTGCAGTACTTGCTGCAGCCTTCCATGATCGAGACAAAGGCGGTCGGGCCATCCACGCGCGGCTCGGGCAGCGCGTCAAACTTTTCGATCTCGGGGAAGCTGACGTCCACCTGCGGCTGATGGGTCGTGCGCGCAGCGTCAATCATCTCGGGCAGGCGGTGCAGGGTCTGCGGGCCGAATACCACGTCGACGTAGGAGGCGCGGTCGCGGATGGCGGTGCCTTCCTGACTGGCGACGCAGCCGCCAACGCCGATGATCAGCTCGGGATTCTTCTCTTTCAGCGGGCGCCAGCGTCCCAGCTCGGAAAAGACCTTTTCCTGCGCTTTCTCGCGGATCGAGCAGGTGTTGAGCAGAATGACATCCGCCTCATCGGGGTTGTCGGTCAGCTCCATTGCCTGGTGGTCGCCGAGCAGGTCTGCCATGCGCGAGCTGTCATACTCGTTCATTTGGCAGCCGTGGGTCTGGATAAAGAGTTTCTTGGCCATGGGAGTGTGCTGGGGGTGCTGGAAAAAGGGGCGATTATACACACAAGCGCCTGCCTTTGTTATGTCGGCCCCTGTGCTATGATGCGCGCCCGCCGAGCGGTCCTGCTCTGGCGTTCCTTCATGTATGTCAAAGTGTTGATCAAGCCGCCATGAGTAAAGAACAGCAACCGGTCTTCCGCGTCATTTTCCAGAACCAGGGACAGGTTTTCGAGCTTTACGCCCAGCAGATTTTTCAGAGCGAACTGTGGGGCTTCATGGAAATAGAAGAGCTGGTGTTTGGCGAACGCTCGCAGATGCTGGTCGATCCGGCGGAAGAGAAGCTCAAGAGTCAGTTCGAAGGCGTCAAGCGCAGCTTTATCCCGGTGCACTCGATTATTCGCATTGACGAAGTCGAGCGTGTTGGCACGGCCAAGATCAGCGAGGCCAAGGGCACCGGCAATGTCATGCACTTCCCGATGCCGCCGCGTAACGACAGCTGAGCCTTGTCAGGGCGCCGAGTCTTGCTCGTCGCTCTCTTCTTCTTGCGATGGCATGGCGCCGCTGAGCTGCTCTTCGCGAATCTGCGCAAGGTAGTCGCGGAAGAGGGTGCCAAGCACGTGGTTGGCCACCTGCATTTCCTGCTCGTTCATCTGCAAGGCAACCAGATCGGCCGCGTCCATGGCGTCGTTGCTGCCGTTGACCGCTGACATCTTCAGAATGATGTAGGCCTGCGGCAGGTTGCGGGTTACCCCCTCGCCCTGGAAGTGCATCATGCCCAGGCGGTATTGCGCTTGCGGCTGGCCCTGAATGGAAGCCTTCTCCAGCCAGGTTAGTGCGCTGGCGTAGTTGCGCTCGACGCGCTCGCCACGGTAATACAACTGCCCCAGCTCAAACTGTGCCCGCAGGTCACCGTTGTTGGCAGCCTCCTCACAAACCTCGATGGCCATGGCAAGGCTGTCGTCGTCCACCCGCTCAAAGGCGCAGCGGTCTTCCGCACTGATCAACAGTGGGTTGTCGGTCTGGGCCAGCAGGGGCGCGGCTGGCATAGTCAGCAGGCCGAACAGGGCTAGTTGCTTGAGCGGGCGGTGCATGGGCGAATCAGGGTCTCGGCTTGGGATCTTCACTCGACGCGGTGGCGTCGGACGTGGGTCTATTGTGCGCCTGTTCGCCCAGCAGGCCAACCGCCAAAGCTGCGCCCAGCAGCGCGGGATACAGCGACAGTAGTGTGCCGTTGGCGGCAAACAGGTCGGCCAAGGGCGCCGCGCCAGGTAACAGCAGCGGCGACAGGGTGCCGGCTGCGCAGACCAGTGCCAAGGGCAGCGGACGGCGATCATTGCCGAGTACCCGCAGGCAAGCCAGCAGCATGACCCCTAGCGCGGCGCAGTTGATCAGCCACTGATAGCCGTGTAGCGCGTCCATGCGGCGCGACAGCTCAAATGCAGCCATCAGTCCCAGCAGGACGCGGCCCCAAGTGGCTGGCTGCCAGCGCAGGCCAAATCCGAGATACAGTGCGGCGAGACCAAGCAGGGGCAGGCTCAGGTTTTGCGCAGCCAGCCCGAGAATGCGCTGGGTGTGCGCCAGCTTGCCGGCGCCGGGTAGTGTGCCCAGGCTTAGCAGCACGCTGGCGCTGGCGGCCAGCCCCAGACCGAGCAAAGCCGCGGTGATGGCGCCCCGGGCCGGCACGTCAAGCGGCGTACGCTGACGCCAGAGCCAGACGCCCACGGCAATCAGCAGCAGCGTCAGCAGCACGTGACCCAGTGCGATCATAGGGCGGCGAAGGCCTTTTCAGCTGCATCCAGGGTCAGCTTCAGTTCAGCGTCGCCGTGGGCGATGGAGGTGAAACCGGCTTCGAAGGCGCTGGGCGCCAGATAGACGCCGCCATCCAGCATCAGGTGGAAGAACTGCTTGAAGCGTTCCGCGTCACTGGCCATCACGTCATCAAAGGTAACGATGTCATCGGCGCCAGAAAAGTACAGGCCAAACATGGCGCCGGCCTGCGTGGTGACGAACGGGATGCCTGCGGCATCGGCGCGTTCCTGCAGGCCTGCCAGCATGCGGCTGGTGTAGTCGGTCAGCTCGTCATGGAAGCCGGGACGCTTGATCAGGCGCAGGGTGGTCAGGCCGGCGGCCATGGCCAGCGGATTACCCGACAGGGTGCCAGCCTGGTAGACCGGGCCGAGCGGGGCGATACATTCCATCACCGCGCGCTTGCCGCCAAAGCAGCCAACCGGCATGCCGCCGCCGATGATCTTGCCGAAGGTGGTGAGGTCCGGGGTCACGCCGTAGTGGGCCTGAGCACCGCCAAGGGCCACGCGGAAACCGGTCATTACCTCGTCAAAAATCAGCACCACGCCGTGTTCGTCGCAGGCCTCGCGCAGGCCCTGCAAAAAGCCTGGGGCCGGCGGTACGCAGTTCATGTTGCCGGCAACTGGCTCAACGATGATGCAGGCGACCTGCTGACCGACGTCGGCCAGGGTGCTGCGCACCGCTTCGATGTCGTTGAAGGGCAGCGTCAGGGTGTGCTTGGCAAAGTCGGCCGGCACGCCCGCCGAGCTGGGCACGCCCTGGGTCAGCAGGCCGGAACCGGCCTTGACCAGCAGGCTGTCGGAATGGCCGTGGTAGCAGCCTTCGAACTTGATGATGCTGTCGCGGCCGGTGTAGCCGCGGGCCAGACGAATGGCGCTCATGGTGGCTTCAGTACCGGAGCTGACCATACGCACCATGTCCATCGACGGTACCAGCGAGCAGACCAGTTCGGCCATTTCGGTTTCTAGCGCGGTCGGCGCGCCGTAGGACAGGCCGTGCTGCAGCTGATTGCGCACCGCGTCCAGTACGTCTGGGTGGCTGTGGCCAAGGATCATCGGGCCCCAGGAGCCGACGTAGTCAACGTAGCGCTTGTCGTCTTCGTCAATGACGTAAGCACCTTCGGCGTGCTTGAAGAACAGCGGTGTGCCGCCGACGCTCTTGAACGCGCGGACGGGTGAGTTGACGCCGCCCGGGATGTGTTTCTGGGCGCTGGCAAACAGGGATTCGGAACGGGACATGGTCAAGTCTCTCAGGATGCGTGAATGAGTTGGCTGAACTGGCGGGCGCGTTGTTGCACGGCTGTTGCATCGGGAGCGCCAAACAGGCCGTTGATCACGGCCAGGTAATCGGCGCCGGCGTCCAGCAGGGGGGCGGCGTTGTCCAGGGTGATGCCACCGATAGCAACGATCGGCACGCTGAAGCGAGCGCGAGCGGCGCGCAGCAGTGGCACATCGGCACTGGGGCCGCCGGGTTTGGTTTGCGACGTATAGAAACGGCCAAAGGCAATGTGGCAGGCGCCGTCTTCCAGCGCCTGCTCGGCCAGTTGCAGGCTGGCGTGGCAGGTGGCGCCGAGCAGTGCGTTGGGGCCAAGCTGCTGACGGGCTTCGCGCAGGGAGCCGTCTTCCTGGCCCAGGTGCAGGCCAACGCCGAGCTCGGCGGCCAGCGCCAGATCATCATTGATGATCAGCTGGCAGCCATGCTGGCGGCACAGGGCTGCCAATTGCCCGGCTTCTTCCAGCCGTTTGACGGCATCGCCGGATTTGTCGCGGTATTGCAGCCAGCGGGCGCCGCCGCTGATGGCCGCTTCGACGTAGGGCAGCAGCTTGCCGTCTGCCAGCAGCGTGCTGTCGGTAATGGCGTACAGGCCCCGCTGGCTCATGAGCAGAAGTCCAGCGGCAGGCGACGCGGCACGTACTGGCCGTGACCAGGCTGCTCGGCGTCACGCAGGGTGCGCCAGGTGTAATCCAGGGCCGAGCGTACTGCGCTGACCAGCTCTTCACCCAGCGCCAGGCGCCCGGCCAAGGTGCTGGCGAGGGTGCAGCCGGAGCCGTGATAGCTGCCGGGCAGCCTTGGGCAGGTAAAGTCGTGGCGACTGCCGTCGGCGCAATACAGGCGGTTGTGAATCTCGGCTTCGTCACCGTGGCCGCCGGTGATCAGCAGGTGGCGAATGTGCGGCAGCAGTTTTTCCGCACACTCGTCGGCGCTGCCCTCTGGCAGTTCGGCCAGAATACGCGCCTCCGGCAGGTTGGGTGTGGCGATGGCCGCCGCCGGAAACAGGCGCTCGCGAATGGCAAAGCCGACGTCGTCCTTACCCAGCGAACCGCCGCCGCCGGCGCGCAGTACCGGGTCGCAGACCAGCGGTGCATCGGGCAGGCGCTGCATCAACTCCAGCACAGTGTCGACCATTTCGACCGAACCCAGCATGCCCAGCTTGACGGCTGAAATGGGCATGTCGCTGATCACCTTGTTGGCCTGGGCCAGCACCCACTCGCGATCCAGTACCCGGAAGTCACTGACGTCGACGGTATCCTGCACGGTCAGTGCGGTCACCGTGGGGGCCGCGTGGCAGCCCTGGGCGATCAGCGCCTCGATGTCGGCCTGCAGGCCGGCACCACCACTTGGATCGTGGCCGGAGAGGCAGAGAACAACGGGCTTGAACGGGTTGGGTTGGGTCATGGCGAGTGGTTCCGCGGGCTGACGGGTGATGCGCCAGCGACACTGTAAGTGCGCCGCTGGCATGACAGCGCGCTAGCATACCATTTTGCCCGGGCGACTGGGCGCTCAGCCGGGGTGCCGATGCAGGCTGCGCTGAATCGCATCAAAGCGCCAGTGCGCGCTGCCCTGCTGCAGATCGACGCCGCCGACGTGATATCCGCTGGCACGGGCCTGGAAGCCATCGGCCTTGCCCTGCAGCACGGCCTCACCCAGTGGGCTTAGCTGCAGCATGCGCTGGGGCCAGTCGACAGCGTTGTTGTCGATCTGTAGCAATGGAGTTGCGCCCCCGACCAGAGGCTGCAGCAACCACCAGTACATCAGGTCGCCCAGGTAGGGCAGCGGCTCGTCGCGCATCATCAATTCTGCGAACACCCGGCCGGCTGGCAGCGGGCCCAGGCGTTGGAGTATCTGCAAAATCAGGCGCTCGGTCCGCCCCAGGCCATCGCGCACGTCGGGCAATTGCTGCAGATGGCGCTCCAGTGCTTTGCTCATCATCGGTAGCGCCGGCGTGCCGGTCTTGACCAGTGCCAAGAGATCACTCGGATCATCTGCACACAGTGCGTGCCAGACGTCACTGCCAAGGCGAAGCAAGCCAGGCTTGACCTGCTTGCGCTGCGGCCACAGCCAGCTCAGTACCTCGGGTGCCAATTGGCCGATACCGATGAAGCGCTCCACGCCCGGCACCTGATCGACCGCAATCAGCTGCAGCTCGGCGCTCGGTTGCTGCTCGTGCAGACGATGCAGCAGATAGGCAAGAATCAACTGGTCGTAGCTGTCGTGCTCGAACCAGAGTACGAGACGTTGATACTGATCCAGCTTCAGTAGCGTGCCATAGCTCTGCTGCTGGCGACCCAGCGCATCGGCAGGGTCCAGGTCGAAGGCGTCCGCCAGAAAGGTGGCACGCTCTCGCAGCAGGGCTTGCGGCTCGCTGTCACTCAGCGGGCCAATGCAGTACGGATCAGAGAACTCCAGAAAGTCACCGGTCAGACCCGCGGTGCGCAAGCTGTGCTGGATATCGCTGCCGCAGCGAATGTGCAGGGTCTTGCGGTCCTGGTCGCCGGCGCGTTGCAGCTGCCGATTGGCCAGGCTGATGCTATCGATGTGCTGCTTGAGTCGCGGCCAGCTGGCAAAGCCGGCCTCACGTGCGATGACCAGCTGGGCGTCGGCCAGGCGCAGGGCCTGACTGCGCGGCGGCAGGTGCTGGCTGACGCGCTGCAGGGCATCAGGGTCGCCGGCGTTGAGCGATTTGAGCAGGTCTTTGGCGCGCTTGCGCTGCTGTTCCAGGTTGAGTCTGCCGTTGCTGACAGGACTTTTGGGCGAGCGGCGAGGTGCATTAGTTGTGGACATACGATCCCCTTATCGGGCCTGTGTCCGCCTGGCAGGCTGGGTGTCGTATGACGATATCGGAGGTGGTTACAGCGGGCGCAGCCCTTTCCGCGAACGGGGACGCCTTGCGGCGCGAGTCAGAGCATCGCCGCTGCTCGGCGGCTTGTCAACACACCCTGGCCGCTTCAGACACTGGCTGCTGGTCGCCCGGTTTGTCTACACTGTGAGACACTGAAAGCACCCATCAGACCTACAATAAGGTGGTTTATGAAAGCGATTGATCAATGGTTTGACGAGTACGGTGAAAGCCACCGTAACCCGATCAACAAGCTGACCCACTGGATCTGCGTACCGCTGATTACTTTCAGCGTGCTCGGCGTGCTCTGGGCCATCCACCCCTGGGTGGCGATGCTGGTCGTTGGCGCCTCGCTAGTGTTTTACGCCATGTTGTCCTGGCAGATCGCCGCCGCCATGCTGGTGGTCAGCCTGGTAATGCTGCTGATCCTCAGTCTGATGACCTATGTGTTCTGGCCCAGTGTGGCGATTTTTGTGCTGGCCTGGATTGGTCAGTTCATTGGGCACCACATCGAGGGCAAGAAACCGTCCTTCTTCAAGGATCTGCAATTCCTGCTGATCGGCCCTGCCTGGCTGCTGGGGTTTATCTTTCGCCTGTTCGGCATTCGCTACTGAGGTCACGGGGCGCGCGCCTGCGCCCCGTTTTGCTTACTGCAATTGGTGCTTGAGTACCTTGCCATTGGCGTTGCGCGGCAGCGCGTTTAGCTGGCTGTACAGGCGCGGGCGTTTGTAATCGGCCAGCAAGGGTTCCAGGTAGGCGCCAAGCGTGGCCTGCAGGTCCGCTACGGGCTCGCGCAGCACGACGGCGGCCTTGACGGTTTCACCCCATTGCGGATGGGGCACACCAAAGACCGCAACTTCCGCCACATTCGGGTGCTGTTCCAGTATCTCTTCAATTTCTCGCGGGTACACGTTTACGCCACCTGAAATGATCAGCTCCTTGGCGCGCCCCAGTACCCAGTAGTAGCCGGCGGCGTCACGGCGGGCGAGGTCACCGGAATCAAGCCAGCCGTCGCTGTGCAGGCACTCGGCGGTGGCCTCGGGCTTGTTCCAGTAACCGAGCATCATGGCCTCGGTGCGAATCTGGATCTGCCCATTGCCTTCGCCCTCGATCGCTTGGCCTTGCTCATCTACCAGTCGCAATTCGGTGTGCAGGGCGCCGCGGCAGCCAATCGAGCCAGCCTTGGTCTGGTGTTCATCGGGCATCATGATGCTGCCGCTCGGACCTGCCTCGGTCAGGCCATAGACGCAGTACAGGCGGTCTGTGCGCATGCGTTCGGCGATCAGCCCGACCTGCTCGGTCGACAGCGGCCCGCCGCCATAAACCCAGAACTGCATGGAGCTGATGTCGCGTGTGGCTATGTCGGGCTGTTGTGCCGTGAGCAGAAAGGCGACCGGTGCTCCAAAAAAGTGAGTTGTGCGTTCGCGTTCAACACTGTCGAGCAGAAGCGTGGGGTGAAACTCCGGCAGTACCACGTGGGCGGCGCCGACATAGGTGCCGCCGAGCAAGAAGACGTTGAGTGGCGCCGAATGGGTCAACGGCATCATGTGCAGCAGGCGGCTGTGCGGGCGCATATCCATTTCCACCGCCGAGGCGTTGGCGACTGTCAGCAGGGCATGGTGGTGGAACAGCACACCCTTGGGCTTGCCGGTGGTGCCGGAGGTATAGAGCAGGGTGCAGGGCTGCTCGCTGTCGATGTCGGCAACCAGCCAGCGGGCCTCCATGCCAGCGATCTGCTTGGCGGGTTGGTCCAGACGCAGGCAGGGCACCAGTTGCGCTGCGCGCTCGGCATGCTCTCCCTGGGCAATCACCAGGCGAGCGTCGCAGTCGCGCAGAATATAGTCCAGCTCGGCGGCAGTGAGCCGTGCGTTGATTGGCACCACGATGGCGCCCAGGTTGATGACGGCAAAGTAACCCAGCACCCAGCTGTAGCCGTTGGGCATGTAGAGCGCGACCCGGTCGCCGCTAGCGATCTGGTATTGCTGCTGCAGGTGGGCGGCCAGACGCAGGCTCTGGTCGTGCAATTCGGACCAGCTAAGCCGGCAGTCGGCGGTGATCAGCGCCTCGTTGGCGGGGAATTTGCGGGCGTTGACCGCCAGCAGCTTGGGAATGTTCATGGTCGTCATCCTGTTGTTCTTGTGAGTGATGAAAGCGTTAGTCGGTCAGCGGTAGTTCCTGCCATTGGCCGGGTTGCAGATCTGCCAGCTGCCAGTCACCGATCCGCACGCGCACCAGGCGCAGGGTGGGCAGCCCCACCGCCGCGGTCATTCGGCGCACCTGGCGGTTACGACCCTCGCGGATGGTGATTGCCAGCCAGCTGGTCGGTACGCTCTTGCGAAAACGCACCGGCGGGTTGCGTGGCCAGAGGTCAGGCTCGTCTATTGGCGTCACCTCGGCTGGCCGGGTGGGCCCGTCGTTCAACTCCGGGCCTGCTCTGAGCTGCGCCAGCTGCTGCTCGCTGGGTTCGCCCTCTACCTGCACCCAGTAGGTCTTTGGCAGCTTGTGCTTCGGGTCGGTGATGCGCGCCTGCAGGCGGCCGTCGTTGGTGAGCAGCAGCAGCCCTTCGCTGTCGCGGTCCAGCCGCCCGGCGGGGTAAACGCCCGGTACCGAGACAAAGTCGCGCAAGGTCGCTCGGCCGTCGCCGTCTGTGAACTGGGTAAGCACGTCAAAGGGCTTGTTCAGGGCAATCAGACGTGGCTCGGCGGGCGGCGGCGCGGGTTTGCGGCGTGCGCGCTGAGGCGGTCGCGAGCGAGGCGGGCGGGGCGTTTGCTTCATGGCATTCCCTGGTCAGGTTTGGCGACAGTGGGGCCGGGCATTGTCCATTTGCCCGGCGCTGACTGCAACGCGCTGGTCAGCTGCCAAGGCCATCGGCTGACAGTACGGCGATGGTGACGGTGGCCTTGCTGAACAGCCGCTTCTTGCCATCTTGCAGGGCGTAAACTTCGGCCTCGACTACGCTGATCTGCTTGCCGGGCTTGAGCACTTCGGCGCGGCACAGCAGGGTGTCGCACAGGGCCGGGCGCAGCAGGTTGAGTTTGAACTCGACGGTCAGCGGCGCGAAGCCGTCGGGTATCAGCGTGGCAGCGGCGGCGCCGGCGCTGTGATCGGCGATGGTGCCCTGCACGCCGGCATGCACAAAGCCGTTCTGCTGACTGTGGCGGTGCAAAATGGGTAGCTCGGTTTCTACCCAGCCAGGGCCGCAGGCCACCAGTGCGACGCCCAGATCGCCGAGGAACGGGGCACGAGCAAAGCCGCTGCGCACCATCTCTTCAATGTGTTGCTGTGTTCTGCTCATCGGGCGCTCCTACAGCATTGCCGGTGTGGAACGGGCCACCAGGGCTTCGACATCCAGGCCGCGTGGCAGGGTGCCGTAGGCCTGGCCATGCTCGCCGAGGCGGCTGGCGATAAAGGCATCGGACACCGCGCTGTTGCCGGCTTCGAGCAGCAGTTTGGCCTGCAGCGCGGTGGCTACATCTTCGGTGAGCTGACGAGCGCGATACTGGATGTCGTCGGTGTCGGCAAATTGCTGCTTGATGCGTTCGATGCGTTGTTTCAGAGCGCTGGAGCCGTGGCCGTCGCCCAGTTCGATAAACAGCGCATCGAGCACGCCAGGTTCTTTGGACAGCGCACGCAGTACATCCAGACACTGAACATTGCCCGAGCCTTCCCAGATCGAGTTGACCGGCGCTTCGCGGTACAGGCGCGGCAGGATGGTCTCTTCTACATAACCGGCGCCGCCCAGGCACTCCTGCGCTTCGTTGATCATCCCGGGGGCACGTTTGCAGATCCAATACTTGCCGATGGCGGTGACGAGACGGGCAAACTTGTCTTCCTGATCGTCATGGGCGTGGTCCAGCGCCTTGCCCATGCGCATGGTCAGGGCGAGTGCCGCTTCGCTCTCCAGCGCCAGGTCGGCCAGCACGTTCTGCATCAGCGGCTGCTCGTTCAGCACCCGCGTGCCTACGCTGCGGTGAGCGCAGTGGTGTGTGGCCTGGGTCAGTGCCTGACGCATCAGCGAGCTGGAGCCGATCATGCAGTCAAAGCGCGTCAGCGAGACCATCTCGATGATAGTGGGTACGCCGCGGCCTTCTGCGCCAATCATCCAGGCCAGCGCGCCACGGTACTCAACCTCGCTGGAGGCGTTGGCCCAGTTGCCCAGCTTGTTTTTCAGGCGCTGTATGTAGAATTCATTGCGAGTGCCGTCCGGGCGGTGGCGTGGCAGCAGGAAGCAGCTGAGCCCCTTGTCGGTATGGGCCAGAGTGAGGAAGGCGTCGCACATGGGGGCCGAACAGAACCACTTGTGGCCGATCAGCTCATAGGCCTGGCCGGGGCCGCCCGCGCCGACCGGGTAGGCGCGGGTGGTGTTGGCGCGTACATCGGTGCCGCCCTGTTTTTCGGTCATCGCCATGCCAATGGTGGCGCCGGTTTTCTGCTCAATCGGCAAATTGCGCGGGTCGTACTGGCGCGACAGGATCTTGGGCAGCCAGTGGTCTGCAATCTCGGGCTGCAGGCGCAGGGCTGGCACGCAGGCAAAGGTCATGGTCAGCGGGCAGCTGGTGCCCGCCTCAGCCTGATTGTGCAGGTACATGGTGGCGGCGCGCGCTACCTGCGCGCCGGGGCGCGGGTCAGTCCAGGGTGCGCTGGTAATGCCGGCGGCAATGCCGGCCGCCATCAGCTCGTGGTAGGCCGGGTGAAACTCAACCAGGTCAATGCGATGGCCATAGCGGTCGTGGCTCTTGAAGACCGGCTTGTTCTCGTTGGCCAGAAAACCTGCGCGCATCAGCGCGTCGCCGGCCTGCTGGCCA
>CERX01002455.1_pt1 | contig 14272 bp, 10 predicted proteins | sample 350251 | NCBI WGS metagenome assembly CERX01 (sample SAMEA2621044, study PRJEB7988) | marine metagenome | biome: marine biome (ENVO:00000447); feature: deep chlorophyll maximum layer (ENVO:xxxxxxxx); material: "saline water (ENVO:00002010), including plankton (ENVO:xxxxxxxx)" | depth 50 m
TCGAAGTTCCGAGACGACGGACCCAATGATATAGACACGGACGTCGATGGAGACGGTCTAGCAAACGACGAGGATTGGGACGACGACAACGACGGCCTGTCCGACTACTACGATCCCGATGACGGAAACTGTGGATTCGTCGATATCGACAACACGGATCCATTCACAGGCCAATCATACTCCCATAGCGACGGCGATCCAATAGACGGATCAGACGACGGCCAAATCTACGCTGCCGACCTCGGACATCCATTCTATTGGAACCTATCATGGATGTTCAACCCGTTCTCTGTAGAGAATAAGTTCGTACTGAACTACAATGGTTACGACGATACTGCGGTCCCTCTCACAAACGGGAAGGTCCCACAGATGTACTGGTACGTGCTGATGAAGTGGAGCCCCTGGAACGGAGACAACTTCTTTGACATAGATATCGATGGAGACTCCTTGATCAATGGAATAGACACAGACCAAGATGCAGATGGGCTGCCAGACTGGTGGGATCAAGATGAAGGCAACGACGGAGTCTTAGACATCAATGACCCCAAGATGGGTGGTTCATTCGATGACAATAGCTGCGGAGCAACCCTTCTCTGGGCCGTTCTCCAGGGCGTTGCAGAGGACAATGCGTGCGGCCTGGCGTACGCCTGGCTCTACGGATACCCGATATTGGACGCGACACAGACTGGTCAGTTGATTTACACTACTCCATACAGCACCAGGCCAGACGCACAGCAGGATGACGGAGCCTATACTGGCAACAACTCCAATGGCCAGTGGACATGCAACAAGAATTGCTTCTGGTTCACCTTCGATCCGGGGAGCAACCCTAGTCCCACAGCAGCTGTTTCATACAATCAGATCAAGAATAATAGGGACCTATTCATTGCCTACATCGGACTCAACAACGGATTATTCCAGTGGACCGCTGATAGCAATGCAAATTTCTTCCCAGATGAGGTCGCCGACCTTCTCAACAATGACGTTGACCCTGATGACGACTGCGGTGCCCCCGTGACGGGCAATATGGACCCACAGTGCATGTTCAATGACACTGCAGATTTGGATGACGACTTCGACGGTGTCTACGATCACTGGGATATTGATGATGATAACGACGGGATATGGGATTACTTCGAAGTAGACAGTAACGATGATCTCGATGACGATGCCGGAACCGAACCCCCGGGTTCATTCTTCACAGGTTCGAACTGTGACGACAACGACGACGATGGCACCGACACCGATCCCGACCAAGACGGTTGGTATCAGGCAGTATGGGACAAGGGGGTACTCGGCCAAGGTCTGATGTCTCCCAAGTACTATGACGTAGACAATGACAATGACGGAATTCCGGATGGCGAGGACCCAGATGACGATAACAATGGAATTCTGGACTCGGCCCAGGAGCTGCTTTGCTTCGTCGGAGAGGAGCAGAGCCCATGGGACCATGACAATGACGGAATTCCCGATGGTAAATCAGAAGACGATTGGGATGCTGATGGACTAGTCAACGTAATCGAGATGGCTGGAGCTACGCCATTCATCTCGCCCTGGGACCATGACAACGATGGACTAAGGGATGATATCGACGAGGATGACGACGCCGATGGAATGCTGGACGAGGACGAAGTGATGCTTTGGCCCACAAGATTTGATTCTGAGTCCACGAACCCTTGGGACCACGACGACTTCGGAAACGGGTCTGGAATCGCAAATCCGTCCGATCCAAGCACAGGTCCCGACGCAATAGACAACGACGACGACGCGGATAATAGAACAGACGTCGATTGGGACCATCTCGAGGAGGACTGGAACCTCTCTTCTGACTGGGACTCGGACAATGACGGAATACCTGACGAGGATGACAAGATTCCAACCAGAATCACACTCACCACGGACTCCGTCCTGTGGCTCGACGCACTTTATCCCGCCAAGTTCAACGGCACTGTAAATTGGCTAGATCCGGTCCAGGGTGTATTTACCCCGGCCCCCGATCTACCTGTTCAAGTCCATATTGACTGGGCGGCAAATGGGACCAAGGCATTGGAGACAATCAACGTCCTCACTGATGAGAATGGAAACTTCGAGGTAGGTCAGTACCTGTTCCCTGAAGACTTGGCCGTCGGACCCAATACGACTTACGACATCTATGCGGAAGTTACAGAGATGTTCATCCACGATGGCGCAACAACGGAGCCATTACCGGTCGAGATAAGGGCCAACACGACCATCGACTATGTAGCTTGGACGTACTTCAGAAGTGACGAGCAGCCACTATTCGTGGACTACAAAGTGCACTATGCCGCTGATTGGGAACGAGGAATATTCGATAATAAATTGCCATACGCCCCTGTGTCCTTCACGGTTTCAGGCGGACCATTCGGCAATACCACACACCCGACCGTTTTCGACGGATACGGGTACGGTTACAGGGCCGACTCAGGGGGATGGGTCTCTCTGACATTCGTTCAGACATCAGGAAGCCAGGGGATTTGGAAGCAGGTCCAATGGAATTCAACCATGGACAATGGGCCAGGAGCCGTGCCAGGAGGCTATGAGGAGATCGTTTGGAACGAGTTCTCCAAGACACACAATGTGGTGGGCAGATACAACTACACCGCGACTAGCCTCCCAATTGGAGATTATGCATTCATTGCATTCTCGAGACCAGATCTCGGCTCAGAGCTCCCGTGGCCATACCTAGAAGGCAGCGATACAGAGACATTCTACATTCGTTCGATGCACAGGATGTACGTCGAGGCTGACATCATCACCCCATCCATCAGGCCAGTCTACTTCTGGGACTCCACACAGTTCACAGGCTCGTCCTTCGGAGCATGGAGGGCTCTCTTCCACGCCCCCTCGCTATCCAATGCTAATTTGGACTATTCAGAAGTGAGCCTAGGTAAGCAGTACTCGATGCTCTGGGATGGAGATCCGCAGACGCTAACAGGGGAGGCGGCCAATCTTAGGCCATTCCTATCCTCCAATGGAACACACTGGTTCATCGCTATGCAGAACGGCGGGGATTTCAACGTCCCACCGTGTGGTCCGGTCGATCCGCTAGATCCTCAGAGCGAAGTACGCTGTGAAATAGTACCAGAGATGTTCACAGGGGAGACCCTGAGAGTCATCGGTTCCGTATGGAACCGCACCATGACGCCTTGGCCCTTTGATCCCATGGCACTACAGGTCGACGTAGATGGGAATGGGGTATTCGCAGGCTCTACTGAGACTGGTTATGCACGAGTCCCAGACATGGTTAACGGAGTAGCCCAATTCGATTACAATTGGACATGGTACTCCCAGTACTCGGCAGGAGTTTACGGAATAAGGGCTGATTTCACCAACTCAAATTTCTACTTCACCGGAAACCAAACTACGGTTCTCGCACCGACAGGTGCTTACGTCAACGTCTCAGTAATCGGAACAACAGACTTCCAATACAACACAATACCTCGTCTCTACAGGGGTCAGAATGTTACCATAGAGGCGAGACTGATAGACAACGCATACCAGCCAGTCAGGGACGCCCCGATAAATTACACGTGGTCCGCCGATAACTCCGCGGGAGTCGCGATAACCGACAATAACGGCGTTTTCAAGGTCAACCTGACCATAGACGAATTCCACGAATTAGGAAACTTCTCCCTTGGCTACACATACCCAGGCGATCCGTTCAGACAGGGCAGTACCTCTGATACGTACCTCTGGGTGGTGTCAAGAACCTATGTCAGCCTCCAGAGTACGACTCCCAATATCCGGCAAGCAGGCGATATCTGGGAGTTCTCCGGACAGGTCACAGATGACAACAGGACAGCATTCGAGAAGGACCTAGGTCAGGCATTGGATGGCTGTGATGAGAATGGTGGCGAGGTGCTCCTGATCATGGAAGGAACCGACTTCGAGGATAGAACCCACCGACAGATAATCGATACGCTCTGCCCGAATGCAGGCACTATACATCACGAGATGCTGTTGGACCCACAACTTCTGCGAGACGACCCAGACTCGTTCCTACCCGATGGATTCGGACCCGTGAACGTCATACTGAGATTCGCAGAGAACCTCCCGCACGAGGGTTGCGATCCACTCGATCAAGAAATGTTAGCAACTTCCGGGGCATGGGACCCATGCACACAAATCGTCAACAGCGATCACTACCGCAAGGTCATGCAGTTCCAGGTCGATGGATTCAGCCTAATCGGCAGAACCGACTTATCAGTTGACGACCAGATAGTATACACGTCTGAAATCGATCCAACTACCGGGCAGCCAATAGAGAAGCCAATGATCGTCACCGGACAATTGCAGGACGAGCTTGGAGCCAACTTATCCAACAGGGCAATCAGAGTTACCTACGAGATGATAGACGCCGGACTCGGAGTAGTCTCCTGTCTGCCAGGAACAACGGATGCCAACGGGCTGTTCGACATTATCTGCCCCCTAACTGGTGTTCAGGCCGGGCAAGCTAGAGTGAATATCCAGTTCAACTCCTACGAGAACAATGACAGGTTCAGGTACAGCAATGCAACCTCAACTCGTGTGTTCCCCGTTTTCTCGAATTCCACTACGCAGATTTTGGAAGCCGGGCCATTCAGGTCCGACGTCGATACTTTCACTTTCCAGAACGGCTCAGTATTCCCCGTTCTTTACTTGAAAGAATCATTCCACGTTGAAGCTCTTCTGACTCAGGTAAATGGTAATCCGATAGGCGGCAAATGCCTCAATATCTACATCAACCCAGAGACAAACACCAGGCCAATAGCCACCATGACTACCGAGGATGGAACTGGTTGGGTGAAGTGGTTCTCAGGCGATCCTGACGACAATCCAAGTCGTAGAGGAGTGGAACCAGATGGGGAGTCACTAGAAGGCTTCAGAACACTGAGAGTGGCGTATGAACCAGAAAGAGAGCTACCAGGCGGCTGCCGAGCAGAGACTACGCCAGTCGTTAACAGCTCATTCATGGACATAGAAGTACTAGTCAGAAGCAGAGTCGACATCTTACTCAAGAATCACTGGGCAGATCCTGTCGGCTACAGTGTCGGTGACAATATCACTGGCTCCGTTGCCATACTCAGGGACCGATTAGATGTTGCAGTGCTAGGCGAGACGGTGATTTTCAGAATTCAGTACTGGAATGGATCGGGATACGTGAATACTCAGCCGATATATGACGTGACGAACGAGCAAGGCGTTGCTGACTTCCAATTCATGTACACTGGCAATGACATACCAGGCCAAGTTGAATGCGATCAAGGAGGGCCATGCGCTGTAAACGGTCAATGGAGAGTCACAGTAGAATTCCAAGGATCATCATTCTTCCAGGAAGAGTCGCTTGAGAATACCCCGTTGATTAAGTTGGATACAACTGTGGCAGAAGGTGAAACCAGCTTCTTCACCGCCCAAGTCACCGTAGTACTCCTGATAGCTCTGTCTTTCGCCATACTCATCGGCGCGATAATGTACAGAAACTACGCCGAGAGAAGGAGAATCGAGATTATCCGGGGGATACTGACAGACTCCCTGATGTCCCTTAAGGCCTCAAATGACTATATTCAGACCATCTTCAACTGCTACAAGGACCTAGTCAGGTACTTCCGTTCGAGAGGGGCCATGAAGAAGGTATACGAGACTACCAGGGAGTTCGAGGATGCCCTCAACTCAATGCTTGGAGGGATAGCACCACCCGAGGATCTCGATGAGTTCTTTGCGATTTTCGAGGAAGCAAGATACTCAGATCACGAAATAGGATCCGATCAGAGAGACCGGGCAATAGCCACTTTGCAGTCCATCATCAGTCACATGACCGCGTCTCTTGGGGACAGCATGCTCTTGAGGACTTCATCAAACGAGTCTGAGATGTATAGCTCGGTAACAAAGGCTGGAGAATTCGTAGACTCTGAGGGCCAGGTAAGGCTTGCTGGAGTGGACGAGGACAATCCCGATGACAACTTCAGAATCTGAGCATCAGTGCGAAACCACCCGCTCCTAGCCGCTTGGCCGGCCACGCACGCCCCTATGGGGCGCCCGTAGCATTCATAACACGGCCTCAGGTGGCGCGGCTACCCGAGTAACGTCGAGGGAGTCATATGAGTAAGCAGAACAGAAAGACCAACCAGTCCCTTGTCGCCTTGATTGGCGACTTGAAGGAGCAGAGCAGGTCCACCGGTTCGGCACTGTGGCGAGACGTAGCGCGTAGACTGGAAACCAGTCGAAGCAATTGGGCAGAACCAAACCTAAGCCGACTGTCGAGGCATGCCGCTGACGAGAAGATGATACTCGTCCCAGGCAAGCTCCTCGGAAGCGGTGATGTCGAGGGAAAGCCTAGCGTCGCCGCATACAGTGTCAGTGCCGGAGCTAGGACCAAGATTGAGGGCGCAGGAGGACGCGTCTTGACCATCAGAGAATTGATGGAGGAGAATCCGGAGGGCAAGGAGGTGAGGATCCTTGGATAATTCTAGTACTCTAGTGTTTGATGCTAGTGACAAGATCCTCGGACGACTAGCTAGCCATGTTGCCTCCGCCATGTTGACGGCCCGAAAGAATGGCGGTCAGCAGCGGGTAATCATCCTGAATGCGGAGAAGGCAATAGTCTCCGGTCCAAGACAGAGAGTACTAGGGGACTACAGGGCTAAGTACAAACTTAATCACGCGAGGAAGGGACCATTCTTCCCAAGGATGCCAGACCAGATTATGAAGAGGACCGTAAGAGGAATGCTCCCCTACCAAAAGAATAGCAGCGGCAGGAACTCACTCAGGGACCTAAGGGTCATGATAGGAACCCCCTCGAATCTAAGTGGCGACGAGCTACCAGACGGACACTCGTGGGGCGACACTACAGGGATCGACAGGCCTCTTCCGCTCAAGTTTGTCCGATTGGGCGAAATAAGCTCAGCCCTAGGGGTCGACTCAACAAGATGGGAGGCCGAGTGATATGGCAAGGAAGAAGACAAAGAAAGTCGCAGTTAACACCAGTGGCAAGAGGAAGACTGCAGTTGCCAGAGCCACAGTAAGAAAGGGCAAGGGAACTGTCAGGGTCAACGGAGAGCCCATTCACATCATGGGGCCCAGCCTCGCACAGAGAAAGGCATTGGAACCCGTTCAGATCGCCGAGGCGATGAACCGACTCAGTGACGTAGATGTCATCGTGAATGTCGAAGGCGGCGGACAGATGGGACAAGTCGACGCAATCCGAACCGCGATCGCCAGAGGTCTGGTGAAGTGGAACGGTGGAGCCGAAGGTGATGACGAGGAACTTCGTGATGAGTATCTCAGATTCGACAGAAGCCTACTTGTAAATGACCCTCGAAGAAAGGAACCCAAGCATCAAATGGGTCGTGGTGCCCGCAAGAAGTGGCAGAAGTCGTACAGGTGAGGTGAAAAGGATGATTATTCCAGTAAGGTGTTGGAGCTGTGGCAAGGTTATCGCACATGCATATGAGGGTTACAAGAAGGCTGTTGAGGCAGGGGAAGACCCTGACAAGGCCATGGACGATGCAGGGCTATCCCTGTACTGCTGCAGGAGAATGTTCCTGGGGCACGTTGAACTCATTGACGAAGTCGCTCCATTCAGTATTCCAAGAGAGCAGTAGCCCTAGCGACAGGGCTTTGATGTGCGACTTGTGCGCACAGTTCCCAAATGGGGCCTGTAGGTTAGCTTGGCCTATACTTCGCGGCTGGGGGTCTCGCGACCCAGGTTCAAATCCTGGCAGGCCCACCACTCGACCATCCAGAGGCCAATTTACCTATTTTCTCCTTGTTTGAAGGGCTGAAACCGCAGGTTCAAGGGGGCACCCCCTCCTCGAAATTCATGGTGGGAGCGTCCTCAGATGGCCCCGGGAACCAGGCACGTGTAGAAGAGCTAGCGAAGCTCATAGCGTTACATTCGAATCTCTACTACAATGAAGCTTCACCCAAGATCAGTGATGCAGAATTCGATGAAATATGGAATCAGCTAAAATCGCTGGATCCCGATCACCCGCAGTTGTCGAGAGTAGGCTCCGACCCCCCTCCCGGATCAGTGAAGGTTGAGCACGAATTCCCCATGAGAAGCCTCGACAAAGCCAGCAAAGAGGAAGAGGTCAGACATTTTGTTTCTCAGACAACGGCAAATGGTCGAAGGTTCGTCTGCCAGCCAAAGCTCGACGGCTCTGCATTATCACTGGAATACCGTAGAGGGAGGCTGGTACGAGCAGCTACACGAGGAAACGGGTCAAGGGGGGAGGACGTTACAGCAAATGCTCGTAGAATCCAAAACGTTCCGGAGGCAGTATCATGGGAGGGAGATTGTCATGTTCGTGGGGAGGTGGTGATGCCTCTGGAGATATTCAATAGCAAATATTCAGAGATCGCCCCGAACCCCCGAAACTTAGCCGCTGGCTCCCTGCGGCAGAAGCACATTGATGCAGGAAAAGGAAGGGCAGAGGACCTACTTTTCCTGGCTTATGGCTTGGAGTTCCCGTCAGAATCCACTAGACATCCGGACAGTCCCGAGCCCCCTTCTTTCTCATTCGACTCTGAAGTCATAGAATGGCTGGAGTCTATAGGGATAAAAGCTGCAGGAAATGAGGTTATTTCGGGTAAAGACGACCATGAAACAGCGGACGAAATACTACGTGTAACCAGAAGGTGGACCGATCAGAGAGACAAGGCGGCATGGGAGCTTGATGGAGTTGTAATCAAGCTTGACAGACTGGACAAAAGAACACTATTGGGGAGAACTGCGCATCACCCCAGATGGGCCTTAGCTTGGAAATTCCCTCCCGAAGAAGCCACAACCGTATTGATGGGTGTTGAGTGGCAGACCGGTAGGACCGGAAACGTAACCCCCGTCTCCAAAGTCGCACCAGTGGTAGTCTCTGGAGTTACAGTGGAGAGCACGACTCTCCACAATCGAGGCGAAGTAGAAAGGTTGGGGCTAATGATCGGTGACAAGGTAAGGGTGGTACGCAGGGGGGATGTGATTCCAAAGATCGTAGAAGTCCTAGGGCCTGCCGTAGATTCCGATCTCTCTGGAAGGAGGCACTCAGATGGAACGACCTTCCAACTCCCCCTCCCCCCAAGGACAAAGGTAGCAATGCCTACCGAATGCCCTCGATGCAAAACAATGCTGGTTGAGGATGGAGCGTTCATCAGGTGCACTAATCTGAATTGCCCTTCCAGGCTGGAGAGGGCCATCCTGTATTGGTGCAGAAAACTGGAGATGGACGGCATAGGGGAGAAGCTAGCAGAACAGCTATGCTCAACAGGCCTCGCCTCAAACCTTGCAGACCTATACAGGCTGAGCGAGAAAGACCTCCTCGGCCTCGAGAGGATGGCCGAGAAATCTGCTAGAAACATCCTGGAAGAGCTCAAGTCCAGCCGAACAATGACCCTGAGCAAATTCATCTCTGCGCTCGGATTGCCTAGAATAGGCCCCGAAATCGCATCTCTCGTTTGTTCTGAGGTTCGGACCTTTGAAGAATTGATAGAAATGCTGGAAAAAAGAGAACAATCAATACACAGGCTAACTTCCATTGAAAGGATAGGGGAAACCGTAGCAGCGCTGCTTCTAGACGGGGTCGCAGAAAGAAAATCCGACATCCTCGACCTCTACTCGCAGCTGGAGATAGTGGAAGGGGAAGCTAGGGAGGAGGGAGGACTCCTCTCAGGCAGAACATTCTGCATCACAGGTACACTAAGTAGGCCAAGGAAGGAGATAGCGCTGTCCATAAAATCGAAGGGCGGCAAAATCTCATCTTCCGTCTCGGGAAAGCTGGACTACCTAGTGGCCGGTTCGGCCGCAGGCTCAAAACTCGACAAGGCCAATAGGCTAGGGGTGAGGGTGCTATCCGAGGAGGACCTAGATAGCCTCCTAGGAGGGGCAATCTTGGAGAACCTGCCCGAAGAGAGGCAATCGACTCTAGGTGAGTTCTGACTATCCGTACATTGTGCTTGGCGGACTGACCACGTCGTTTTCTGAGTTCAGGCTAAGGGCCATCATCTCCCTGATTTGCGCTTCAATCCTCTGAGCCTCTTCCAATAGTGGCTCCGGGTCAAGTTGAACGGCTGGAAGGAGCCCATCTAGGCACTCAATAATTCTGGCAGCGGCCCGGGCATCGGGGATGCCACCCCCTCCAAACTCACCACCTGACTCAGCTAGAATCGCTAGAGAATCAACCCTCCTCCTCCTACTCTCTCCAAGCATCACGCCAGTCATTCCACCAACTACGCCCTGTTTGAGCAGAGGGGCATCAATTTGACTCAGAATTTCCTTGGCGGCTTCCGTGGACCCAATTCCAACGACGGAGTCCGGCGACTGATCCTCATCGAAGATCGAATGCTTCTGACCCTCCCCATGTGCATACGAATCAATCATTATCGAAGTACTCGCCCCAGACTCGCCCATCCAATCTAGTATTTTGCTCGCAATTGGGAGTTTCAATTCGGGAGAAATTTGGATTTCCGAAGCAATCAGAATCACCTTATCACATCTATCCACTGTACAAATCGGCTCCCCTCCATAGAATCGCATAGGAGGAAGGGGCATTCCGTCTTGGACTAAGCAGACTGGTGGGAGCCCCGGATGCCTCACTCCCCCAATCAATTCTAAACCTAACTTGTCCACTAGGAAATGTGCCACTATGCTGCTGACGAATCCAACTGAAGGAAAGCAGTTGATGACCAGGGCGCCTGATGCATTAGTTTCGTCATCGATATCGATTACAGGGTCGGGGCTCATAGCCTCCAATGAGCGCAAGTGCTTCTAACACTTGGCACTCTCGCTACAGCATAGGAAGGCACCGGGGGACCCAAAAATGGAAGATAATTTCGTCGCTCACCAACTGTCCCCATCTTCATGGAGCAGATACGAAGAATGCCCTCGAAAGTACTGGCTATCTAGGCAGAGGCTGCCAAGAAAGGCTAGCATGCCAGCGGCCATGGGTACGGCTGTACATAACTCAGTGGAAGACATATGCAACTTGGATATCTCCGACAGGGAAGAGTCAGAAATTGGATGGTTACCACCAACCGCCAAGGCGATACTAGATCGCCATTGGGCGTTGGAGAAGGCAACTTTCCTCGATACGCCACGTCATCCTCGATGGAAAGACGAGATGATAACAAAGGCACATGACGGATTAGTCGGGGCGCTAAACATCCTATTTTCAAAGTCTAGGATGGAAAAGACCGCACTTTCAGAAGTATCAGTGGGGATGTGGAGGGAGGTCCAGTCGATGGTCCTCGCTAATGAGGGGACGCTTGTTTCCGAATGCGGTCGCCTCATGGGGAGGCTGGATCTATTAGTCGCCGATTTGGATGAAGAAGGCAATTCCTTGGGGTGGATAGTGGCTGATCTCAAAACAGGTAAGCCACCAAAAATAGACCTAAACGAAAAGGTTAGTCGCCAATTGAGGTTTTACAGGGACCTCCTAAAGCAAAACAATCCCGGACACCCGCCCCTTCATGCAGAAGGATGGTATTCCGCGAATCAGACCGTCCATAGGGCGGACGGACCGTCGGTTTTGGATGACGCCATGACTGCATGGGAGGGAATGAGGCATAGCGAAACACCACTCGAGGGAACACCAGACAGCCAATCATGTGGATTTTGCGAATGGAAAGCATGGTGCCCCACTTGGTGGGCTGCACGTAGAGATGGCACACTGCCGCCGGGCGGTGTTTTCAGAGATGAAGTGGTCAACCTATTGAGGTTCGATCCCCAATCAGGCGCCGCACTTTTCGAGAGAGCCCCTCCTCTCGGCGATGATGGTGAGGTCGGAAGGTCAGAGCAGAAGTTTGGAGCCTTGCTGAGGGATCAGGCACTTACCCACATGAGAGAACTGTGTGACTCGAATCACGAAGGCCCCATCTTCATTGGAAGTGCCAAGGCCGACGGCAAGGTAATGCATCTGGGCGATTGGTCAGAGGTCCTCCCTTGGACCCCTCTTCTGAAGTCAATTAGAGAATGAGTCCAGGCATTCATCCAAGGTCCCTTCGAATTTTTCTGGATAGCTCTGCATTATCCTCCACAGAAGAAGGAGAGTTGCACTGGCATCGGCCCCGGCCCTGTGCGCCCCTTCTAGCGGAATCCCAAATTTCTGACAAAGATCGCCTAGTCTGTGCCTCCCTGGAATCTTCAACCGTCTAGAAATAACCAAGGTGTCCACTATTGCCCTAGGAATCGGAGTCTCTACACCAGCCCTCAAACATTCCATCTCCAGAAATCTCCAATCAAAATCCAACACGTTATGGCCCACTATCACAGAATCCGATATTGCCCTAGACAGCTCCCCGAAGTGTCTATCGAAAGAACCCGACTCTCTAACATCCGAATTAGTGATCCCATGCACCGCTGTCGCATTCGAGGGTATCCTCCTCCCAGGATTAACCAATGACTGGACGTTCATGTGGCTGCCATCCACATCACTACCAACGAGCGCGAACTCTACGATTCGCTCCGACCTCGAGTCAAATCCCGTTGTCTCCAAGTCGAATCCAAGGACCCTCATGCCCTCAAACATCCCTGACACAAACATGCGCCCTACCGCTCCTCCCATGAACCCTCTCAATCGCGCACTTCGCATCGAAGCACCCAACAGCCATATGAGTAGAAGTCCATGCAAGGGTACCGTGACGGGCTCAACCCACCCCACTTTCGCAATAGTAGCGATGATTCTAGTTACGTCCTTAGCAGGTTGTTCCGGAATAGGAAACTCCGCTCCAAATGCAGAGATAAATGCAGACCAGACAGAGATTAATGCGGGTGAAACGATTAATTTCGACGCTAGGGAATCATCCACACCAAACCCAACAATTGTCGAAGAGTATCAGTGGGATTTCGGAGATGGAAACCAGAAGACAACCAAACAAGGGGTCGCTAGCCACACATTCATCAGTCCAGGCTACCATGATGTCAGAGTAACCGTCCTAAACGATGCTGGTGAGACTGACAGGGCATCAGTTTCTGTATTCGTTAACTCCGCCCCCACGGTGGTCCTCGAAATTCCAGGCTACATTAGGGCAGGAGACACAGCGATATTAGATGCCAGTGATTCATTCGATCCCGAAGGTGCCAGTATGGAGTTCATTTGGGACTTCAACATAATGTCCGATTCCAATAACGACGGAGTCCCTTCAAACGATGCTGATTCTGTCTCCCCAATAGCTGAACTCACGATAGAGGAATCAGGAAACAGATCTGGTTCCATCACCGTTGTAGACGACAAGGGCGCCACCTCTACCCTGATTTGGTCACTGATGGTCACGTCTCGGACCTTCAACGTTGTATGGGAAGAGCAGATACTCGACTTCGAGTGGTCTGGCTACTTGGAGCAGGGTCAGTCTTTCACAATAGATCACGAGCCTGGCATGGGAGCGAGGGTTATGCAGGTAAATGCAACACTCACTCTGGCCAGGGATATCCTGCCGATAATGTGGCCCGAGGACAACTTCACACTATCGATAGATATGCAGTCCGGATGGAACTCATTCTCCTCCACCCAGCAGGACAATGTCACTCTGAACTCATCAGCATCTATTGACAAAGGGGAGATGAACTCCTATCCAGAAAGCGGCTACACGATTACATCAGACTCAAAGACCTCCCTGGAAGAGATTCTCCTGAACGAGGCTGGAGAGAGGTTCGGGCAAGGAACATGGGAGTGGACGATCACGGCAGACCAGTGCGACCCCGATCTGCCAGTGGACGGTATCGACCCGGACCAAGGGAATGACTGGGACCTGTCAGTCAGGGTCGTAGTATTCGTTCTCAGACTCAGTGAAGTAGGCACATGAGGTATATCTCATAGTGCGAAGTGCTTTGAACTCGTCTTATGTGGCGCAGTCATGGTCAAGACGATTAAAATCAAGAAGGTCTCGATTCGAGAGAAGCTAGTCGTCGATGTCGATGTCCTGATGAAAGACCCCCGGGATTACGACTTCTCACCGAGGGCATCCATGGAGGGAAGCACGATCAGCCTGTTTAACGAGGGAGATGAAGCACCACCCGCCAGTATCGAGTTGGATTCAGAGCAAATGCAAATTGCCGAAAGAGACAGGGCACTCGATCTCAGGGTGAAGTTCGCAGTAGAGGGGATGCATGGTATCCTTACTCACAAGACTAGGCAGGTCATGACGGGACCCAACTCCAAGAAATTGGCCGAACCACGTTGGAAGACAATACTCCCGATATCGATGTAAATACCGAAAACCGTCGGGGTTAAACACGAGAGACCGGTCGAAAACTCGCTGGACCCATAGTGTAGCCTGGATATCACATGAG
>CERX01070903.1_pt1 | contig 14178 bp, 10 predicted proteins | sample 350251 | NCBI WGS metagenome assembly CERX01 (sample SAMEA2621044, study PRJEB7988) | marine metagenome | biome: marine biome (ENVO:00000447); feature: deep chlorophyll maximum layer (ENVO:xxxxxxxx); material: "saline water (ENVO:00002010), including plankton (ENVO:xxxxxxxx)" | depth 50 m
TCGTGATACATAAATATCTAAATCTCCTTCAAGGTCAAAATCAAATAAACCTAATTTGTTTATAGGGTTATTAATAAATAAATCTGAAGGTTGTGTCATGTCAACAAATTCAGCGAGCCCATTGTTTTTATATAGTTTTACCCCAAATGAGCTGCTAATCATAATATCAAGATACCCATCATTGTCATAATCATGGCTGATTGCAAAATGATCTTGACCTGAATGACTTATGCCTGATCGGCCTTCCTTCTCTTTAAACACTCCGTTTTGATTTATTAATATTATTTGATTGCTTGATTCGTCTTGCTTCTTCATCGAGATAAATAAATCATCATCTCCATCCATATCATAATCACCATTAATCAATACTTGAATATTATCTAGACCGTTAAGACCTGATTTATTAGTAATATCTACAAAACTTACACTTCTAAAGGTCTTGTCATTATTATCAAAAGTTGGTGGTTGCAAATTAATGAAACCGCTAATTGGTGATCCTGCAATTGGACCAGGGCCCCCTCTAAGCTCTTGTGCCCCAGATTTATAATACGTTGTTGATTTAAGTAGATTGTGGAAAATTAAAGATTGGACCCTTGATTTGCTGCTATCATTATTACGCAATGACCGAATTGATTCATTTAAGTACGTATTTGCTTCTTTTGGTATAGCAGGTAAAATCTGTCTAACCCTTTCTAATAAAGAAAGGGCTTGCTCTAAGTGGTTATTTTTTATTGATATATCGATAACTTTTAAATGCGCAGCAAGATTTGAAGGTAAAACCTGAAGCGCTTGTAATAATAATTCTTCTGCTTTAATTAGATCTTGTATCGCTGAGGGCTTTCTATAAAACTCAGACAGTTGATATAGTGATAACACATGATCTGCTGTATTATCTATTATTAAATGTAGTCTTTCTTGGGCTGCTTTATTTCTGTCTGATAATTCATACATTTTTGCAACCATAAATACTATGTCACTATTTCTTTGGCTTAATTCTTCAGCTTCTAATAAATACATTTCTGCTGAGTCGAGCTTATTGGGCAGTTGCAAATAAGACCAGCCAAGATTTGCGTACCCCGATGCCTCAAAAGGGGCAATATCTATAAATGATTTGAACTGCTGCGCTGCATCTAAATATTGCTCTTCCTCAATATACGCTAGCCCTTTATTGCGGTATGATAAGAGTTGTTGATATTGGTCTTTATCTAGCTGATGCTTATCTGTACAACCTGAAAAACAAAAAATTATAATGAATATAATAGGTGTGATAAGGTTTTTCATTGCTTATGAATTAATTAATAATATTGTTAATCAATAATAATATAAATATTAGGTATATATATATCCTATTGCGAATTGTGTAAATATTATTGAGCATCCTGTAATTTCAGTATAGATTTGTATATAATTCAAATTAGATGAATTAAAAATATGAAAAAACTTTACTATAATGAATAAAGGAGACGTTATGGAAACCAGACGTGAATTTCTTAAAAAATCAGTAGCTATTGCTAGTGGTGTAAGTGTAATAGGGTTGGGTGCTTCTTCTCTTTCATCTTGTACGGCGAGTAATGCGCCATTATTTAAAATTTCATTAGCAGAGTGGTCACTAAACAAAGGTATTCGTTCTGGTGAAATTCCCCATATAGATTTTGCAAAAATTGCTAAAAGAAATTTTGGGATAGACGCTGTAGAGTATGTTAATCAATTGTTTGCAGATAAAAGCGGTGGTACTGGTGAATATATAAAAGAAATGAAAAATATTGCTGACTCGGAAGGGGTAAAAAGTTTATTAATAATGTGCGATGGAGAAGGTTATTTAGGTGATCCTAATAGTTCAGAAAGAACCAAGGCAGTTGAAAACCATTATAGATGGGTTGAGGCGGCAAAATACCTTGGTTGTCATTCTATTAGAGTTAATGCTCAAAGTAAAGGTGAATACGATGAGCAGATGAATCTTGCGGCTGATGGATTGAGCCGACTTACAGAATATGGCGCTAAAAATAATATTAATATTATTGTTGAAAACCATGGTGGTCTTTCTAGCAATGGTAAGTGGCTTTCCGGAGTAATGGATATGGTTAATCATCCACATTGTGGTACACTTCCCGATTTTGGAAACTTTTACTTAGGGACATGGGATGATAAAGGCAAAGAGTGGTACGATAGATATGTTGGTGTACAAGAACTAATGCCATACGCTAAAGCAGTTAGTGCAAAAAGTCATGAGTTTGATGATAGTGGAAATGAAAAAGATACGGACTATTATAAAATGATGAAGATTGTACTTGACGCTGGTTACCGTGGTTATGTGGGAATCGAATATGAAGGTCCTGAATTAAGTGAAATGGATGGCATAACCACTACAAAAAAATTATTGGAAAAGGTTCGATCAGAACTAACTGGGGATTATAGCTAACGCTCCGGCTATAATTTTAAATACCAGTTTTCTTAAAAACCCATTAGGTTGAACTTTGATAAATCATCTATTGGTGCCTAGGTCTCATAAACCATTATTCTTCAAAATAATTATAAAAAAAACTTAAGTTGACAAAATGATCCTGAGGAAATCTTTTTTTAACACATCTTTATTAACAATTATGATATTTGCTTCATGCGAAAGCAATAATATGTCAGATCCAGAAATCGCAAGATTGATTTTTCAGGCTGAAAGCGCATTTAGAAGTGGATACTATAATGCAGCGCTTTCCATAGCTGATAGTGTTATATCTCGAAAGCCAGATACGCCTGATATACATTTTCTTAGAGGAAGGGTTTTAACCAAGCTATCAAGACTCGTTGATGCCGAAAAGGCTTATCATGTGGTGCTTTCATTAGATAATAAATACCAAGGCGCCTGGTTCAATGTGGGGACAAACTATTTGAGGCAGAATAAAATACCTCAAGCTATATATAGCTATTTTAATGAAATGGAAAAACACCCTTCTGCTCAATCGATGGTTCAAATAGGAAAGGGTTATTCTGATTTAGGAAAACCCGATAGCGCGTTAATTGCCTTTGAAAAAGCAATCCGTATTAACAAAGATTTTGCACCTGCATATATGAGACTAAGCCACCTTAAAAAAGATGCTGGGGAAATTAATGAAGCTATAGCATATGCAAAAAAAGGCATGCAAATAGATCCTGATAATATTGATTATAAATATTTTATGGGTTCTCTTCTATTGTTAAACGGTGAACCAAAATTATCCATACCATTTTTTAATGAAGTTGTTGATGATAAACCTTGGCATTATTGGGCTCATCATAATTTGGGTCAAGCTTTATTTCGCGTAGGCAAGAAAACAAAAAGTGAATATTATATTTCAAGAGCCAAGGATCTCCAAAAAGGTATACAAGAAATAGAAAACTGGCGCAATCTTGCCAACATGAACCCAGATCAATTCATGCTATGGATTAACCTAGGAAATTCATTAAATGCTATGGGAAGAATAAATGAAGCTAGAGATGCTTTTTTAGTGGGACTATCAATAAAACCAATGAATATAGCTGTACAAAATAATATAGCTAATTTAAGCCTGGTGTTAGGAGATACTGTAGATGCTGTTATTCGATATCAAACTATTCTATCTCTAGACTCTACCATAATAGACGTTTGGCAAAATCTAGGTGTTGTGTATGCAAGCTCGGGTAGAATCAATGAAGCGCGGAATTCATGGAGAAGAGCCCTTAAGTATGAACCTAACAACAATACAATTATTGAATATTTAAAAACTGTAAATGAATAAATGTTCAACCCCTTTATTATAAAACTATTTATCATAATTACATTATTATTATCATGTGAACATTCCTTAACAGATTCTAGCAAAAAATCTCTTCTTAGTTTTACAGATGTTACCAAAAAAGCTGGACTAGCTAATTTTAAACATGTTTCCGGATCAATTGGGAATAAATGGTTTCCAGAATCAATGGGGTCTGGATGCGGGTTTATTGATTATAATTCTGATGGGTGGGTTGATATTCTTCTTGTGGGTGGTGGAAGTTGGGAAAACGAAGCAGACCCACCTTCACCTTCATTGTTTTTGTATAAAAATAACAAGGACGGAACATTTAAAGATGTGACGGATGAAAGTGGGCTGGGAGAAATATATACGTATGGTTTTGGGGTTTGTGTTGCAGATTATGACAATGATGATGATCATGATTTTTTCTTTACAACAATATGGAATAACTATTTATTTAGAAATGATAGCGGGGTTTTTGTTAATGTGAGTAATAGCAGTGGGCTCGGAAATGATTCTCTGTGGAGTACTACATCAATTTTTTTTGATGCAAATAAAGATGGTTTTGTTGACTTGTTTGTGGGAAGCTATGTTGATTGGAGCCCCGCGAATGATATTTGGTGTACTTTAGATGGAAGTACAAAAAACTACTGTACTCCGGAATTATATAATGGCGTTGCTAGTCAGTTTTATCAAAACAATGGAGACGGAACTTTTAGCAATACAACTGAAGCTGCTGGTTTCCTTCCCTCGCCTGGTAAAATGTTAGGAGCCGCGGAGTTAGATTTTAATAATGACGGTTGGCCAGATTTAGCTGTCGCTAGCGATACACAAAGAGATCTTTTATACCAAAATAATGGAGATGGAACTTTTAATGAAATTGGGGCAATAAGCGGGGTTGCTTATGATGAAAATGGTAGAGCAAGAGCTGGAATGGGAATCGATGTTGGTGTAATTGATAAATCCGGAAAAGAAACAATTTTTGTAGGAAACTTTTCCAAAGAAATGATAAGTGTGTTTAGGCATTCCAGCGGACAGTTTTTTGAAGACATATCTGCTATATCAAAGGTTGGGCGCCCAAGCCTCATGACCTTAACGTTTGGATTGTTTCTTTTAGATATTGATCTTGATGGTGATTTAGACTTGTATACTGCAAATGGCCATGTTCAAATAGGAATTGAAGAAACGCAAGATGGTATTTTTTATCGAGAACCTAGCCATTTGTTTCTTAATGATGGGAACGGTATTTTTAATGATATTGTTCCTTTAATAGGCGGACCTCTTTCTAAACCGATAGTTGGAAGAGGGGCTGCATATGCTGATTACGATAATAATGGAACGTTAGATATTTTAGTGACTGAAAATAATGGCCCAGCTTATCTTATAAGAAATAATAATCTGAACAATTATTTGAGAGTTAAAATTAAATCAATAAATAGCAATCGAGACGGTATAGGTACAAAACTAATTGCAACAACTAAAGATAATAGGATGATTAGAAGGGTCAAAACAGGATCAAGCTTTATGTCACACTCTGAAGCTACTATAACGTTTGGTCTTGGAAAACATCAAATGGTTGATAGCTTATATGTATATTGGCCAAATAATAAAATAGACATATTTCTTGATATTCAATCTTCACAAGAAATACTATTAATTGAGAATAATGCAAATTAATTATTCAATTAAAACCCTTCTGGCTTTATTGCTTATATGCTCTTGCTCAAAAGAAGAAAACAAGATTTCTTATAACATTAAAAAAAGAAATCCTATGGTGAATTATTTTTTGATGCAGGGCAATCTGTTTTTAAAAAAACATGATTTTAAAAAAGCTTTGGCTCTAGCTGACAGCGCGGAATCATATGACTTAAATAAAGATGATGTATATTTTTTTAAAGGAAGGGTTTTTTCAGAACTTGGAAGGTTTGCAAAAGCTGATAAAGCTTATAATAATACAATAAAAATAAATCCCAATTATATTGGCGCTTGGAACAATTTAGGCAACAATGCTTTTAGGCAACAAAATTTTAGTCAAGCGGTTAAATACTATAAAAAAGAATTAAATCAAAATAAAACAAGCATCCCGTTCAGGGCATTAGGTAGGGCATATGTAGAGCTAGGAAAAACCGATAGTGCGAGAATTTGTTTTCAACACGCAGTAGAGCTCGATAATAATTATGCATCTGCCTATTTAAACCTTGGGCAACTTGAACAAGATGAAGGAAATTTAAATAAGGCACTTCAACTGGTAAGTAGAGCATATGCATTGGAACCAGGCAATGTAGAATATCAGTATGTCTATAGCACTATTCTTGTACAAATGGATCGGGGCAAAGAAGCGATATACAGTCTTCGAGAAATAATAAAAAAATGGCCTTGGCATCATGGCGCACATTATAATCTTGGAAGAGCCCTAATTCAATCAGGGCAAAAAAAAGATGGTCAAGAATATTTAGATAAATCTGAAATCGTACGTGCGGCACAAGCAAAAATAGATCACTTGGAAAACACCATACGGGCCCTTCCTGATGATCCTTATTCCTATGCTGCCCTAGCATTTGCGCTTAGAAAAGTGGGGCGGTTTAATGATGCAATGCATTCATATAAAGTTGCATTGTTTCTTGATCCAAATAATTATGATATATGGAATAATGTAGCAAATCTATATTTATTACAAAAGGATACTACAAAAGCATTAAACACTTATAATTACATTGTTGAAAAAAGCCCAGAGTTAATTGATACATGGTTAAACATGGGCGTTGTATACGCATTATCCAATCAAAAAGATAATGCAATATATGCTTGGGAGCGCGTTCTGGGGTATCAGCCAAATAATCTTTCCGCAATTAAGTATTTAAATAAAATTAAAAATAATTAAAAAATTTTATTCTGATTTATGCATATGAAAACAATCTATTTGTTTGCAATCACAGTAATTATATCTTTTTCTTGTGATAGAAATAGTGTCATACAAGGAAATTTTTCATTTCTTGTAACTGGAAATGTGCAAGGTGAGTTATATCCTAAAAAAATGCGTAGAGGGAGCTTGGGCGGAATAGCCAGGCGGTCTACTTTTATAAATGAAGAAAAAAAGAATATGAATCCAATAATTCTTGATGCTGGAAATTTATTTGCTGGAGACTCTAGTGGTGTGGCGCTAATTAAAAGTTATAATGCAATGGGTTATGATGCTCTCAACGTTGGAGTAGAAGATTTATCTATTAAGAACGACTTAAAGAAAATGAAAAGACTTGCCAATTTTCCGTTTATCTCTGCAAACATAATAGATAAAAAATCTGGAAAACTCGCATTTAAACCATATGTAATCATTGAAAGAAACGGGTTTAAGGTTGGAATAGTTGGTTTGTCTAATAATAGAAATATTAATTCAGATTATACAATTAATGATCCTGTTGTGATTGGTAAAAAGATATTAAAAACATTAGCAAGAAAAACCAGATATCAAGTTGTAATGTTTAACGGCGCGTATGATCAAAGCATACAATTGCAAAAAGAACTATTAGAAGCTGATTTTATATTTGTTAGCGGACATAAAGAGATACCAAGAAAAACAAGTGTTTATGATGGTGGGGCTTTTATATACAGTGTGGGTGAATATGGACAATCAATTGTATCAACTAAAATTAGCATCGCTCATGTTGATTCCTCATTAAAAGATATAAGCATGTTGCTTGAGCGTGAAAAATTTATTGATGAGACCTTAGATCTTCTTCATGGTGGGTCTTCTGTAAGTGTAGAAAAAATGTATTCAGGCAATTACGATATGACGCAGCGAATTAAACAAATTAAACTTGAACTACAATCAGCTAGAGATGAGCTGGAAAAAACCGTTAACTCGGTTGAGTTTGATTTTATTCCTTTATCAGATTTTATAAAAGATGATGAAAAAATTAATTCAATTATAAATGAGGAAAATGTTGAGCTTAACAAGTAAATTATTTCCATATAGCGCTATGGCTGAAGAAAAAACAATTGCTTGTTATGTGTATTTTTTATTCATAACCATCTCAAGTGTAATAAATAATAATATTGCATTTGCTCAGCAAAACACATCAATAAAATTAAAAGACTTAGCTAGTTCATCGGGAATTGATTTTATTCATTATGCTCCAAGACCCCGGTGGTGTGAAATTGGCCCTACAGTAGTTGGCGCAGCAACAAATGAGGGTTTAAATCTAGTTTTTGAACAGGAAAAGGAATATTGGAAATCAAATGGGCGTCTTATGACCATGGATGAGTTTGCTAATATCCACTTAATAAAAATGAATGGCTCTGGTGCGGCTTGGATTGATTATGATAGGGATGGTGATTGGGATCTTTATTTAGTTAATTGTCAAGGAGATGCAAGTGTCACTAATGCCATGTATGAAAACATAGGTAGTGGCGTGTTCACAAAAGTAAATAAATCTGGAGCTGAAGATGACGGGGAAGGAATGGCCGTTTCTTCAGCCGATTATAATAACGATGGGTTTCCTGATCTGTTTGTTACTAATTATGGAAATTTTAAACTATATAAAAATAATAAAAACAAGACTTTTTCAGATGCTACTCAAGAAGCTTTTAGTAGTACAATTAAAGATAAATGGTATGGTGGATCAGCTTGGGGGGATTACGATAACGATGGCGACTTAGATTTATATGTTACAGGGTATGTTGATTTTTCTAGAAGGCCAAAATTTACTAGTTTACGCTTTCCTATGGATTTCGGCGGCACACCAAACACATTATACAGAAATAATGGTGATGGCTCTTTTACTGACGTTACTACAACAACCGGGGTTTTGGATGATGCATCAAGAAAATCAATGCAGGTAGTATTTAATGATTTTAATGATGATCGTTTGCCTGATCTTTTTGTAACAAACGATACAGATGCAAATGGTTTTTATTTAAATAAAGGCGATGGAACATTCAAGCAGTTTTCAGGTCCTAGTGGCCTAAGCACAACCGATGGAAGCATGGGTATAGCTTTAGGAGACGTTAACAAAGACGGCTTAACAGATGTGGTATATACTAACTATGCGGCTGAAGTAAATACATTAGCAATGCTGCTGGATAACAAGTCAAGCAATGATGGAAAATTGAATAATGCCGTTTTTGTTCAAGATTTTGAGTCTCCACTTTTGCATAAGTTAACATGGCCAAAAGTTAGTTGGGCTCCAGGACTATATGATTTAGATAATGATAAAGATTTGGATCTTTTTTTTGCCAATGGTCATTTAAACTCGGTTAGCGGTGATAACAGACAATCAAATCAACTTTTTGAAAATGATGGTACCGGACGATTTAAAGATATTACAGAAAGTTCTGGCGTCTTAAGCGCAGGAAACCGTATTCACCGATCCGCAATATATGCAGATTATGATAATGATGGTATGGTTGATATGTTTGTTACAGTTAATGGACAACAAGTAGAAGATGGATCTGGAAATAATATATTTGATAAACACCAAGGAAAAGGCGTTTTGTTTCATAATGAAACCAAAAATAACAACCATTGGATTAAAGTGAGGCTGGAGGGCGTTACATCAAATAAAGACGCCTTTGGATCGCAGGTTATCATCCATACAGCAAGCGGTGTATACTCTCAATCGCTAGTCTCTGGTCAAGGATATTTTTCATCCCATGCAAAAGAATTATATTTTGGTCTGGGGACAGAAGATAAAATTGATAAAATAGAAATTAAATGGCCAAGTGGCGTTAATCAGTTTTTTAATAATATTTCTACAAAACAAACAATATATGTTATTGAAAACGGAAAATTATATCAAAACACTTTGGTCTTAAGCAATCAATGACATCTTTAATATTCTTGTTATCTGATAATTTTTGTTTACATATATAAAAGGTTCAGCTTTATTGATTTTCATAGCTGCAACTTGTGTAACAGCGCAAGTTAGGCAGCAAGTATCTATGGAGCTATCTATGAGCTTTGATGTTCCATATGTTGGTCCTATCAAAAAATTAGACACATTTATTTTTGGTCCTAATATTTCACATCACACAGAAAAAACAGAGGCAAAAAGATTTTATGCAAAAATGTTGGTTAATGATTCCAAAGGGAAAATAATTGATGCAAACAACAAACTGTACATCAAATATAATATTGAAAATAAAGAATACTGGGAAATACCATTTGAAAAAGCATTATATAAAAAAGACTCTACTAAAACAAAAAAAAGTTCTAAAAGGAAAAATTCGAGATGGTCAATGCCCTTTGGTGATGATGAAAGCCCTATAGATAGTGTTTATAGAACAAAACAGAATGGTGGGCTACTTCTGGGGGTCGAAAGCATGAAATGGAAAACAACTTTTACGGACTCTTCTGGGGGTGTCTTAATTATAGAAGAATGGGAAACTCCCCAGCTGCCAGCATTAAGGCTTGCAGATTCATTAAATAAATCATTACAGATGTATCTTGGCAGACCAGATACAATGATAGCAACGTTTGGTGGTGGGTTTTCAAATATGATGCTGAAATCCAAAAACATCAAGCATCAGCTGCCTCCTATTAATGGTGAAATAATTAAAGCTATAATTCAAACTTTTGAAGAAGGTGAATTAACCCCAACTTTCGTAATGGAGCTCGAGATAACGGAGCTTAATATTGAGCCTTTAAATAAAGATAGCTTTCGTGTTCCAAAGCTGTATACTATAATTGATCAATAGCGTGCTAAACAAGCAGATTTACCCACTACTTATCGTTGGTTTAATAGCGATATCTACATCCCCGGTTATTGCGAAACTATTACCCAATGTCCCTGCTGCTGTAATAGCCTTTTGGAGAATGGCAATTGCGAGCGCAGTTTTATGGATCTACGCTGGGGTTTTTTCACATAGTTCGAAAAGCTCTAATAATACAAAATTAGTATATTTAGCAGGAGCATCTCTAGCGATGCATTTTATCTTTTGGTTTGGAGCCTTGAAACTAACTTCTATAGCAAACACAACTGTTTTAGGAATAGTTGCACCTGCGTTTACGCTATTAATTGAGAGACTGATTTATGGTAAAAGAATAAATACTCTTAGCGCCATATCCTTAATAATAATTTTTATTGGATGTACAGTTGTTCAGGGAAGTAATTTAGGAAAATTTAGCGGTGAAGGACTTGGCAATGCTATGGCTATTATATCTGCAGTATTTTTGGGTATAGTATTTCTGATTGGTTCAAAAGCCAGACAAGATATCGGAGTTCTTCCTTACACAAAAAATTTATTTACTGTATCGGCTGTTGTGCTTCTGATTTCTTCTTTATCGTTAAATAATTCCATATTCAACTATAGTATAGAAAATTATTTTTGGTTATTTATGTTGGGAATTATTCCTACGTTGATAGGTCATACCATATTTAGCTACTCAATAAAATATGTTTCTCCCACAATCTTAGCATCCATACCCCTTGGTGAGCCTATAATCGCTTCTATTCTTGCCTTTGTTTTGTTTAATGAAGGTATTACTTCCCATGTTTTTATTGGTGGAATAATTATAGCAGCGGGGTTGCTTTTATTGATCAAGAATAATACAAATTAATTGATATAGAATTAAATCATTTTGTGTCATTCGCGTATTCGCCATGAAACTTTCTTGGTAGCAGTGCTGCTATATTCCGCATGATATCATCACCAATTTCAGCTAATTGGTTTTGGCGGTTGATTCGGTCAGATGGAAGATCACGTGAAATAGAAAATGGAATTCCAACTTTGACTTTCACCTGAGGTCTTATACCTTTAAACCACTTGTGCCATATATCTTTATCCAAGCCAACAACGCTCATGGGCAGTATTTTGCAATCAGATTTTAATGAAAGATATGTAACCCCTTTTTTTGGCTTTCGCAGCGCGGGCCCTGTAGTTGCTTCTGGGAATATTCCTAATATTTCACCATTTCGCAAAGCTTGAACTGCTATCTTAATTGTTGATGGAGCTAGCTTCTGTCTGTTGGTTGGAATAAAACCATAAAGTTTACCTGCAACTATGACATCCCATTTAATATCTTGGTCGCTTGCTGCGAGAAAGCTTATAGGCTTTCGTATTGCATATGCCACAAGTGCTGGGTCAAATATATGGAAATGATTTATTGCTATAATATATGGACCGTTTTTAGGAATATTGTTTCTTCCATATACTCTGGGCTTTAATAAAACGGTGCATAGCAAAAGATTCAAATAACTTGATAGATACCGAACCCATTTTGGTAATAATTTGTAAGAATCCAGCTTCGTTCGTACAGAACTCATTACAATATTATATAACTAATTATTTATTAAAACGGTAAGTCATCATCGTTTGATGGTGGCGAAGATTGGCTGCCTCCGCTTTCCGTGTTGCGACGCCCTAGCGTTGTAAAAGCATTTCCGACCACTTCTGTTGAATATCTTTTCATCCCTTCTTTGTCTTCCCAGGACCGTGTTTGCAGCCTGCCCTCCACATACACCATTTGCCCTTTTTTTACATACTCTCCAGCAAACTCTGCCTGCTTCCCAAACAATACGCATCGATGCCACTCTGTGTGGTCCTCCCAATTACCCTCGCTATTTTTTCTAGATTCATTGGTTGCCACGCTAAATGTTGCAACAGCGGTACCACCTGGGGTAAATCTGCTTTCAGGATCTCCCCCTAAGTGGCCAACTAGTATAACTTTATTTACACTCCCTTTTTGCATGTGTTCTCCTTATTATTTTACTAAAATTACTTTTCTTGCCTCTTTATAATCATCCCAAATGTAGTTCACATTTTCCTGTTGATTATATATAAAATTGTTTGCTTGTAATAGCACTATATACGTGCCACTAGAAACAACCTTTCCATATTTATCTAACCCATCCCAAGACATTGAATGGGTACCAGCACGGCTCTTACCGTTAAATAGTGTGTTGATGTGAAGGCCTTTAATATTAAAAATATTTAATGTAATTCTTGAATCCAGGGGCATGTTATACTTTATTGATACAGATTGGTTAAAGGGGTTTGGATATAAAGGATTCATAGAAAATTTTTCGGGAATTAAGCTCATTTCTGTTTGTGTGGATAATAACTCATTATCCATCCATTCCATTCTCGTTATAATCCAGCTTCTTAGATAGTCTATTTCATCTTGATATGTTTGACCAATGTAATAGTTAGGCCAAACGTACTCTCCCAACGTTGGCCAACGTTCGAAATTTCTTTCTGCAGCTTCACCTATATGAGCTTGCAAAGAGTCTATTAGTAAATGTACTGAGGCATTAGAAAGAGAATTGTTTCTTAGGTTGTTCCATCGTTGCTGTACTGACCATCGAAAACTTTGATCTGTCCAAATAATACCCCACCAATATGGAATACTAAAATCATCAAGAGGTAAATCTGCTTCTACTTGCCAGCCTTCTGGCTCCCAGCCATTATAATAGTCCGCATTTCCAAACCCAAGGTTAAAATCCCAAATGGGCCCTGCAACTAATTGGCCACTTTCGCTATCTTTATCCTTATGTAAAAAACTGCTCAGCCTGTAACCGTCGACATTTTTTGTTATTTCTTGCATAATAAAAAAATCAACAAAGGACCCCCAATCAATAATGCTGGGGTATCCTGTTTCTGGATTTGCAAAGTCTTCGCTTAGAACTATCTGTTCAAAAGTGTCCATATAGTTCATTATATATTGCTGTTGTTCATAGACAATTTCATCTGGTTTAGGATAATGGTATTGATAATAGAAACCCCCATATGAATCCAATGGTGGCTCAGAGTGCCAACCCCCAATATTTTCTCCATCCCACTTATCAACCTTAATTATGTATCCACCGGTTATATCATCCCCTGAAACCTCTTCTGCCTCTAGTTTAGAAATATTTACTCTATTATTATCCCTCTTTATTTTTTCAAACATCACATACAGTCCTCTATAGTCACCATTAACCACCAATTCAAAATAATGTGACCTTGATGCATATTTTCCCGCCTCTCTAGCCATTGTGTAAATGATTGCATTGCGCATTAGTGATTTATCTGTGTACGGTGCATTAAATATCCAATCATTCTCTTCGGGCATACCAAAAAGAGAAACGTTGTTATTTTCACCCGCGCTATCTCTTGTTTCAACCGCAAACTGTTTCTTTGGAAACCACGTTGTTGAAGATTCGCGTATTTCAATTCCAATAAAACCATCATAGTGATTATATGGGTCTGATAGATAGTTTATTACTCCTGGGCCATTATCAATAATTCCCATGTGGGCTGTGAGTTTTTCTTCATTAGGTATTTCTTGGCCGTTGGTATTCACTACTATTATTGGGAGATGCGATGAAGAAAAATCTGTCGGAATGTAAAACCATTCTGGTGTCTCTCCATAGTATGACAACCCTTCACTTAGTTTAAATGATAAATAAAACAAACTAGACATGTCAGAAGAGGCTGTGTTGACATTGTGTACCTG
>CERX01036032.1_pt1 | contig 14168 bp, 12 predicted proteins | sample 350251 | NCBI WGS metagenome assembly CERX01 (sample SAMEA2621044, study PRJEB7988) | marine metagenome | biome: marine biome (ENVO:00000447); feature: deep chlorophyll maximum layer (ENVO:xxxxxxxx); material: "saline water (ENVO:00002010), including plankton (ENVO:xxxxxxxx)" | depth 50 m
GACTACGGCGAATCGCTCAAGCGCGAGCAGGTGCTGGATATCTTCAGCGAAGCGCTGGAACGCGCGCCGCTATTAGAAAGCGAAGACGAAGATGCCAGCCGCTTCAAGAGCAACCGCGAGCAGGCCAGCTGGATTCTCACCAGCCTGATCGAAAATGGCTGGCTGGAGCGCCAGGTAGATCAGGCCACCTTCCAGTCCACCTACCCGTTCAGCCGCATGGGCCGGCTTTTTGCGCAGTCATTGGCTGAAGCTGATGGCCGCAACACCCGCACCCGCCACCGCAATACGCGCAACACCCTCAACGCGTTGTCGGCTTTTGCCGAGCACGGCGAGGTGTATGACCTGCTCGACGCCCACGAATACGCCGAACGCATCATCGCTGACTTCACCGACATCATCGCCGAGCTGGAAGAGCGCAAGCGCCAGCTGGTGCGCGAGGTCGAGGCGCAGCAACTGGTGCAGCAGGCCAGCGATCAGTTCTTCGACTTTATGGAGCGCCGTTTCCAGCCCGATCTGGCCGTGCGCCTGTCGGCCGACAGCGTCGAGAAGCACCGCGAGCGCATTCAGGATGTGATTGCCCGCATTCGCCGCAAGCCGCGCGAATGGAAGGCCGAAGCCGAGCGCGAGCTGCGCCGCCTGGCGCCAGACCTTCTTGTTGACGAGCGCAGCTCGATTCTCTGGCAGTTGCTGGACGGTATCGAAGGCTGCCTGCGCAACGCCGCCGACATCATGCTGCCAGCGCTGCGCCGCACGCTGCAGAGCTTTACCCAGCGCGCCGACATCATCATCCGTCAGCTCAGCTACCTGCACAGCCAGAAGCACAGCGACATCGTTGGCCTGTGCCGCGAGCTGTCGGCCCTGCCCGCCGAGGAGCAGGCCGCACGCCTGAGCGCTGCCGGTGACGAGATGGCGGTAGTCAATCTGGCGCTGGTCGATCCGGGCCAGGTGAAGCTGCGCGAGCGCCGCGAACGCCCGCCGGTACACAGCCTGATGGAAAGTCTGGACGCGCCGGAAGACGACACCCTGCGCACGCTGGCGGTCAATCAACTGCTCGACAAGGCCTTCAACGTCAACGCCAGCGGCCTGCGCAACTACCTGCGCGCTGCCCTCGGCAACGGCAGCCAACTCAATACCCGCGACCTGCCGATCAACAGCGCCACCGACCTGCTTGCCCTCAGCCACGTGATCGCGCTGGCCAGCGCCGAGCACGCGGCCAGCGGCCTGCGCGTGCGCATCGAGCCAAGCGGCGAAACCATCAGCAACGAAACCTATTTTGATCGCCGTGACGGCTTCATCATCGATCTGGAACATGACGAACATGCGTGACGCGCTGGACCACCACCTCAACGAACGCGGCCTGAGTGCCGAGGACTTTTCCGAGCTGATGATCCGCCTGCTCGACCGCGGCGTCCTCTGCCGTGACGAAAGCAACCGCGAGGCCGAGCTCTACGACCGCTACCTGCAGGCCGCCGAACTGGTCGAAGACTATCTGTCGGTGCTGCGCATCCGCGTGCTGCACGAGCCGCGCTTCAATCTGGTTCGGGTATTCCCGCCGGGTGCGGAAGTGCCCGGTCTGGTCGATGCCGACGACAGTTTTGGCAGCGGCCTGCGCGAGCGCCTCAACCAACAGGAAGTGGCGCTGATTCTGGTATTGCGCGCCGAGTACGACAAGGCTCTGCGCGAAGGTCAGGTCGACGAGTTCGGGCAGGTCATGCTGTCGCTCGAAGCGCTCAACCTGAGCAGTCGTAACCTGCTTGGCCGCTCCCTGCCGGAACAGCAGAGCGAGCGCCGCAACCTGCTGCGTCGCCTGCGCCAGCTCAGGCTGATCCGCAGCCCCAGCGATGCCGAGCTGGACAGCGGCGAAGCCTGGCTGACCATTCGCCCCGGCATCATCAGCCTGGTGACCGACAGCGCACTGGCCCAGCTCGCCAGCCCTGAGATTGAAGACACAGAAGACCAACCGTCCGCCGAGGAGAACAACTGATGTATCTGAAGCGTTCGATTACCGTCAACTGGGGCAACCTGCCGGTCGAAGAACTGGAATACGGCCCGGTCAACCTGTTCTCCGGCGGCAACGGCTCCGGCAAGACCACCGCAGCGGATGCTCTGCAAACGCTGATGACCGCCGCCCACGACAACCTGTTCAACTACAACCCGGGGCAGGACGAGACCACCCAGCGCGGCCGCGGCGGCAAGCAGGTGCGCACCCTCGCCTCCTATGTGCTTGGCTGTGACGACGGCGCCTACGCCCGCCCCTGGGATACCGACGGCTACATCGCTGGCGTGTTCCACCCGACCCGTGGCGAGACCGCCGAACCCTTTACCGCGGTGATCGGCGTACGCGCCCATCTGGACGCTGCCGGCAGCAGCCGGCAGGCACGGCAGGACGAACTGCTGCTGATGATCATCCCCGGTGAAATGCTGTCGCTGTCGCACTTTCTGCGCGAGCAGGACGACGGCCGCCACGTGATCGCCGTGACCGAACTGCCGGGCCTGCTGCGCAAGCAGTTCAGCGCCCAGCAGATCGAAGTCTACGACCGCAAGAGCGCCTATCTGGCCCGCCTGTACGCCGCCCTGCGCGGCCGCCGCGATGCGCTGTCGACCCGCGAAGCCAAGAACGCCGCGCGCACCTTTGCCAACTTCATGGCCTACAAACCGGTCAAATCCATCGACCAGTTTGTTGCAGAGGAAGTGCTGGAGCCGCGCGAGTTTGGCGACACCATCAAGCGTATCCGCGAGTTGCTGCGCACCGTACATGGTATGGAGCAGGAAGCCGCGCGCGTGCGTCAGGCGGTTGAGCTGCTGTCGCTGACCACCAGCCAGACCACCCAGTATCTGGACAGCTGGCTGGAGCGCACCGGGCTGGAATACGCCGCCGCAGCTCAAGCCTGGCAGAACAACCAGCAAGGCTATCTGGCCGCCAAGCAGGAACAGCAGCAACTCGCCAGCCAGCTCGAAGCCCTGCAGGAAGACCAGCGCCTGACCACCGAGCGTCTCGGCCAGGCCCACCACGAACTGGTGCAACTGGAAGCCCGCCGTCAGGGCATTCCGGCGCTGCAGAACAAAGATCAACTGGAACAGCGCCAGCGCCAGCTGAGCGAACAGCTGCGCAATGCGGTGCCCGGCCTGCTGACCCAGGCCCATCAGCGCGACCGCAACCTGGTCGCCCTGCAATCTGCCGGCGCCCTGTTGTCGCAACACAGCCTCAGCCAGGCGATTCCGCAGCTCGCCAGCCGCGGCTGGCGCGACGCCAGCGCTGCGGTGCTGGCCGCCGAGCGCGAACCGGTCGCCGACCTGAACCAACTGCTGGCCCGCGACTGGATCGACCTGACCCCGCTGGACGCCGGTCTGGACGCCATTCGCAGCCAGCAACGCGCCCACAACCAACTGGCCGAGCGCCTGCGCGATCAAGACAGCGAAGGCGCCAGCCTGCTGCAGCGCGTCGACCGCCTGGTGCAAGAGCGCACCAGCGCGCTGAACAACCTGGATCGTCAGGTCAGCCAGATTCGCCACCAGATCAGTACCCTGCAGAGCAGCCGCATCACCTACCCCGCGTACGTCGAAGAAGCCCTGCTGGCAATCCGCAAGCAATGCCCGCAGGCTGACCCGCGGGTACTCTGCGACCACGTAGAAGTGCTCGACCCGGATTGGCAGATGGCTATCGAGGGCTATATCGGAGGCAGCCGCTACGCCATTCTGGTCGAGCCAGAATACGAAGCAGAGGCCATCCGCATCGTGCGCCAGATGAACAGCCGCGAGCGCAACCGCGCGCGGGTGATTCAGGGCAGCAAGGCCAAACAGGATGCCGAACGCATCAACCTGCCGAACGACTCGATCCTGCAGGTCATGCGCTTCAGTCACCGTGTTGCCGAGTATTACCTGCAGGCGTCCTACGCCACGGTCGCCCGGGTGGCCGACGCCGGCGCGCTGCGCCAGACCCGCCGCGGCATCACCCGCGACGGCATGGGCTCTGGCAACTACGCGCTATTCCGCTGCGATATCGACGACAGCCAACTGGTGTTCGGCGCCGCCGCCCGCGAGCGCAACCTGCGCGCGCAGGAGCAGCGCCTGCACGATCTGGATCTGCAGCAGCATCAACTGCGCCGCGAACTGGAAGGCCTGCGTGAGCTGGCCCGCCAGCTAGGCCAGATTGCCCCGCTCGATTACGCCGCCCGCGCCAGCGAGCTGCTCGACAGCCAGCGCCAGCTGCGCGAGGTAGAGCAACAACTGGAAGCGCTCGACCTGGGCGCCCACCACGATCTGGAAGCGGAGCAGCAGCGGGTTACCCTGCGCCACCGCGAGCTGGAACTGCACGGCAAGGACTTGGACGTACAGCTCGGCCGCCTGCAGGAAAAACAAGTCAGCATCGGCCAGCGCATTACCCACTTTGCCGACCAGAGCGACGCCCTGCTCGATGCCCGCGACAAGGCCGAGCAATACCTGCTGGATGCAGCTGCTCAGGTGCCGGGCCTCGACCCACAGGCGCGGCTGGAGCAACTCGACGCCATGCTGGAGCAGCGTGGCGGCCAGTTCGACTTTATCGCCGACGCGCAAGCACTGACCAGCAGCCTGCACCGTCAGGTCGCCGACCTGCAGCGCGCCATCGAGCACTACAACGAGCAGGCTCAGCCCGCCGATCAGGTGCTGGCTGATACCCCAGCGGAGCTGCACAGCCTGGCGTTCTTCCGCCACGTTGGGGCACTGCATCAGCAGCTCGACAACCTGCACAACCGCCTGCGCAACAACGTGTTGCTGGCCAAGCAGGAGCAGCTCGCCAGTCTGCGCGACAGCTTCAACACCACTTTTGTCAGCGACCTCTGCCACGAGATTCATCAGGCCATCAACGACGGCCGACGCACACTGGAGCAGTTGAACAAGGAGCTAGAGCACCACCGCTTCGGCGCCGACCGCGAGCGCTTCCAGTTCGACTGGGACTGGCTGCCCGAGTACAAGGCCTACTGGGAGTTCTTCCGCGAACTGATCCAGATGCCGAATCTGGGCGACGGCACCAGCCTGTTCGACGATACCCTGTCCGAGCGCTCGGCCGAGGTGCGCGACCAGCTACTCGCCCTGCTGCTGGACGGCGACGAACAGCAAGCCCTGCGTGAGCTGGAGCGCATCAGCGACTACCGCCGCTATCGCCGCTACGACATCCTCAAGCACCCGGAGGGCAAATCTGCCATCCGCCTGAGCGAATACGGCACCGGCTCCGGCGGCCAGCTGGAAACCCCGGCCTACATCATCCGCGCCGCCGCCGTGACCAGCGCCTTCCGCTTCAACGAGGGCGACAGCCACCTGCGCATGGTGATCGTCGACGAAGCCTTTATGCACATGGATGAAATCCGCTCGCGTGAAGTCATCGCCTACCTGACCGAAACCCTCGGCCTGCAGCTGATCTTCATCATGCCGACCAGCAAAGCCGGCCCCTTCCTGGAGCTGGTCAGCAACCAGTTTGTGTTCAGCAAGGTGCCCAGCAGCCAGCAGGTCGGCGAGCTGAACACCCGCGTGCTGCTCGACCGCCAGCAGCTCAACCGCGAGCGCGTGGCCGAGCTGTGGGCCCAGCACCGCCGGGTAATCCGTCAGCAGGGCGCGCTGGAGTTTATGGAAGACGTGATCTGACCCTGTGAATGCGTTGCCGGGCACCCCGGCAACGCATTGCAGTGGTAGATGCCAAACACCGCACATTCACCCGAATAGTCGATTGTCCGACCCGCCAACACCCCGCAGGATCAGCGCAGGCACACCTGCAGCCAGAGGGAATTGGTATGTCCGGCAAACCCGCCGCACGACTCGGCGACCCCACACAATGCCCACAGACCGGCCACGGCGCCCGCGCCATTGCCAGCGGCGCCCCCAATGTGCTGTTCAACGGTAAGCCCGCCGCTCGCCTGGGAGACAGCACCACCTGCGGCAGCGCACTGGCCGGCCAGGTCATCCCTAACGTCCTGATCAACGGCCGCCCCGCAGCAGTGCTCGGCAGCACCGGCACCCACGGCGACGCCGTGATCGCCGGCTCCGGCAATATCTTCATCGGCACCAACACCGGCAGCGCCAGCACAGCAGTACAGGCCGTCGGCGCCCTGGTGCGTACCCTGCAAGCGCTGTTCGGCGCGCCACTGGCCACCCGCGCCAGCATCGCCAACGCCGCCCCGCTAGAGCGCGAGGAAGAAGAGGAGGAAGAAGAAACCGAACTGCCGCAAAAACAGCGCATCATCCTGCGCGTCGGCATGTTCTTCGACGGCACCCTCAACAACCAGCCCAACGCCTCCCTCACCGCCCAATGCCGCCGCGAAGACCTGGCCCAACTCGGCCCCGACGGCCTGGAGGCTGTCACCCGCTTCTGCCAGTCCCACGGCTACAACGACAGCAACGGCGATGCCTTTTTTGATCAGCGGCCTGATAACAGTTATGGGAATGAGTTGAGCAATGTGGCGTTGTTGTTTCGGTTGTACCGGGATCAATCGAGAATCACTCTTCCGCCTGACGCCAAGGAAGCAAGCGTCCCAGTCTACATAGAAGGCTCAGGCAGCAAAGCTGGGGAAGGGGACGAAACAATGGGGATGGCATTCGGGCAAGGTGAAACAGGCGTAGTCGAGCGCGTCAGACGAAGCCCGAATGAAATAGTCCGCTTAATCGACAGTCTGATGGAGCACAATCCCCAACTGCTGATTGAGAGCGTTGAGTTCGACATTTTTGGTTTTAGCCGAGGAGCCGCCGCGGCCAGGCACTTCGCGAACGAGGTACTAGCAGATGATGAAGCTCAGCTATCCACACAAATTAACAGCAGCCTCCCGGGCATCTCAGCTAACTTCGAATGGCATCAGAATACTTCAATTAACTTTATCGGCTTGTTCGACACCGTCGCAGCCATTGGCGCCCCCACGCAAGGACATTTAAGCGTCGGAGACGACTACAACCCGGGCGTCAATCTTTACCTAGATAAAGCCTGCGCTCGCAAAGTTGTGCATCTGACCGCAGCTGACGAGCATCGTCACAACTTCAGCCTGAACGAGGTTAGCGATGCTCACGAGCAAGTCGCGCTGCCCGGCGTTCATTCGAACTTGGGAGGGGGCTACCCTGCCCTCAGTTATGAAAGGCTGGTGATTGGAAAGCCTCGTCTTTATCGCGGCAACCACTACGCCATGGATGGAGCAGCCCACCAGCAGCTAATCCGATCATACGCCTGGCGGGCTCGCGAATGGGAGGAAAGTGTATTCAGAGACCGAGGCCTTCCGGGCGACGGCAGACTCATTAAGCATGAAACACCAGTTGAAAGATCACCAAACTCAGACATCCTGCTCACATTATCGATTGAGCGTACCGTTCGAGGGGAGCTCTCTCGCATTCCATTGCGCCTGATGCACATAAAAGCAACGGCACACGACGTTCCGTTCGAGACCATGAGCAGCGAGGCCCCGGAATTCATCATCCCTGCGGACTTGCAAGCCATTTCAGATAAATTGATATCTGCGGTCTTAAACCAGCAGTGTCCAGCGCTGACTGAAAGCGAATACCGTTTTTTACATGCACGCTATATCCACTGTTCAGCAAACTGGGTACCAGTTAAAGGCTTTCTTGCGAACAAGCCGCGCAGCAAATTCCGCAGAGCAATCTATCCAGACAAAGACCCACAGGAGGCCGGAAAGTGATCTGGCGCAGCACGTTAACCATCTTGCTACTAGCGCTGGCATCCTGCAGCCAACAGCCTCCCGGCGACCACTTGCCCTCACCAGCCAATCTACCGTTTGAGCGCTGGTATGTCGGCATGTTTGCGCCCGACTACATGGAAGTATGGGTGGAGCAGATTGATGTGACAGATAGGCAAGGGTTTACCTATTACAACGTGCATGGCGGTGTACCTGCGATCAATACACCACCCGACAACAAAGGAGACCCGACGGGGTGGCCTGACAGAGTCAGTTCAGGAAAGACCATGCCGATGATCAATATAGACCTGCCTACAGAAATATCGCTTTCATGGCAGTCATTGGCAGAGCCTCAAGCTTATCAAGTGACATTAGCCATCCCTAGCTGGGTCCAAGATGAAATGCTTGCGCCTAGAGGTGCCTATTGCGCCTGGCGTGATGCCCACGTCACCCAGCACCGCGACATTATTTCTATAGGACTAGCGCCGGGAGGCATCGCTAAAGCCTGGCTGGTCGGCCCATGTCTGCCGGCCATTGAGATTACTCGGGTACAAGGCAAAGTCAGAGAGTTCGGCCCCTACAACGGTGAATCCAACGGCGAGTTCTACCGCCCGCCCAGCCCAAACGCCCAACACTATATCGACACCCACGGCATCCCGTTTGGCAGCTGGTAAGCGCGCTCAGCCCTTCTTGCCCGGACGCTGGTCCTTGACCAGCAGCAGGTTGTTTTCCCGCCGCAGGGTAAACAGGCCTATCCCTTCCACCAAACCGCTGAACTTGCTGTAGCCATAGTTGCGCGGATCAAACTCGGGCATTTGCTTAGCCAACTGACTGCCCACCGGGCCCAAATTGGCCCAGCCTTCATCGTCAGACGCCGCCTCAATAGCCTGACGCAGCAGGTTGCACAGCTTGGTGTCCTGGCGCAGTTCCTGTGCCGAGCGGCGTTGAATAACCGTCTCCGCGTTCTCGGGGTGCTGAGTAAAGATTTCGGTGTAGATAAAGCGGTCGCAGGCGGCAACAAAAGGCTTGGGCGTTTTCTTCTCGCCAAAGCCATACACCACCTTGCCGGACTCACGCAGGCGTGCGGCCAGACGGGTGAAATCGCTATCGCTGGAAACAATACAAAAGCCGCCAAGGTCTGCCGAATACAGCAAGTCCATAGCGTCGATGATCATCGCGCTGTCGGTCGCGTTCTTGCCGGAGGTGTAAGCGAATTGCTGAATCGGCTGAATCGAGTGTTCCAGTAGCGAGGCTTTCCACTTACCCAGACTGGGCGTGGTCCAGTCACCGTAGATACGCTTAACGCTGGCGACTCCCAGCTTCGCCACCTCGGCCAGCAAGCCCTCAACAATCGCCGGATTGGCGTTGTCCGCATCAATCAATACGGCCAGCCGGGTCGGTTCCATCTGTGCTGCCATCGATTCACTCCCCTGTGTGTGCAGCCGACATCTTGGCAGGGGCCCCTGTACGGCGACAAGCCTCTCAGTGGCTTACCAGTTCGCAGAGCTGCGTAACTCCCTCAATAATCGCCGGCGTTGGGCGCACCAGCAGGTCGCTGTCCAGCACGTACAGCCGTTGCTGTTCCACGGCGGCCAGTTGTGGGAAGCGGCGCCATTCGTCGAGCCAGCGCTCAGCGGAGATGCCGGCGTCGGCCACAGCGATGATGGTATCGGGGTTGGCGACCAGCACGCCTTCGCGGCCTACCTGCGGGGCCAGGCCGGTGAGGTTGGCGAATACATTGTCCGCGCCGCAGAGACTGAGGGCATCCGATAGCATTTGGTCGCCAGCTACGGTGTACAGCGGGTTGTCCCACAGCTGCAGAAACACGCGAGGCTGATGGGTGCTGTGCTGCTGCCGCAATTGATCAAGCTGACTATTGAAACGGCTGGCCAGTGCGGCGGCTTGTGGCTTGCGATCTAGCAGCTCACCCAGTTGCAGGGTCATGTCGTCGATATCATCAAGCCGCTGGGGGTCAAACTCGGCTACCTGAATGTTCCAACTGCGCAGACGCGCCAGTAGTTCGGCAGGGCTGCCGCTGCTCCAGGCAAGAACCAGATCAGGTTTGGTAGCGACGATACGCTCTGCCGACAGCGTACCGTAGCTGCCGACGCGTGCGACCTTATCTAGCTCGCCGGACAGCTGGCCATCATCCAGCACGCCAACCAACTGACTGCGGGCATCCAGCTGCAACACCATGTCGGTAAGAAAGGGGGCAATGCTAACCACTCGTTCGGCGGCGCCCAGCGGCGCAGCCAGCCAGCACAGCAGGCAAAGGCTGGCCAGCAGGCGCATTCAGTCGACCCAGGCCGCCGGCGGACGGTACAGCAGCATGACGCCAAGACTGACGACTACCAGCAGTACCAGCGGGATAACCTCTCCCACGCAGAAGTAATGCACCAGCGCGACCAGCGCCGGCAGGGCCGCAGCACTCAGACCCAGACTCTGCAAACGGTGCAGGCTAGCCCAGGCGCCAGCCGCTTCATCACTGGTGCCCAGGGCATCAACGCGAATCAGTGCGCGCTTGTACAAGCGGAAGCGCCACAGCGTCAGCAGCAACGTGGTCATGCCAATGGCGAACAGCGGCACGGCAGCGGCGTCGAACAGGCCGTTCCAGTCACCCAGCACGACTACCAGCAAAATCGGCAGTAGCAGCACGGCTGCGCTAAGCATGCGCCAGACGCTGCGCAGGGTGCGCCAGTGGGGTTTGGGATCAAACATCATCGGGCTCGGTTTCTGCCTGATGCAGCTGGCCCAGCATGTGACCCAGCTTGCCGGCCTTGGTGGCCAGGTACTTGGTGTTGTGCGGGTTTTTGCCAAACTGCAGCGGCAAGCGCTGCGCCACCTCGACGCCAAACCCCTGCATGGCTTTAACCTTACGCGGGTTGTTGGTCAGCAGTTTGAGGCTGGTGATACCCAGATGATCGAGCATCGGTTTGCAGATGCCGTAGTCGCGCTGATCGGCGCCAAAGCCCAATAGCTCGTTGGCCTCGACCGTATCGGCGCCACCGTCCTGCAGGTGGTAGGCGCGAATCTTGTTCATCAGACCAATGCCCCGCCCTTCCTGGCGCAGGTACAGCAGCGCGCCGCGGCCCTCGTCGGCGATGGCCTTGAGCGCAGCTTCCAGCTGAAAGCCGCAGTCACAGCGCAGGCTGAACAGGGCATCGCCAGTCAGGCATTCGGAGTGCAGGCGCCCGAGGACCGGCTGGCCGTCGGACACATCACCCATCGTCAGCACCACATGCTCCTTGCCGGTCGCTTCTTCCAGGAAGCCGTGCATGGTGAATGTTCCCCACTGGGTGGGCAGCTGAGATGAAGCAACAAAGGTGACTGTCACACCGGTCTCCTGTACAGCCTTTGCAAAAAAAGGGCTGACATATTAGCAGGAGAAGCCCGTGCGGGCGATCTGCACGTGCGCTGGATAGCTGCGGTGAATGCTTAAAACTGTGCTCGACCGAGCCGGCGACTACTTCAGAACTTGCGTTCAAGCAGCAGCAGGTTGTCGCGCTCATCCATGCGCACACGGCTGAGCCAACTCATACCCAGCAGTACATCCAGCGGGTAAGCGCCGTCGAGCACCACGCCCTGCACGTTGGTCAGCTCAATTTCGCCCACCTTGACCCGCGCCAGCGAGACCCGGTAGCCATCGACCGCGCCGCTGGCGGTGGTGGCGCGAATCGGCGTGCCGATCAGTTGGTAATCAATGCCCATGCGCCGCGCCTGATTGGCGTTCATGGCGACGCTGGTGGCGCCGGTATCGACCATAAAGGCGGTGTGGTGGCCATTGATGGAACCGGTCACCCGGAAGTGTCCACCCTCGCCACGGGGGATGCTCACCTGCTGCCGTTCGGCCTGGGCAAAGCCTTCGGTGTACTCGCGCTGCAGACCGAACTGACGCGTCTGGCCGTCGATACGCAGGGTGGCAGTGTTACTGTCGGCGGCGACCAGCTCAACGCCCTGCACGGCGGGTTTGCCGACGCGCAGCATGTGACGCGCGCCATCGATGTTGACCACCGCGGCATTGGGGAACAGGCCCACAACCCGCACATCGGAGGCCGCCAGCAGCGCACCGGAGCCCAGCAGCAGGGCGCCGGCCAGCAGGGTGGCCAGAGAAGAAGTTCTGCGTGGTTGAGCCATTGAGATGTCCTTTCCGCAATGCCAGAGAAGGGCTACACCATAGCCAATAGCCATTCGCCCAGCAACAGCACCAGCAGCGCCATGACGCCGGCAATCACATCATCGAGCATAATGCCCAGGCCACCGCCAACCCGGCGGTCAACCCAGCCAATCGGCCAGGGCTTCCAGATATCGAACAGGCGGAACAGTGCAAAGCCGGCAAGCAGCCAGACCCAGCCGGTTGGCGCTAGCCAGAGCGCAATCCACACACCGACAAATTCGTCCCAGACGATACCGCCGTGATCGTGCACACCCAGATCCGCTGCCGTGCGATGGCACAACCAGATACCCAGCAGCGTAGAGAGCAGAATAACCAGCGCATAGCCGCCCAGCGGCAGTTGCTGCCACAGCAACACAAACGGCAGCGCGGCCAGTGTGCCCCAGGTGCCCGGCGCGGGCCGAATGGCGCCGCTGCCAAAACCGAAGGCGAGAAAGTGTATGGGGTTGCGCCATACCGAGGCGGGTGTGGATTCGTGCGTGTCAGTCATCCTGACTCCTGAAATGTTGATAGCCGCCGGGGCCGTCTACCGGCCGCATGCCGAGCCCCAGATCCAGCTGCACGCCCTGCCCGGCTTGCACCTGACCAATCACACTGACCCGCTGCCCGGCTTGCCGCCAGCGCTCGATCTGCCCCCGCGCCGCACGCGGCAGGGTGAAGAGCAGCACGTAATCATCCCCGCCGCGCAGCATCCAGTCCAGTTGCTGAGGCTCCGGCCAGCTGCGCAGCGCATCAGACATCGGCAACTGTGGGCCGTTTATCTGCAGGCACACGCCGCTGGCCTTGGCGATATGCGCGGCATCGGCCAGCAGCCCGTCGGAGACGTCCAGCCCGGCACTGGCGTGGCCGCGCAGCATCGCGCCCAACGCCAACTGCGGCAGCGGGCGCCAGAAGCGCTGGTGCAGGTAATTCTGCTCGGCCATCGGCAAGCCCGCAGGCGAGGCTTGCCCTAACACCACGGACAAGCCAGCCGCGCCGTCGCCCAGACAGCCGCCAACACAGAGCAGGTCACCGGGGCGCGCGCCGCTGCGCGTCAGTGCCTGGCCGACCGGCGCCTGGCCGAAGACCGTAACACCGATGTTCAGCGGGCCACGCGTGGTATCGCCACCGATCAGATTGATACGACAATCATGTGCGGCATCGCCGAGCCCTGCGGAAAAGGCCTGCAACCAGCCCGGCTCGGCCTGCGGCAAGGTCAGCGCCAAGGTAAAGCCCAACGGCTCGGCCGCCATGGCAGCAAGATCGCTGACGGCGACGGCAAGGGCGCGGTAACCCAGCTCAGCGGGGGGGCAATTAACGGGGAAGTGAACACCCTCGACCAGGGTGTCGGTAGAAATGACCAGCTGCTGACCAGCAGCCGGTTGCAGCAGCGCGGCATCGTCACCGATGCCCAGGGCGACCGCCCCGCTGGCTGCGGCCCGCTGCAGTCGCTCCGTGCGAAAGTAGCGGGCAATCAGGTCAAACTCGTCCAGCGCCATGGCCGGGCGATCAGCGTCCCTTGCGGGCGGCGCTGACCTCAGCCTTGCGCAGACGCGGCGCCAGCTTGTCGAGGATGCCGTTGACGTACTTGTGACCGTCAGTCGCGCCGAAAGACTTGGCCATCTCGATGGCTTCGTTGATGACTACGCGGTAGGGCACGTCGATGCGCTTGAGCAGCTCATAAACGCCGATACGCAGCACCGCCAGCTCGATTGGGTCCAGCTCCTTGATGTCGCGATCCAGCACGACACCCAGCTCGCCGTCGATGTCGCCGAGATTACGCGGCACACCGGTCAGCAGCTCGTGGAAGTAGGCACCGTCCACCTTGCTGAAGTCGTTGTCTGTGCGAAACTGCGCTTCGATATCCGATACCGGCAGATCAGCCATATGCCAGGCGTACAGCGCCTGCAGAGCCAGACTGCGGGCCTTGCGGCGGGCCGATGCCTTGGGGCGACCGGCGGCGCCAGAACTCTGCTGACCGTCCATCAGGCCTCCAGCTGCTTGATCACGCTGACCATTTCATAGGCAGACATGGCCGCTTCTGCGCCCTTGTTGCCGGCCTTGGTGCCGGAGCGCTCGATGGCCTGCTCGATGCTGTCGACGGTCAGCACGCCAAAGGCGACCGGGATACCGTATTCCAGCGACACCGCGCCAACGCCTTTCACGCACTCACCGGCGACGTATTCAAAGTGCGGTGTGCCGCCACGGATGACCGCGCCCAGGGTAACGATGGCATCGAACTTCTTCAGATCAGCCACTTTCTTGACCATCAGCGGAATTTCAAAGGCGCCGGGCACGCGGATGATGGTGATATCGGACTCTTTTACGCCGTGGCGCTTGAGTGAATCTACAGCGCCCTCGACCAGGCTCTC
>CERX01071060.1_pt1 | contig 14141 bp, 11 predicted proteins | sample 350251 | NCBI WGS metagenome assembly CERX01 (sample SAMEA2621044, study PRJEB7988) | marine metagenome | biome: marine biome (ENVO:00000447); feature: deep chlorophyll maximum layer (ENVO:xxxxxxxx); material: "saline water (ENVO:00002010), including plankton (ENVO:xxxxxxxx)" | depth 50 m
ATCGACTTTGGCTTGGCAAAAAAATACAAAGACAAGTACGGCAAGCACATTCCCTACCGCACCGACAAGTCCTTGACGGGCACGCCCCGCTTCACTTCCATTGGGTGCCACAAAGGCTACGAGATGTCGAGGCGGGACGACATCGAAGGCTTGATGTACGTCTTGATTTGGCTTGCCAAAGGGCGGTTGCCGTGGCAAGGGCAAGTGGCCAGCACCAAAAAGAAAAAGCACCAAAAAATCATGGCCATCAAAGAAACTACCGACGTGAAGGTGTTATGCAAAGGACTTCCGCCTGTCTTTTCCAAGGTCTTGCTGCATGTCAAATCGTTGTCCTTTGAGGAGCGACCATCGTACGAAATTTACATCAAGTGGTTCGAGGACACCTTGCTGGAATGTTGAGTGCGTTTGTATTTTTTTTTAATCCAAGCCTTTTCGATACCATTGGTTGACAAGGAAGACGTACAAATGCGTGGCGTCTTTGACCATTTGACCATGGTAAGGGTTTACAATCGTTGTATAGTCTTGCTCGGGGATGGAGGTGATATTACGAGGTGCGCCATTCGACGGATCGCCGCGCTCGCCTTGCAAACCTTGGTTTCCATCCTCACATTTAAAGTTTTCAATTTGACGCTCGACGGCCAATATTTGGGAGAAATCATTCAATTGGTTGACACTCATTTTGATTGTGGGCAAGAAAAAAAAATGACAATTACTTGTTATACTACATTGAACGATCCATTCATGATGGAAGCATGCGCAGTACATAGCCAAGGAATTTGGGAATTGGCTGCTCCCGTGGTTACGGTTACGGTGGAGGTGCCCGTGATTGCATTATTATCATTGATGCGAAACGGATGCGAGGTAGCATTGTTTTGCCGCTTAAACACATAGGTCGTATTGGCTTGCAATTCGGTGATGAGATTGCCATTTGCGGTAAACGTATAAAATGGGGGGGTCAATTGGCCAGCGCTGACGGTAATGACATTATCGTCGTTTACTGTAACGGTGACGTCGTGGGTCAAATCCGCGGTGTCGGTGGCCTCGATCTTAAATCGAGGAAGGAGGACGTTGATGGTTGATTCCAACTGTGCATTACTTATGCCACCAAGTAGTGGACCAATGAATGGGTTAGATGTAAGTGCAAGCATTTGGGTTGTGATGGTATAGGTTGGATCGGTGGCGACAACGTCTTTATCAAATGGAGTTGGTACGTTCAAAGCCAATAGTCCTGCAAACAGTCCGCGAATGATGAGTTGGAGTTGTATGTTGCCTTGACTTTCGGTGGGGGTACCGGAAATTTCGATCGCGTAGGTGGCGTGGTTGGTGGTGCCAGGTGTCAACACGTATGCTTGCATGTTTGCGACGCCTGATGGGACAGGAACGTCTGTTAATTCCGTTTTGGATACCTCGGTGCCATCCTCGTTCAATACCTTGAAAGTAAGGCCATTGGGCAAGTTCAATATATCCCGAAGCACCACCGAAGTCAAGCCAATAGTCTGTTCCAATACGCTGATTTGTGGTTTGAGTGACAAGGTTATTTGTTGACCGTACGGTCGGTTTTTGATGGCGCGAGGCAAGGAGTATTGGGATGCATTGTATATCCCCGTATCTATTGTGGTTGAGCCTTCATTATGGAAAGTAAAGTACACGTCGTCGGATCCTACAGAAATTTCTTGGTTATAAGTCCCATCAAATGTATTGGCTGCCATTTGAATCGAATAGGTTCCAGACACTGCGGGCGCGTTTAGTTGCAACGCCACTTCTCCAAACAGATACGGCGCATCGACTAGACCATCATTCAACGCACCCAACCAGGCTTGTTGTGGTGGGGCTTCCCATGTAAACGTACCGGTGTCATCCAGGACGGCCCAGGTATGCATGGAATGGTATCCACCCTGTGAATTAATACTTGTACCGTTGTCGGTAGTGTACGTTGCGACGGTTTGATTGGAAGCAGCCCCTGCTGAAAGCGTCAGTTGAGCCGGTCCTGTGATCTCGGTTGCGTTGATTACCTGAATCTGAAGGTCTTGCTGGTAGGTGATGCCACCGGCCACGCCTTGCAGTTGCACCCGATACACACCACCATCCGCGGATGCAGGCGCTTCAAAATCAGGCGCGACTTTGAATTGAAGTTGAGCAGTTGATGCGTCCGTATTGATCCATTCAAATTTGTCGGCATCTGCTCCACCTAGTTTCCACTCGGTTACGTTGAATGCCGTGCTAAAGGCCATCGTATTGTTGGTCTGTACATTTTCGTTTATAAAAATATCTGTACGCTTGTTCGGGATTGACATCCACGTCAACAATACGGGATCGTAACTTGTTGCATCTTCATTGGTATAGGTCAAATGGTAGGTCAAGTCGGGATTTCGAGTTACGGTGATATAATACAGATCTGTATCTGCATTATCAAAATATTCGTATCGGTTGCCAGGAGCATGATACTCGTAGGTCCGGTAGTTGGTTCCATCATTATACTTAAATACCAATTTGGCAGGGGCGCTATCCGTGGCAGCCTCGATCGTCAAATTAGCCATCATACCGCGTAAATTGTTACTTGCGTCTAACAACACGTAGCCACTTGGCAACACCGGCAAGACCCCGCTAAACGGATCGTCGGACGGATCGTTGAGGACGTTGACTTGGATGTTCAACATGCCCACGTTGTCAGCAGCATCGGTGGCTTTCAAAATCACGTTGTACTGGGTCTTGGTCTCGTAGTCGGGGGACTCCTTTAACGCCAATGTGACATGACGCGCACCATCTGGAGTAAAAGTAAAATCATTTGCATCGTCACCATCCAAGCCCCAGGCATCAATGTCTTCGTTGGCGGTATACACCCCAATGCTTTTGTCGGTGGCTCCCTCCAACTTGTCCACGGACGTGTTTCCAGATATTACTGGAGCAGGATCGACGGTCACTACGAGGGCAGTGGGAACCGAGGTGTTTCCAGCAAGATCCGTGGCAGTCACCGAGACGTTGTATTCGGATTTGGTTGGGGACGCCTTTAACGCCAATGTGGCAGGGGCGCTAGCCGTAGCAGCCTCGATAGTAAAATCATTGGCATCGGTGCCACTCAAGGTCCAAGTTGCAATGTCTTCGGAAGATGTGTAGGTGCCAATGACCAAGGTCGTGCTGGTTTCGGCGATGGTGTGCGCGGTAGGCCCGGACAGAATGACAGGAGCACTTTCGTCCACGTCGGTCACGTTGATGTCGATGGTTTTGTAAGTATGGTTGCCGGCGGTATCGGTAGCGGTTAAAATGATACGGTAAGAGGTAGGATTGCCTTCAAAATCAGGGGCAGTCGCAAACTCGACTTGAACCGATCGGCTAGTACTATTCGTCAATGTAAACGTGGAATTATCTACTTCCCACGTGACGTCTTCGTTGGATTGATACGTGCCAACCACCGTGGTGTTTTCGGGTACGCTAACCGTAGGTAGCCCGGTAACAATTGGATGTTCTTGATCCACGTCCTTGATGGTGACGGTAATGGTTATGGAGGTAGAGTTGTTATTGTTGTCGATGGCGCGAAGGGTCATGGTATAGGATTGTTGATTGTCGTAGTTCAATACCGTAGTGGCTTTGAATTGTAAGGTTGTCGATCGGGCGCTTGAATTTATCAATTCCGCAGAGGCTGCACCCGCTCCCGTCAGTTCCCACAACGTAATGTCTTCGTCGGCGGTATAGGTGCCAATGGTTTTGTCGCTGACATTCTCCGCCATGGATTTTGTCGTATCCCCAGTGATGACGGGTGCCGTGTCGTCCACGTCGGTGACGGTGATGGTAAGTGCTTGGGTACGGGAATTGCCGGCTGCATCGGTCGCAATCAAGTTGATGTTGTATGTATTGGGTGGATCTTCAAAATCTGGGGTGTTGATGAAATATACATCTACGGTATCCGCCACACCCCCATCCAGCATAAACAACGCGGCATCGGCGCCAGTCACCGTCCAGGTCACCACTTCGGAGGATGTGTAGGTGCCCACGGATAGCGTATTTTCTTGCACGATTGGTTGAAAGTTGCCCTCAATAGTGGGAGCCGTGTCGTCCACGTCGGTCACGGTGACACGAATATCAATAGAGGCAACATTTGCATTGACGCTCTTGTCGGTGGCACTCAAGGTGATGTTGTACTCGTTTTGGTTTACTTCGTAATCGGGTGCGACTTGAAATTGAATGGTCACGCTGCGATCGGTTTCATCGACTTTTTCAAACACACCGGCATCGGTTCCTCCCAAGTTCCAATCCACATCTTCGTTGACTGTGTACGTGGCCACAAACCGCGTGTTTTCTGGCACGCTTACGTTGGCGGATCCCGTAAGTATTGGTGGAGTGTCGTCCACGTCGTTGATGCGAATGGTGATTGGTTTGCGAATGACGGATCCATTGCTTTGGCGGTTGCCCGCCAAGGTGATGGCATAGGTCGGTTTTGTTTCGTAATCTGGAAAATGGTCTACCCAATGCAACTCAACAAATTGTGAGGCTTGGTTTCTCAACTCCACGTATTGCGCATCGGCTGTTTCTTCAATGTACCAATTCACGCCCACGTTGGAGGTGTATGTTCCAATAAAGGTTGGTCTGGGGGTGGCTTGTGTATCTTCGTCTATCGCCACGTCATCGGGTCCTTCGATGAATTGCATCAAATTGCATAAAAAGGTGGCCACACTGGAAGAGGTGGTGACCAGACCCGTCGCGTCCTCGCCGCGGTCCCCATCCTCACCACATTGACCTTGATGGGCTGCTATTTTGGCAGTTATTTTTTTCTGCAAGCGATCGTACTCTTGAACATAATCGCTCAGGTCTCCTATCTTGACTCGTAAAGACATTTGTTATTATGCTAGAAAAAAAATCATGGCAAAAACACCAAAAAAAAAGTATATCGTTACAAAAATGATACCGTTTCGAAAACTAACGAAAAAACATTATACGATGGTGCACGTGGAGCACGTGGCTGCCATCACCAGTGTGGCACCCAAGGAGGTCTTTGCATGGATCATGACCGTGCGCGAATACTCGATGCACATGCTGCGCACCTCGGATGGGTTGTACGTGGAGGTGGAAGGCATGACCCAAATCATTCGAAGGCGATGTTCACCTGTGGTCATTTCCAAGTGGATCCGGCACATGCAACCCCATCGCCGCGGCTTGACCGAAGCGGAAAAAAAATTCGTCGCCAGTCGCCAGCAATTCAAATGCAACCTGTGCCAAGAGGTGCTGACCAATACCTACGAAGTGGATCACATCGAGATGCAAGCCATCAATCGATCCGAGACCCATGCTCGGCACAACATTCAGGCCTTGTGCGCCCGGTGCCATCGCAAGAAAACGTGGCAAGACAGTATTTACGGGAACGCCGTCTTGGAAGACATTCCCCTCGACGTAAACGACGACGACAATATCTTTTCCAACTTTTGCTACCGTCCGACCAATGCCGATTGGTTGTCTAAAACGTAACAAAAAAATATCCTTGTTTTTTATTAATCGTACATCCACGAATAATCCAAATCCCCAACACTTTCTTCGGTTGTCTCTCGTTCCGACGCCTCCTCAATCTCCCGACTATCCCCCGTTTCGTCGCAGCAGGGATCGTAATTCACGATGTTTTGCAATTTTTGTCTTGCCCATTCTAACCCTTTTTTGTCTTCGTCCATCACGTCGGATCCTTCAAAGCAGGAAGGTAACGATTCGTCGTCGTCCACAATAAAGTCCACCAAGGATCCAGGCGTGTCCTCTTCTACGCTTCTTGAATTGCTTGGGTCGGGTTCTGGCTCCTCGTCGTCGCTGACCAACGACAACAGATCGAGATACTCTTCCGTTTCTTCTTTTGCGGCCTCCTCGATCTCCCTGCTATCGCCACTGTTTTGATCCATGCTTTCGTCGCCTACCACCATGCTTAAATCTCCTTCGTTGTCCTCGTCCGCACTGTTGGATTCAATACCGCTGGACCCGTCAATGTCTCCCGAGGCCGACTCCAACTCAATGCTGAGATCTTCGGGATTTTGAAACTCGTCTTCAAAGCGTTTGACTGGTTTGCGTACACGGCTTTCCAACGGATTTCCCAACGTCATGCCTTCCATCGTAGCCGCCAAATCGTCTTCTTGCCCAGCAGATAAAACATGTTCCGCCACGGCTTCGCTCAAATCACGCTCCAAATCTTCCAAGGTTTTGGAGTTCAAGTATCCTAAGTTTCCATTTATTCCGTAGTATTGCGCAATCCTCTGTGGTACTTTTTGTCCCATGTAATCTGAATTAAATATCCAATTTCGTTCTTTTTGGAAATTGGTGTATTGAATGTATTTTTTTTCTGCTTGCAACGCGCCTTTTGGGTATGTCAATGTTAATTGGCAAGTCAATGCTTTCGGGCGTGGAAAGCATTTAGCAATCATCCACAAAAATGGGTACAACACGTCGCGATCGGACACGACCTTGTTTCCTTGTCGGTTTGGGTGTTTGATGGTGGTAATAATGCGCTTCTCTCCTTCTTTTACCAAACTCCCATAGTCTCCCAAGACGAGGTAAATGGCACCATCAGACGATTCTTTGTACAACATGTTCTTTAATTTGATGTCGGTGTAATAGTACCCAAGTTGTTTCAAGCACACCAGCATACGACAGGTCACCAGGGCGATGTTTAAAATTTCCATAGAAGTTAAGCACGTTGTTCGCACCAAGGCTTTTAATGTATCGTCCATCGCATCCATGGCAACGTAGGCGTACCTATCGCCTTTGCGTACCAATCGCCCATTTACCATGTTGCATGGTATGTTTTGCTTCAATAGTTGATAGGGACCTTCGTATCGTGCCACGGCATTTAAAAACGCCAGTTCTCTTTGACTGTTTTTTACGGCAATTTCTTTGAGTACAAAAGGTTCGGGCTTGTATACGCGAAAGACTTTTCCATAACTTCCTTGCCCGATTTTCTTTTTGCGTACTGGTGTACCATCAAAGAACACCTTTCCTTGATTACTAATTGTGATCTTGCTCAAGTCGGTAGTCGAGGTAAACCCAGGCGTGATTGGTTTAGGAGTGGTTTGTCCACCTTTCATACCTTTTCGTAAATGTTTACGAAACGTTGCAAAGGTGCATGTTCCGTTTTCAAATTCATTCAGTATATCCATCACCATCTGTCCGTATGGGTTTGACAACTGCTTCAAGGTAGAAATAACTGCATCAGGAGTGAGATGTGGATTGTCCATTACCACATTAATAAATTGAGCGCTTTGGTCAGGATCAACAAGATGCAACAATCCAATACATAAGGTACACCATAAGGGCCACACGCCATCAATTTCTTGTACAGTTGATGCTTCCCGAGGAAAAGGTGAAGCATACGTAAAGATATAATTACCAATTTCTGTAGTATCAATGGTCCCGACCCCGCCAAAGTCACCCAGTCCAAGAACGATATTGCGTTTTCCTATGGTTTTGAACAATACATTGCCCCAATGCATGTCGGTGTACACGTAGCCAAGTCTAAGCAGGCACATGTTCATGCCAATTAGTTTATCCACCATTTTCAAGATATCTTTGGCATGCAACGCATTTTTGGTGTTTAAGAGTTGATGCACACTGCCATCCATGACTTGCATGGCCACGATGGCTTTCATCTCATCTTCGTAAATGACGGTTCCATGCACCAACCCACACGGTGTATACTCGTTCTTTCCAGCCACCTGATTCAAGCCTTTCAAGATGCAAATCTCCTTGTCGTTGTTGGGATCTACGTCTTTGACAGCAACCTTCATTCCATTTTTAAAAGTAAGCCGAAACACGGTTCCAAACATTCCTTCTCCAATCTTCTTCTTACCTTGCATGGGAATGATTTTGTTGCATTTGGTTCGGTATTGAAACGTTTCATTTCCCACATATTCGACGCGACGCAAATGGATGATCGGTTTTTGTAAGGCGGCGATTTTTACGGTAGGCCGCATCGTTTTTTTTTGATATGAATCAATATTTTTTTTACAGACTTTTTTTCCCTCGAAGTGCCATTTCCTTTGCCGCCAAATCTTCGACACACATCCATCCAAAGTACAAGAGCAAGGCAAAGGAGGCGTATTGAAAGAGCAATATCAATTCCGACGGAAGAATGGAAGGAGGCATTCTACCCAGCATGCCTTTGGACATGGCTACCACGGCCAAGGATTGCAGGGGGGCTTTGACCAAGGTTTTGCCAGCAGCCGTGGCAACGAAAAACTGCCATGCCGGCATGTTGATCAATCCACAGACGATGCCGCAGGCGTCAAAGGTCAAGTTGGGGTAGCAGGCCATCAAAAAGACGCCGGTCGCACCGTAGCGTTCGATGTATGGTTTCATGTCGTTGGTCATGGAGACTACCGCCGGTCGATCTTGAAGCGACTGTGCCATGAAATACGGGGGAATCTCGCCCAAGGCCGTGCCGAATCCCCACGACAAGGTAGGAAGGATGGCATGGTAGATGCAGTTGGGGGAGGAGGTAAGGGAAGCGATATGGGGAAACAAATACAAGGCACCGGTAGGCATCCCGGTACCAATTCCGATGGCAGACAAGATACCCAAGCATAACCAATAAAAGCAAGGGAGGGCAATAGAGGGACAGGCAAAGAGAAGCACGGTTATCCAAAAGGTAAAGGTGTAGATATACTTGGAGGCGTGATGCACATGATATTGACGTACTATATAAGAACCAGCCAGTTCCATTGATTTTTATTCACTCACAATATTTTTCTCAGGCTTCACGACGATGGTAAAATTGTAGAAAAAATACATCAAATTGATCAGCACCAAAAAGACATGGAATCCGTCTAGCGCAAAGACCATTAAAATCATAAGCCCTTGGGGAAACCAAAACCTGCTAAAGCCTTTGTCACTTTTATGTTTTAGCAAGGTGAGACGAGTCGCAATTGCCGCATGGGCCATGGTCACACCAACGTTACCCACACAGTATATATTGTCCACCCGTTCGTTGTTTCCCTCTTTGGGTCCCAACGGACACAAACCCGATACCAACGTACTCAAGGTACAGGAAAAAAGGACGATGGACATGAACAAGTAACCAAATGGGTAGGTGGTCGGGTTGGGTATCGTGTAGGGACTTTTGCAAATTTCACAAATGTTCCGCTTCTCGTGCGACGAGGGAAAGGACATCCGCCATTTGTTCAAACATTCCAAATGCACGTACCCACTCGATCCTTTGCATGTGCAAGGTTCCATCAAGGTTCCGTGCGAATCCAGGCAGATTCGACACTCGGGGTTGTATCCAATTTGCAACATCACCTCATCGGTGTCTTCGATGTCGGAGAGATCTTTGTCATAATTGTCGGTTAAGGCATCTTTCATTTAAATGGGGTAGGAGAAAATAGTTGACATCATTTGAACAAAAAAAAATGTTACCTATAATTAAAAAAAAATATGAATCCTTCTCTTACCTTAACCGCCGACGACATCAACACATACTGAAGGTACTGACCAACATTCTTATTGTAGAAGACAATCCAGCAATACGTGCATAACTCATATACAACAAAAAAATAAATCCTATCTTCAAACTTGCCAATCCTTGAGGCAACAAGGTCTCTTGCAATGAATTGGTAGAGTCTTGCCGGTGAACCAATTATGTGTGAACCCCGAATTTTAAAAAAAAATAAGCGTATGTTTATTTACAAATCTTTTTTTTTCTACGATAATTTAAAAACAAATGCCCGTGCGTACTCGACGAAAAAAGCAACGCAAAGTCACCTCTGCCATTGCCGACTTAACCGTCTCCGAAGTGCGACGGGGATTGGACACGGTGCGAAAACTGTGGAACAATACCCCGCACGAATTTTCCTTGCTGGCCCTTGCCTTTGGCAACCGGTCCGTGCAGCAATTTTGCTACGAGTTTGTCCTTGGAAACCACATCAAGCGGCACGCCAAATCTACGGCGAAGAAGAAAACATCGTAGCGCATTTGGTCCCAATTTCTTTAATGGCGTATTTCCGGCGTTCTATCTCTTTCTCCCGATCAATTTCCTTGAAGTCCTCTTCCATTTTGTTTCGCATGTTGTCTCGCTTTGCGCAAGACCATACCAATCGGATGTTCTCGTCGCATTCCTTCAACAATTTTGCCTCTTCTTCCTCACACACCTTTATCATGTCGTTCATGCGATCGATTTCTCGATCCATCACTTTTTTTAATTCGCTGTTGTACTCCAAAATTTGATACTTGTGGCAGTTGCACTCTTCCTCCACGATGCGCTGAAACGACCGTAAATATCGCTCGGCTTCCTCCGTGTTGGCTTCGGCAATCGAGAACGAGGGCGATGCGGTGGAAACGTCTTCCTCCAACATACTCTTTCGAATCACGGTCAACTTGTCTACCTCGGCATTGGCGGTGCGCAATGCTTCCTCTTCTCTTTGCTTGATTTGTTTTAGTTCATCCAACGGTGTGCTTGTAGAGGCCTTGGCCCAGAAAGCATCGTGATCGTTTTGAATACTTTTCAACGCTTGCATGGCGGCGTCGCACTTGGCTTTTTGATCCTGATAGGTTTGGTTGATCAATTGGGGATTCCCACCCTCTACCGAAATAAGTTTTCGTCCCTGCACCAAGGGTTCAAGTTTCTTGGCAATCATGTCGTTGTAGTAGGCTCTGGTCTTTTCTGCTTCGTCGTGAATTTGCTTTTGCTTGGCGTCAATCGTTTTGGCAATGGTGTACATCTCTTTCCAGGAGGCCAAGATGCACTGCACCAGCAATCGGATGGTTTTTTGCTTGACCTCGGTTTTCTGCATGTACAACTGCTGCAATCGTTGCTCCACCTTGTCTTGTGTCTTTGGAAAGGCCACAAGGGTTGGGCGATGTTGTCGTATCTGGGCGGCAAAGGCAGCAATTTTCTGCTCGCATTGCAGGTTGGGAGCAGGCGCCTCCCGCATCATGGCCTGCATGACCGATTGGTACATGGTGAAGCACCATTCGTACAACGGGATCAATGTCGGTACTTCGGATTGCAAGGTAACGATTGAGTTGACGACACTTGCCATGTTTGTGTTAGGGTGGGAAAAAAAAAATTCTTGCCCAACATCAAAACATGCTGTGGATACCTGCCATTTTAGCCATTGGCGTGAGCGCCGGGTTGATTTTGGAAATGAGCGAAACCCAACAATCGCCAGCAGCCTATTACCCCAACGACCGCGAAAAAATGAAACAATGTTTTGATCTCTTGACGCAGTACAACGTGGACATATCTGACCCAGCAACGATCAAAGCGGATATCCAAGCCTTTGCCACGCAGATGAACAGCAAGCCGGAGTTAAAGGTGACATTGCTTGCGTGTTTGGAGCGAGAAAAAGGGTTGTGTCAAAACTCGGCATACTACAACATGCGACCTTTCCTGTGCGAGAACGTGTTGACCTTGGAAGAAGAGTTGGCTTCCATGCAAGGCGGTGGGGGGGGCAGCAACGGGGTCACTAACGATTTGGAATCGTTGTCGTCGGCGCGGTGGACCACGGTCAGCGACATCCCGGAATCGTTGAGCCAAACGCAACAATCCGGCATTGCCACCATGATGTAAAAATAATGTTGCCTATATAGTAAAACAAAATGGACGTGGAATTGGCCAAACGAATTCAATCTCGCATGCAATCCATTGTTAGTGACTCCCAATGGAAACCCACGGAAGGCATACAAGCCGGAATGCAAGTGGATTCTATCTTGTACTGGGGTGGAATGACAATCATGGGTGTCGTTGTGGTATGGGCCATCTGGACGATTGTTAGTTCCCTGGTAAAAAAATCCAACGGTATGAAGAAACAATTAAAGAAAGAATGAGTTGGTGGTTGGATATTTTTGTCTTGATTTTGGTTTTGTATTTTTTCTACCGTCTCCGGCAAGTGGAAAAGGAAGTTCACACCATGAAAATGATGCAAGCCTAATTTACATTTGTTGGTAGTGAGGATGACTCTTTTTTTTGCCAAACAAATGTTTGGCGTAACGCGCGATAAACTTGTCAAAACAAGTCATTCTTTTTTTTTAATGTCATATCTTTTTTATGGTAATATAAACTTATTTTTTTTTAAAATACTCTCTCAATTCCTCTGCCGTTTTTTTGTCGGCATGCCAGTCCGGTAAGAGTGTTCGTACCTTTCGGAACCATACAATATTAGTCGCCATGCTCATCGGCGTCAACCCATCCTTATTTTCTTGCTCCAACATGGTAACAAAGACGGAACGTTCAACGTTTTTAAATACCGTGTTCGTCATTCTGGATTGATTGTAGGCAGCACATCGATGCAACACATTGTCTCCATTGGTCGATTGTATGTTCTTTTGCGGCGTCTGGTGTAAGACATAAGCAAACGCTTTTTGGTGAATATAGTTGGCCCATTGGTAAATATACCTCGTGTGAATAGGAGCATTGCCGTGAATGTTGTAATGCGACCACAACGACGGAGGAACGTTTATTTTTTCAACATTCATTTGAGCCAACCAATGCATCATGTTACCACCCTGGAACGAATATTTGTCGTGCGTTGGCGCAAACAACAATGGAGGGTCCGCGTGGGCAATACCTTCTAATAAACAAGGAACGGCTTGCAATGAATATTGATCAATCCAATACATATCGCTTATTTCGAAAAGAATGTCCAACACATGTTTCCCATCTTTGGTTCGTTCTTGTATCAACCGTTTCCATTCTTCGGATGACACATGCTCATGAATAATCGTTACAATTTTTGGGTTTAAGAGCACGGTCCAATGCAATATATTGTACCCATACTGATCTTTCCCTTGTAGTTTGCACGACACGGTACATGCTGTGCTTGCTTGATTTTTCAACAACACCGCTACAATATGTGGCATGTTGTGCAATACCGCCAAAAACAAGAGCGACATCCCGTCCGTTGACAGTCTCGTTACCACATCATGCGAAAACATGCGAACAATCTTTTGCGTAGCATTGATTTGAAAGCGTGGATCTTGGACCAATGTTTCAACTATAGCAATTTGCTGTTGGATAATCACCTTTTTCTCTTTCCACACGGAAAGAAGTCGATGCAACAATCCTTCTTGTCTCACTGTTTTGTTTTTAAGCGCCAAATAACAATTATTGACGTTTAACAATGGATGTTGCAAAAACGATTGCAATCCTCGAATCACATGTTGTTGTTTTTCCCATCGTCTTGTCAAGAAGAGATACAAAGGAGAATGATCAACAAATACTGCTTCCATCAGTGCAGCATTTGGATTTTCTTGCCAACGCACCACTCGATCCCATGTTGCGCCGGATGGATATAGATATGCATCAAATAGTCGTACCAATTGGTGTAACGCATACCTTCCCAAACTGAGGTTGGTTTGATATTCTTGCTTCCGAGCGGGCATAGTTGACAGGGCTAAATGTCGGTGGTGTAAACGGTGCTTCACCCACGACGCATTTATTTTTTGCACCGCGTCGTTCAAGTGTTTACATTCCCCTCGTATTAAACCGTTCCAGCGACATTGGTAATACAGTAACGTCTTTCGTTGCTTGGCAAAGTATAGCGACGTGATACGTTGTGCAATACGATCCGTCGGTGCTATTGCACCAATGGCATTGTCCCATGGGTGTACTTCCCCATGCAACGCCGACAATTGTTTGATCCAACTACTGGCTACCATGCAATTGAGACTCTTCGGATCCAAGAAAGAAACAATTTGCATAAACATTTGGTAGCAAATGTTAGTAGTTCCTCCTGTACCTGTAATCAACACGCTCACGCCCTGTTTCCACGCCAATGCCTTCGTGCGGTATTGAAGCACTGTTATTTCTTGTGACTTTTTTGAATTTTTTGTAATCTCTTTTTCTTTTACTCGAAAGCGTTGACCATTCGCTTTAACAATTAAATATTTTTCCTCCCAGTCTTGGACGACCCCATAGCAATTGTTGTATACCTTACCTTTTCCTTTCTTTAATTTCTTGTTCGACAACCCGTGAATGCATACCTCTGTCCCTTTTGGATACTCCTGCTGCAAATACACAGAATGTTCGACTTTGGTAAGATACATCTTATCAAATACTATTCTTGTAGACCCGAGTTCGGGTAGGGTGCAGGTCACAATATATTTGTTGTCTTTTTCCCCCACTACTTTGCCATAACAATTATTCAATTGTGTTAGTGGTAGACTTACTTGTTTTTCTTCTTGCC
>CERX01066990.1_pt1 | contig 14106 bp, 11 predicted proteins | sample 350251 | NCBI WGS metagenome assembly CERX01 (sample SAMEA2621044, study PRJEB7988) | marine metagenome | biome: marine biome (ENVO:00000447); feature: deep chlorophyll maximum layer (ENVO:xxxxxxxx); material: "saline water (ENVO:00002010), including plankton (ENVO:xxxxxxxx)" | depth 50 m
CCGTCCAGAGAATTTCCACGCCAAGGTGTTCGTGGAAGGTGGCTGGTTTGCTGTCCTCGGATTTGCGATGCATCAGCATCGACCAGAACATCACACCAAACACTAGGATGCCGATGACCACGCAGATCCAGAAAATGGTCATGTGCAGGTCAAATACGGATTGACTGACTTCGGTGACGCCCCGGCGCATGTTGACGCCCCACTCGGCACTCGCTTGGGCGCCGAGCACAGACAGGGACAGTCCAACCGGCCAGGTGATTGCTGCTCGCAACATTCCCGGTCCCCCTTTATTGTTTTTATCGCTACCGGTGCACGGAACGGAGGGGGTATGAGGCCGCTAACAGGCAGCACAGATACCCTGACAGGCTGCGAACCGCAGGGGATAGCGCACAGTGGCGTTACCCTTTTCCCCGCGACCAGAACTTCCCCCACAGGCCACCAGACATTTGGAGTATAGACAGGGGACCGGACTGCGCAATGTTGTCATGCACTGCGTCTTTTCGACTTCTTATTGCAATTTGTTCTGATGACTCGGGGTGAGTCACTTTGACGATGTCGACCGGCTCTGCTAGGTTTTCCGCTTTCAAATAGTGTCAAAGTGATGCTGCTCCTGGGCAGCTTCCGGTTGCCGTTGTGGAGCTTGAGTATGAACATCGCTGGGCTAAAACGCCGTATTGCCGAGGCAACGGCGCAGAGTGATTCGCGGGAGGGGATGCAAGCCTGGCTGCAGACCCGGATCGCGGACCTGCATCCTTCGATACGTTTGCAGGAGGACCCGGTCGGGCACCTGCAGCGCTTTGCTACTGCCTACATCGAGCAGGTTCCGGATGTGTTGGAAGCCGCCGCTGCGGTGGCTGAGTCGGCCAGTCTCAAGCCGCGCATGCTGCCGGTGCTGAAGGTGGCCGAAGCCTTCTTTCTGCAGCCGCCAGACCTGCCGGCCGAGCACCGTGGACTGGTCACCCTGCTGGACGAGGCCTATCTCGCGCACCGGCTGGTGGAAGAGGTGAATGACCGCTATGTGTCTCACGGTGGTGAATCGTTGATTCCCATGGACACTACGCGCGCCAACCTGATTGTGCATCACTTGCTGGGCGAGTCCTTCGCCAACCGGCTGGATGCTGCGGTCGAGGAAGCGGTGGCCGGGTTGCTGCCCGAAGACCTGTTCCAGACAACCGAGTTTCAAACCTATCGCGCGCAATTGGACTCTGCCAGCGTACAGCGCCTATGGGCGCAGTGGCCGTGCATGTCGCAGCAACTGGGTGTGGATATCGAACTGCGCGGCGTCGCCTGAGCAGGCACCGCCGCGCTTTCGCTTCAGTCTTTCTTTTTCAAGCGCGGGTTGGGGAAGAACTGCACCGTCTGGCTGGTGGGCTTTTTCGGCGCCTTGCGCACCTCATTGACCCGGGTGCCCAGTTCCTTGGGCACCGAGTTGCCACGCGCATCGAGTGTGTCGGTATAACCGCACTGCACGCACTCACGGTGCGGCACGCCGTCTACCTCGTACATCTTGATGGTATCCATGGTGCTGCACGCCGGGCAGACCGCGCCGGCGATAAAGCGCTTTACCGGACCGCTCATGCTGCCTGCCCGCTCAGGCCGCTGTGGCGCAGCAGCGGGTCAATCGACGGTTCACGACCACGGAAAGCCACGAACAACGCCATCGGCGCCTCGCTGCCGCCACGGGCAAGGATATTGTCGCGGAAGGCGCGGCCCGTCTCGGCGTTCAGCACGCCCTCTTCCTCAAAGCGCGAAAAGGCATCGGCCGACAGCACTTCTGCCCACTTGTAGCTGTAGTAGCCCGCTGCGTAACCGCCAGCGAAGATGTGGCTGAAGCCATTCTGGAAGCGGTTGAAGGACGGCACCTTGATGACTGCAATCTCCTCGCGCACCTGATTCAGCACCTCTTGTGCGCTCAGCTCCGGTTGCTTGCGTACGTGCAGTTCAAAGTCGAACAACGAGAACTCGATCTGGCGCAGCATGCCGAGGCCCGACTGGAAGTTCTTGGCTGCCAGCATCTTGTCCAGCAGGTCCTGCGGCAGCGGCTCGCCGGTTTCATAGTGGCTGGAAATCAGCGCCAGACCGTCCGGCTCCCAGCACCAGTTCTCCATAAACTGGCTCGGCAGCTCGACCGCATCCCAGGCGACGCCGTTGATGCCGCTGGCGGAGGCGTAGTTCACCCGGGTCAGCAGGTGGTGCAGACCGTGGCCAAACTCGTGGAACAGGGTGGTGACCTCATCGTGGGTCAGCAGTGCCGGCTTGCCGCCAACGGCTGGCGTGAAGTTGCACACCAGATAGGCAATCGGGCGCTGCAGGGCGCCGTCAGGCAGCAGACGACGGTCACGACAGCCGTCCATCCAGGCGCCGCCGCGCTTGTTGGCACGGGCGTACAGATCAAGGAAGAAGCGGCCGATGACTTCGCCCTGTTCGATCACCTCGAACAGGCGGGCGTCCTTGTGCCAACGCTCGAACTCGGCGACTTCACGCAGCTCAATGCCGTACAGTTTCTGCACGATGCCGAACATGCCGTTGATCACTGTATCGACCGGGAAGTAGGGGCGCAGCATTTCCTGCGAGATGGCGTAGCGCTGCTGGCGCAGCTGCTCGCTGTAGAAGCCTACGTCCCAGGGCTGCAGGTCGTCGCAGCCCTGCTCGGCGGCGAAGGCTTTCAGTGCCGCCAGATCCTGTTGGGCGAAGGGTTTGCTGCGCTCGCCCAGGTCGCGCAAGAAGCCCAGTACCTGATCGGTGCTCTCGGCCATCTTGGTCGCCAGTGACAGCTCGGCGTAGTTGGCAAAGCCCAGCAGTTCGGCCAGCTCCTGACGCAATACCAGAATTTCGTCGATCACCGGGCCGTTGTTGAACTGGCCGGCGTTCGGGCCCTGATCCGATGCGCGGGTGCAGAAGGCGGTGTACACCTCCTGACGCAGTGCGCGGTCGGTAGCGTAGGTCATCACCGGGAAGTAGCTTGGGAATTCCAGCGTAATTAGCCAGCCGTCCAGCTCACGGGCTTCGGCAGCCTGCTTGGCCTGCGCCAGCGCAGATTCGGGCAGGCCGTCTAGCTGGGCTGCATCGGTAATATGTTTGGTCCAGGCCTGGGTGGCATCCAGCACCTGATTGGAGAAGGTGCTCTGCAGCTCGGACAGGCGCATCTGCAGTTCGCCATAGCGCTTTTGCTGCTCGGGCGGCAGGGCGATGCCGGACAGCTTGAAGTCGCGCAGGGCGTGCTCAAGGATGGTTTGCTGAGCCTGGTCCAGCTTGGCAAATTCGTCGCTGTCGGCCAGTTGTTGGTAGGCGTCGAACAGCGCCTGATTTTGCCCCATCTCGGTGTAGTACTGGCTCAGCAGCGGCAGGCAGCTCTCGTACGCTTCGCGCAGCTCTGGGCTGTTCATCACCGCGTTGAGGTGGCTGACTGGTGACCAGGCGCGGCCAAGGCGCTCGCCCATGTCATCCTGCGGCTCGATCAGGTTGGCCCAGGTCCACTGTGCCGGCGGGTTGGCCAGTAAGGCATCAAGCTCTGCGCGGTTGTCGGCCAGAATCTGCTCGATGGCGGGCTTGACGTGTTCGGCGCGGATCTCGGCAAAGGGCGGCAGATCGTAGGGTTGCAGCAGCGGATTGGGCATGGCGGGTATCCTGATTCGATCGATGACTTACAATGCGTCCATGGTAATCAACTTGAGCGCACTTGGTATCGTAACGGCGTTAGATGTTTTTAATGACGGCGATAGCGCCAGAATTCAAGGGTGAGTTAATGAACGTACGTGGATTCAGGGACTGGCAGCCGGTATTGGGTGATCGGGTATTTGTTGATCCGTCGGCGGTGGTGCTGGGTGATGTGCAGCTGGGTGATGACTGCTCGGTGTGGCCGGGGACGATCATTCGCGGCGACATGCACCGCATTCGTATCGGTGACCGTACCAGCGTGCAGGATGGCAGCGTGCTGCACATCACCCATGCCGGGCCCTTCAACCCGGATGGCTACCCGTTGACCATCGGCAGTGATGTCACTATCGGCCACAAGGTGCTGCTGCACGGCTGCAGCATCGGTGATCGGGTGCTGGTAGGTATGGGCAGTATCGTTATGGACGGGGCGGTGGTTGAGGACGAGGTGATCATCGGCGCAGGGTCGCTGGTGCCGGCCAGCCGAACACTGGAAAGCGGGTATCTGTACATGGGCAGCCCGGCCAAGCAGGTGCGTGTGCTGACCGACAAGGAGCGCGAGTTCTTCACTTACTCCGCTGCCAACTATGTGCGCCTGAAGGATCAGCACTTGCTGGAGAGCTACGCGGACTAGCTGGCGTGCTGTTCTGAGGGCAGCCTGCACTGGGCTATACTCCGCCGGCAGCGGGCGCGAGCAAGGAGAGGCAGACAACGTGAACGGGAAGTTCCCAATGGACGAGGCGGCCGGTAACGGCCTGGGCGAACAGGCGCGCCGCTCGTTGCTGCAGTTGATCTTTGTGTCTACCGGCGCCCTGCTCTGGGGCTTCGCCCTGTCGCAGTTTGATAACGACAACAGTCTGCTGGCCTGCCTGGAGATTGCCGTGGGCGGCCTGCTGCTCTGGTCGGCCTGGCACATTCGCCGAGTGTGCTCGTTGACCCCCTGGATCTACGCCTACCTGCTGCCCACCTTCTGCTTTCAAATCTACATCATGTTGATGCCCGATGCCTCTACGACGGCCTTTGTCTGGGTCTACATGGTGCCCATGCTGGCGTATCTGCTGTTGGGGCGCAAAGCCGGGTTGTTTTTGTCGTTGCCCTTCATGTTGCTGGCGGTGGTGCTGTATGTGATTCGCTACGCTGATCTGCAATCAGCGCACGGGCTGATCGACCTGGGCAATGCGGTGATCTGCGGTTTGATGATTCTGCTGTTCGTGCACTTTTATGAAGTGCGCCGCGCCAATGCCCAGCACACCCTGGAGCGCTTGGCAGAAACCGATGCACTCACCGGGGTGTATAACCGGGGCCGATTCCAGCAGTTGTTTGAGCAATGTATCGAGCAGGGACAGCGCAGCGGTGACGGTTTTGCCCTGGTGTTGCTGGATGTTGATCACTTCAAGCAGGTTAACGATGGCTGGGGTCACGAGGTAGGTGATCGTGCGTTGCGCCATCTGTGCACCGTGCTGCAAGGGCGCCTGCGCAAGACCGATGTGATCGGTCGGCTTGGCGGGGAGGAGTTTGGTCTGTTGCTGCGCAGCACCGATGCCCACGCCGCCGAGCAATTGGTCCGCATGCTCTGCAGTCAATTGCAGGAGACGCCGCTACGCTGGGGTGACCAGCAGGAGTTGCTGCTGACGGCGACCTTTGGTGTGGCCCATTGGCCCAGCGATGCGCTGGATGCCGAAGACCTCTATCGCCGGGCCGACCAGCGCCTTTACCGTGGCAAGGCCTACGGGCGCAACCGGGTGATCAGTGACGGCGGTGCGCTGCAGATCAGCGAGCTTGGCTGAGCGCGTTTCGGCCTGCGGATTGGCGTTCAATCAAGTGCATGAATAGTAGGGGCCGAAAGGCTGACAGGCCCCGTGACTGGTTTATGATCCGGGAGTTCGCGGCCAGTGGCTGGTCGCTCATTCATTGTTAGCGAGGAGGCATCCATGTCTGCCCATACCAACCGCAAGATTGTGCTGAACAAGCGCCCGCAGGGTGAAATCCAGGACGGCGATCTGGTTTTGAAGGAAGAGCCGGTTCGCGCTCTGAAGGACGGCGAAGTCCTGATCAAGACCCTGTGGCTGTCGCTGGACCCCTACATGCGCCCGCGCATGAACGACAGCAAGGGCTATATGGACCCGATTGAAATCGGTGCGCCGATTGTCGGCGAGAGCGTTGGTCGTGTTGTCGAGTCCAAGTCAGACAACTATCAGGTAGGTGATGTGGTCACCGTTTACTCCGGCTGGCAGGAGTACTGCATCATCCCGGGCAACGCCGAGATGGTCTACAAGATCAAGGATCAGGGCGTGCCGCTGCAGACTTACCTGGGTGTGGCTGGCATGCCGGGCCGCACCGGTTACTGCGGCCTGATGTACGTTGGTAAGCCAAAGTCGGGTGAGACTGTTGTGGTCGCTGCCGCTTCCGGCCCGGTTGGTACCGTTGTGGGCCAGACCGCCAAGCAGGAAGGCTGCCGCGTGGTGGGTATTGCTGGCGGTCCGGAGAAGTGCCGTTACGTAGTCGAGGAGCTGGGTTTTGATGCCTGCATCGATTACAAGGCGGGCAACCTGGACGCTGACCTGGCAGCTGCTTGCCCGAACGGCATCGACGTGTACTTCGAAAACGTTGGCGGCGCTGTTGCCAAGGCCGTTGCCAAGCTGATCAACCCGGGTGCCCGTGTGCCGATCTGTGGTTACGTGTCGGCCTACAACGCGGAAGATCAGAGCAAGGTCGAAACCCCGTTCCATATCTTTGGTGCGCTGGATCCCAAGCCGGAGCATCGCTTCTTCCTGGTCACCGAGTGGCAGGACAAGCACCAGGAAATCACCGCGCTGCTGGCTGAGCAGGTGGCTTCGGGCAAGCTGAAGTACAGCGAAACCGTCGCCGAAGGCTTGGACAACGCCGTTGAGGCGTTCAAAGGCATGCTGAACGGCAAGAACTTCGGCAAGCAACTGGTGCACATCGCTGACTGATGACACCGACACCGGCGGGGGCTGATGCTCCCGCCGGGCGTTGCGCGTCTACCCTCCTTTCCTGCGCCGTCCTGGCGCGTGCATTGACGCCTTTCTGGCGACACGTTTCTGACCAAATCGACGACTTTTGGTACAGAACCTGCATTGCCCTGCACTATCCTGAGCCGGATAGCCTCTCCCGCCTTACTCCGCGCACCAGTGCGGTGCACGACCGATTTGGCTGCGCTATCAAAGTGCCAGTTTCCAATTAGAACAGGTGCACCCATGCCCATCTCGATGATTGATGTTCTATGGCTGGTTCTGTGTGCCGGTCTGGTGTTCAACATGCAGATCGGCTTTCTCTGTTTGGAGTCGGGCCTTACGCGCAGCAAGAATGCGATCAACGTGGCGGTCAAGAATATGGCCGATCTCAGCGTCGCGGTCTTCTGCTACTGGTTGTTCGGTTTCGGTCTGATGTTTGGTGCCAGCGCCAGTGGCTGGTTTGGCGAGGGCTTTGCGATGCCTTCGTTCACGGCCACCTGGCCTGCGGCCTTCTTTCTGTTTCAAGCGATGTTCTGCACTACCGCCGCCACCATCGTGTCTGGCGCGGCCGCCGAGCGCATGCGCTTCAGCGCCTACCTGCTGGTTACCCTGTTGATCGCCGGCTTAATTTATCCGCTGTTTGGGCACTGGGCCTGGGGCGGGGTATTTGCCGAGGGTAGCGGCTGGCTGGCGGCGCGTGGCTTTGTCGACTTTGCCGGGTCGACGGTGGTGCACAGCGTTGGCGGCTGGGTAGCGTTGGCGGTGATCCTGCTGTTGGGGCCTCGCCAGGGCCGCTATGAGCAGGACCGTGATGGCCGCAGCCTGACGGGCTCCAACCTGCCGCTGGCGATGCTTGGCGCATTGATGCTGATGTTCGGCTGGTTTGGGTTTAACGGCGGCAGCACCCTGAGCTTTGATGGCCGGGTGCCCGGTATCATTGCCAACACCGTGCTGGCAGCCATCGCCGGTACCTTGGGCGGCATGTTGATGTCTTGGTGGCGCTGGCGCCTGATTGATCCGGTATATCCGCTGAACGGCCTGATTGCCGGCATGGTGGCGGTGACCGCTGGCGCCCACGCGGTGGATGCCCCGGCCGCGTTCTTCATCGGCCTGATTGGTGCGGTGGTGATGTATCTGGCGGATCGGCTGCTGACGCGCCTGCGGGTAGACGACGCCGTTGGTGCGGTACCGGTGCATCTGGCCAGCGGCATCTGGGGCACGCTGGCGGTGGCGCTGTTCGCTGACCCGCTGCGCTTGGGCACGGGGCTGAATCGTTTGCAGCAACTGGTGGTTCAGCTGGAGGGCGTGCTGGTGGCTGGTGTCTGGGCCTTTGGCCTGACCTGGCTGCTGCTGCGGGTGATCAACCGCTTCTGGCCGATGCGTGTCACGCCGGAGGATGAGCTGGCGGGTTTGAACGTCTCAGAGCACGGTGCACGCACCGAGCTGATCGAGCTGCTGGAAGCGATGGCGGCGCACCAGCGTGAGGGGCGCTTTGAGCGCGATGTGCCGGTCGAACCTTTTACCGAGGTTGGCCAGATCGCCGCCCAGTACAACCAGGTGATTCACGCCCTGCGGCGTGCGGTGGGTGTGACCCAGAGCATCATCCGCGACATTCGCGATGGCGTGGTGACCTGCAACCGGGAGGGCGTGCTGGCTACCTGTAACCCCGGCGCCGAGCGTCTGTTTGGCTTGCCTGCCGGGTTGCTGATTGGACAGCCCATGGAGCGCTTGGTCGCCGAGCGTAATTGGACGGGGCTGCCGCTGCCAGAAGCCGGCAGTGAGACCAAGCAGGAGGTGCTGTTCAGTCGTAACGAGCATGACCAGTTTGTAGCCGAACTGACGGTCAGTCAGGGCGCGCTGGAGGATGATCACTACACCTGTCTGATCCGCGATATCACCGAGCGTCGGCGCATTGAACAGCAGCTGTTTCAAGAGAAGATGCTGGCGCAGGTGACCCTGGCATCCATTGGCGACGGGGTGATCACCACCGGTCCGGATGCCCGTGTGCGCTATCTCAATCCGGTCGCCGAGCAATTGACCGGCTGGCGTGAGGACGAGGCCCACGATCGCCCTCTGGACGAGATTTACTGCCTGTTCGACGAGGTCACCGGTGACAGCCTGCTCAACCCGGTCAGTGCCATGCTGCGGCGCTACCGTCAGGCACTCAGTCGACAACCCGGCAGCATGTCGCAGTTGCGACGGCGTGACGGCAGTGAGGTGACGGTGCAGGATGCGGTAGCGCCGATCCGTGATGCCGAAGGCCACATCATCGGTGCGGTGCTGACGTTCCGTGATGTCAGTGCCAACCGGCGGCTGGCCCGTGAGCTGTCACACCAGGCTGCGCACGACACCCTGACCGGTCTGGCCAATCGCAAGGAGTTCGAGCGCCGGGTGGGCCTGGCCCTGCAGCGTCAGCTGGCCAGTGGCGGCGATCAGGTGCTCTGCTACATGGATCTGGACCAGTTCAAGATCGTCAACGATACCTGTGGTCACGCCGCTGGTGACGAGCTGCTGCGCCAGTTGGCCAAGCTGTTCCAGGGCCATATTCGCAGCTCTGACGTGTTGGCCCGCCTGGGCGGGGACGAGTTTGGCTTGTTATTGTGCGGCTGTACGCTGGAAGAGGCTGTGCCGATTGTCGAGGGCTTGCGCGCACTGGTGGAAGAGTTTCGTTTCAGCTGGCAGGGCAAGACCTTCGCTGTCGGCGTAAGTATCGGACTGGTGCAGATTGAGGAGCAGTTGGCCAGTCTGGATGTGCTACTCAGCGCAGCTGACAGCGCTTGTTACGCGGCCAAGGACGCCGGCCGCAACCGCATTCATCTGTACCAGGCCGATGATGCGCAGATGCAGGAGCGGCGCGGGGAAATGCAATGGGTCAACCGCTTGCGTCAGGCGCTGGATGCCGACCTGTTGCGGCTCTATGTACAGCCGATCTACCCGATCAGCGAGCTGGACCGCCAGCCCGGTTTTGAGGTGCTGGTACGTATGCTGGGTGAGGATGAGCGGGTGATTCCGCCTGGCGCCTTTATGCCGGCGGCCGAGCGCTATGACCTGGCATCTGCCATTGATCGCTGGGTGGTTGGCAACTTCCTCGCCTGGCTGGGCGATTACAACCGCCGTCGCAGCGGGCCGCTAGGCAATTACTCGATTAACCTGTCGGCCGCCTCCATGGGGGAGGAGAGCTTTCTGACCTTCGTACTGGACGCACTGGAGCGCCACCGGGTACCGGCTGGGCATATCTGCTTTGAGATTACCGAAACCAGCGCCATCGCCAACCTGGGCAAGGCTATCGAATTCATGCGCCGGCTCAAGGATATCGGCTGCCAGTTTGCCCTGGATGACTTTGGCTCCGGGCTGTCGTCCTTTGCCTACCTCAAGTCCCTGCCGGTGGATTACCTGAAGATTGATGGCGTCTTCGTCAAGGACATTGCCACCGATCCGATCGCCCGCGCGATGGTCGCCTCCATCAACACCATTGGCCACGAGATGGGGCTACAGACCGTCGCGGAGTTTGTCGAGAGCGAAACCATTCTGGAACAGCTGCGAGAGCTGGGTGTGGACTACGCGCAAGGGTTCCATCTGGGGCATCCTCAGCCGCTTAGCGAGGTTGATGGCGTGCGCATGATGCCGCGCTAGTGCGGCGCCTCAGGGGCGGGCTCGGGTCGGCTCCAGAGCCAGCAGGCCACCGCCAGCAGAAACAGCGGCAGGCCAATACGTAACCAGCTGGGTGTCGGCAGCAGCCACAGGCTGAGCACGCTGCTCGCCATTACCACACTGGCGGCCCACTTGGCGCGGCGCGGCACTGCCCGCCGGGTGCGCCAGTCGCGAATCAACGGGCCGTATTTGGGATGAGCCAGCAGGCGTGCCTCCATGGCCGGCCAGCCGCGCGCTCCTGCCCAGGCAGCAACCAGCAGAAAGGGCGTTGTGGGCAGGCCGGGCAGCACCACGCCGATGGCACCCAGCGCGATGCACACCGAGGCCAGGGCGCGCCAGAGCAGAATGCTTAGGCTGGGCATCGCTGGCAGGCGTTGGTTGGGGCTATGGGGGTGAGCATCATCTGGGGCGGCTGCGCGGGCTGGGGTGGGCTCAGGGTACACCTGGATGCGTCAGGGCAGCCAGATACGAAACTCACCGCCTCCCAGTGCGCCCTGATTGCTCAGTTCGATGTGCCCCGCTACGCCGTTGCGACGATGCAGGCGGGCGATGCGCTCGCCAAAGTACAGCCCCAAGCCGGTGCTGCCAGTGCTCATGTTGATGCCCAAGACGTAGTCTGACTGGTTGTCGAGCATGGCTTGCGGATAGCCAGCACCGTCGTCGCTGATGCTGATCAGCAGCTGCTCCCCGTCCATGCGCGCGGCCAGGTGGATGGCCGAGTGGGTGTAGCGGATGGCGTTGTTGATCACGTTGCCGACCACTGAGCCGACCAGTTCGCCGTCGAAAAACCCCATCAGCCCGTCGTCGGCCACCTCGAAGCTACCCTGTATCCGGCGAGCGCGCAGGATATCGTCGTGGCGCGCCAGCTGGGCCTGCAGAAAATCGTCCAGCTCCAGGTAACTGGGGCGCAGCGGCAGCTGATTGACCTCCAGTTTGTACAGCCCAAGCATCTGCACCAGCATGCCGTTCAGGCGCATGGATTCGTACTCGATCACGCCGCGCTCGTCAGCATCGGCCGCCGCCGGTGGTAGCTGGGCGAGCAACTGTCCGTAGGACTGCATCAGCAGGCCGAGGGAGTTCTTCATGTCATGCACGGTGGAGGCGATGACAGTCGAGAAGTCGAGTTGCTCGTCGTCGTTTCGCGTGCTCACAGCGAGTCGACCTTCTCCAGCAGTTTGCGGTAGCGGGCGTGCCGCGGGTCACTGGTGGGCAGGCTGCGCACTTGCGCCAGGCAGGCACGGCATTCGGTCAGCAGCGCATCGTCTGGTGCTGACAGCAGCAGGCGCAGCAGCGACTGGGCGGTGTTGAGCGCATAGCTGATGTTGCGTGGCTGGAGTGCCAGAGCGTCACGAAACGCCGCCAGCGCTGCAGGATACTGTTGCTGCTGATAGTTACGCATGCCCTCCCGGTTGCGCGCTGCGGCTTCCTCGCCGCCGTGCAGAATGCCGGGGTTGCTGGTTTGAGCAGCAATGCCGGCCATTACAGCAGGGTCGTCGCCGTACATCTCGGCACAGGTGCCCAGCAGTTGATCGGCCTGCTCACCGCGACCCAGTTCGCGCAGCTGCTCGGCAACGGCGAGGGCGGTATCGGCGCTGAAGAAGGTCTCCATATTGGCCAGCTTGTCGCCGGCATTGCGCAGCAGCTGTTCGGCTTCGGCCTGCTTGCCGCTGCGGCGCAGCACATCAGCCTGCAGCAGGTCGGCGCGGGCACCCAGCCCCTGATCGTCCTTCCAGCTACGGGTCAGGTCTTCCAGGGTCTGGCGGATTTCCAGTTGAACACGCGGGTTGGGCGCGGTATCGCCGGCCTGCACCTTGAGGCTGTCGGCCAGGTTGAGGTGGTGTTCAGGGTTGCGAAAGGCCGAGTGGCGGCCCAGGGTGACCGCCTGTCGGTAGGCGCGCACGGCGCGCTCCGGGTCTTCGTTGGTGCGCGCGACGCGGCCCAGCTCGGCCTGTCGTTGCGGGTTGTTGGGGGAGATCTTAACCGCCTGCTCAAGAAACACCTGCGCCTTGAGGGTCTCGCCGCGTGCCAGCTTTACCCGGGCCAGCCCGTCAAAGGCCGCCGGCAGCATCGGAAACTGCTCGATACTCTGCTCGTAGAGCGCCTCGGCCTGGTCCAGCTGGCCGCGTTGCAGCAGATGGTCGGCCAGTTTCATCAGCGCCCAGGGCAGTGGGCGCTGGGACAGGATACCCTGCAGCAGCTGTTCCAGCTCGTCGTGGCGTTGCAGGGCCGCCAGCGCGTTGGCCTTGTAGCGTTGGCACAGCGGTGCCAGACGCGGGTCACGTTGCAGCAAGGCGTTGCAAGCGTTAACCACGGCGGCATGATCCTCGCGGGCCAGGGCATCCAGGATGGGCGCGAGTACGCGCTTGCGCTCGACCAGTTTGTCGAGGCGCTGCTGCAGGCTGGCACGGTTGAAGGGCTTGGTCAGGTAGGCGTCGGGTTCAAACTCAAGCGCGGCCATGACCATTGCCTGACTGCTCTCGGCCGTGACCATGACGAATATGCAGTGGGGGCTGATCAGCTTTTCATGGTGCAGCTCTTCGAGCACCTGCTGGCCGTTTTTGCCTTCACCCAGGTTGTAGTCGTGCAGGATGACGTCATACCGCGTCTTGCGGCAGAGGCTGAGTGCTTCCTCGCCGTTGGCGGCAATGTCGATGTGCTGGGCGGCCATCTGCCCGAGCATGCCCTTGACCGATGAGCGGAAGTCGCTGAAGTCATCCACTACCAGAAAGCGCATGTTGCTGTAGACGATCATGATTGTTCTGTTTTCCGCTGGACCTGTGTGCATTCTAGACGGTTTGGGTCGCCTGCCCGTTCCCGCTGCCGAGACGGCGGCGGGACCAGACACAGTATACAGTGAAATCAAAAGGCCATTATTGATGCGGTCGGCAGAACGGCGTTTTACCGCCGTTCAGAGGTCTGGTTCAGCGGTGACGTACGATGGCGTTGGACTCAATAACATGCCGGCCGGTGGGTGCCATGATCGCCGCCTGCAGCATGGTGGCGGCCACGTCGCTGGCCTTGACTGCCTGCAAGCGCTTGGGCATCACCGGCTTGAATGCGCGTGATACCAGCAGGCCGACCAGTTCGCCAGGGCGATCTTCGGACCGGGCGCCGTCCAGCAGCGAGGGTCGCACCAGGCTGAGGGAGCGAAAGTCCATGGCGCCGAGGTCCTGCTCTACCTCGCCCTTTACGCGTAAATAAAACGAGCCGGAGCGCGGACTGGCGCCAATAGAGGAATTGAGCTCAAAGGCGCGTGTGCCGGCCCGGCGGGCCAGTCGGGCGCAGGTGCTGACATAGCCCCGGTCGACCGCGCGAAAGGCCTCGCGCGAGCCGGCGTGCTTGCGGGTGGTGCCCAGCGCACAGACGACCGCGTCGCAGTGCCACCAGTCGGCGTCTTCGGGCAGGTTGTCAAAGTCGACCTGCGGGTTATCCAGATGGGCGTAATGATTGACCGCCGTCGGCAGTGGGCGGCGCGTGGGCGCCACCACCCGGCTGATCTGCGGATCGGCCAGCGCCTGGCGCAGTATTTCCATGCCGACCAGCCCGCTGCCGCCGAGCACCAGCAGGGTCTTGCCTGTGTTGTTGTTGTGCATGTTGTCACTCCGATCCGTGGGGGTTCCTGGCCCTGGGTTACGCGGTACCTTCAGTTCTCTCAGTTAAGCGCTCTGGCGCGCCCTTGGCGAGCGGCAGAAAAATATCGCAACAGCTTGCCACGGAGTGATCACCTGCAAATGATGGTCCAAGCAGGCACTATGCGGGAGCGGCTGGGCCTGCGTTCTGTCTGGATAAGGAGTCTTGAATGAATACCCAAGGGTTGCTTGATCAG
>CERX01003274.1_pt1 | contig 14090 bp, 9 predicted proteins | sample 350251 | NCBI WGS metagenome assembly CERX01 (sample SAMEA2621044, study PRJEB7988) | marine metagenome | biome: marine biome (ENVO:00000447); feature: deep chlorophyll maximum layer (ENVO:xxxxxxxx); material: "saline water (ENVO:00002010), including plankton (ENVO:xxxxxxxx)" | depth 50 m
TGGTAGCTGCCGGTGGTATGGACCCGGTGCTGCTGGATATCTTCCGCAACGAAACCCGCACGCATATCGACCAGATCAACGCGTATCTGGGCGAGTGCCGCGACTATGGCCTGCCGCGCGCGCTCAGCGACGCGCTGCAGCGTGCCCTGCATACGCTTAAGGGCAGCGCGCACATGGCTGGGGTACAGCCCATCGCCGTCTTGGCCAGCCCGCTGGAAAAACTGTGCAAGGAGTTCAAGGCCAACCTGGTGTCAGCCGACGCCGCACTGGTTGACCTGCTGACGGATGCGGTGACCCTGTTCGAAGAGGGTCTGCAGCAACTGGCGTACGCCCCCCATGCAGCCATTGTCGGCACCGACGACTTCCTGCAGCGCCTGCAGCAGCTCCACCAGCAGGGTTTGATGGCGCGTGAAGCAGCGCGTGGTGAGCTGGAGGCCGGTGACAGCGCTGACCTGATGTCGATCTTCCTGACTGAAGGCATCGATCTGTTGCTGGACGCCAGTGATGAGCTCTCGATGCGCCAGGCAGGTGCACCGCTTGAGCTGGACAGCGATGCCCTGAGTCATGCGCTGGGCGCCCTCGCGGAGGTTGCTGGCGAGGTAGAGCTTGGCCCGCTTGAGCAGCTCGCCGACGCCCTGCAGCAGGTCCATGAGCGCCTGCACAGCGGACTGTTGCTGCTGGACGAGACAGTACTGCTGACGCTGGCTGACGGTCATGAGCGGCTGATCAACATGATGGATCAGGTCGCCGCGCACCAGCACCTGTTGCCCGCCAGTCGTGAGCTGCAGGCCTTGCAGGCGTTGATCCCTGGCGGCGTCGAAGCCGCCACGGCCCCAGCGCCTGCCAACCTGCCTGCTAGCGGCACCTGGAACCCGGCCCAAGCCGGTACCGATGCCGAGCTGGTCGATATCTTCCTGGAAGAAGCGCAGGAAATTATCGACAGTGCTACCGGCAGCCTGCAGCAGTGGATTGCCGACACCGGCAACACCATCGCAGTCGAGGCATTACAGCGTGATCTGCACACCCTTAAGGGCGGCGCGCGGATGGCCGAGATCCGGCCGGTGGGCGATCTGGCTCACGAAATGGAGTTTGTTTACGAAGGCCTGTGTGATCAGCGCTACCAGCCCAGCCCGGGGCTGATCGCCCTGTTGCATGCATGCCACGACGCGCTGGCAGATATGGTCGAGGGCGTGGTTGCTGGTCGCCCGATCAGCGACGGCGCCGCGCTGATTGCCGCCATCAACGGGTTCCGTAAGAACCCGGGGCAAGAACCGGCGTTGCCGGGCACTGGCGTCGAGCCGGAAACCCCTGTGGAGGCGGCTGCACCAGTACCCGCCTCCAGTCCGGTGCTGCCGGGTATGCTGGCGATGTTCGTAGAAGAAGCGCGCGAACTGCTGGCGCCCTGTCAGACGTTGCTGCTGGAGCATGGTGATAATCCGGCCTCGGCAGCAGAGCTGCTGCACCGTGTTGAAACCCTCAAGGGCAGTGCACGCCTGGCGGGTCAACAAGCCTTGGCCGATCAGGCCAAGCAGCTGGAAAGTGCCTTGCATGGCGGGTTGGCCAGCGCAGCGCAGCTGGCGGACCTGGAGCAGGCCGTGGAGGCACTGGCATCGGGTGCCGACTGGTCTGCACCGGCACAGCCATTGGTAGCCCCCGCACCGACGCCATTGTTGCCGGCCGATTCCGCGCCCGCCGTGGTAAGCGATGGCCCCTCGCTGGCCGAGGTGAATGGCCTGTTGCGCGAGGCAATGGAAGCCAGCAGCGCGGGCCGTGCGGACGCCGGCAAGCGCAGCGCCAGTCAGGAAAGCGTCAAGGTCTCGGCCAATCTGCTGGAGGAACTGGTCAACCTGGCCGGTGAAACCTCGATCTTCCGTGGCCGTATCGAGCAGCAGGTGAGCGATGTCGGTCACCTGCTCGAAGACGTTGAAAGCACTATCGAGCGGGTACGTGACCAGCTACGTCGTCTCGACATGGAAACCCAGGCGCAGATTCTGTCGCGTCACCAAGACGAGATGGGCGCCGGCTACGAAGACTTTGACCCGCTGGAAATGGACCAGTACTCGCAGCTGCAGCAGTTGTCTCGCTCGCTGTTTGAGTCTGCCTCCGATTTGCTGGATTTGAAGGAAACCCTGGCGACCAAGAGCCGGGATGCCGAAACCCTGTTGTTGCAGCAGGCGCGGGTCAACACCGAGCTGCAGGAAGGTCTGATGCGCACGCGCATGGTGCCCTTCGAGCGGTTGCTGCCGCGCCTGCGCCGTGTCGTCCGCCAGGTGGCTGGTGAACTCGGCAAGCAGGTGGAGCTGGTGGTTGGCAACGCCGAAGGCGAAATGGACCGCAGCGTGCTGGAGCGCATGATCGGTCCGCTGGAGCACATGCTGCGCAACTCGGTGGATCACGGGATCGAACAGCCGCAGGTGCGCGGCCAGGCCGGCAAGGCGCCGGAAGGCCGCATCTGGCTGGATCTGGCGCGAGAGGGCGGCGAGATTGTACTGACCCTCAAGGACGATGGCGCCGGTATTCGTCTGGATGCCGTGCGCAGCAAGGCGATCGAGCGCGGCCTGATGGATGCCGACGCAGAGCTGACCGATCAGGAAGTGCTGCAGTTTATTCTCGAAGCGGGCTTTTCCACTGCCGAGAAGGTTACCCAGATTTCCGGCCGCGGGGTCGGTATGGACGTGGTCAACGCCGAGGTTAAGCAGTTGGGCGGCAACATGGCGCTGAGCACGGACCCGGGGGCCGGCACTACCTTTGTTATCCGCCTGCCCTTCACCGTGTCCGTCAACCGCGCATTGATGGTGTACTCCGGCGAAGACCTGTATGCCATTCCGCTGAACACCATTGAAGGTATCGTGCGGGTGTCCGGCTACGAGCTGGAAGCCTACTACGCGCCGGATGCGCCGCCCTTTGAGTACGCAGGCAAAACCTACGACCTGCGCTATCTGGGTGACCTGCTGGTGACCGGCCAGCAGCCCAAACTGACGGGTCACAGCCTGCCGCTGCCGGTGATTTTGGTACGCGGTACCGAGCATAGTGTGGCGGTGCAGGTTGATGCCCTGGCCGGCTCGCGGGAGATCGTGGTGAAAAACCTCGGCAGGCAGTTTGCCGTGGTGCCGGGTATCTCTGGCGCGACCATCCTCGGTGACGGCCGCGTGGTGGTGATTCTCGATCTGCTGGCGGTGATTCGTGCCCAGCAGGCACTGCATGCGCAGCAGCAGCTGGCGGCTGAGCGCGCGGGTGACAGCGGTCAGTATGAAGAGCAGCGGCCAACGCTGGTGATGGTAGTGGATGACTCCATCACCGTGCGCAAGGTGACCACGCGTCTGCTGGAGCGTAACGGTATGGAGGTGGTGACCGCCAAGGACGGGGTTGATGCCATCGCCAAGTTGCAGGACATCACGCCAGACATCATGTTGCTGGACATCGAAATGCCGCGCATGGATGGCTTTGAGGTGGCCACACTGGTACGCCACGATGAGCGCTTGTCGCAGCTGCCGATCATCATGATCACCTCGCGTACCGGCGAGAAGCACCGGGAGCGGGCGCTGTCGATCGGGGTCAACGAGTACCTTGGCAAGCCCTATCAGGAAGCTCAGTTGCTGGAGGTGATTGCCGAGCTGGTAGCTGCGGGTGACTGAGATCACGCCCGCTATAGCGCTACTGGCTGGGCAGGCCGGCAAGCGTCGGCAGTTGGCGCAAGTGCTGGCTGACTTCGGCTACGCGGTCGTGTTTGCCGATGACCCGGCGAGTCTGGGCGCTGGCGCACTGGCCCAGGTGCAGACTGATGCCTGGCTGTTGGAGCTGGCTGAAGAGTCGCCGTTGACCGACTGGCTGCTGGAGCACAGTGCGGTGCCTGTGTTGCTGGGTGCCGGCGAGATTCCCGCCGAGGATAGCGAAGATTACCCCCGTTGGCAGCGGCGCCTGTATGGCAAGCTGCTGCCGCTGCTGGGTGAGCCGGCGGCTGGCCAGGCGCCAAGCCTGCCGAGCCTGCTGGTGCCTTCGGTGCGGCCGCAGCCGGCGCCGTGCGTCTGGGTGCTGGGCGCCTCGCTGGGCGGGCCGGCCGCGGTCAAAACCTTTCTCGACTGTCTGCCGGCTGACCTGCCCGTCGCCTTTATCTACGCGCAGCACATCGATGCCGGCTTTGAGCAGCAATTACCGCAGATACTCGGCCGGCAGAACGACTGGCGCATTCTCAATTGCCAGCCCGGTGCGCATCTGCAAGCGGGCGAAGTACTGGTTGCACCCATCGCCCGCCGCCTGGGGTTTGGTGTCGATGGTGAGGTGCTGCTCAGTGACGCACCCTGGCCCGGCCCCTATCGGCCGTCCATCGCAGCGGTGCTGGATGCCGTGTGCGATGGCTTCGGCCCGGCCTGTGGCGCGATCATCTTCAGCGGCATGGGCGAGGATGGGGTCGAGGCCTGCGGACGCATGCGCCGGCAGGGTATCGAGGTCTGGACCCAGGACGCCGACAGCGCCAGTTGCTCAACCATGCCAGAGGCGGTGCGAGCGGCGGGCTTTAGTCAGCGTCAGGGCAATCCGGTACAGCTGGCGCAGGCGCTGCAGCATTGGCTGCGGCAGGAGTGGTCGGCCTTGGCCGGCTAGCAATCAATCAACGCAGCAAGGGAGTAGGGCGCATGTCTGAGGCGCTGGAGAGTATCAATGGTTTGATCGTGCCGCTGCTGAACGATCCGCTGCTGTTGCCAAACGTGGCGGTGGCCGAGCTGGTTGGCTACCGGTTGAGCCAGTCGGCTAACCCGGGGCCAGAATGGTTCCTTGGCTGGACGCAGTGGCGCGACCAACCGGTGCCTATGGTTGACCTCGACGCACTGCGCGCCCAGGGTGGCGAGCCGGCCGACGGTGCCCAGCCGCGCACCTTGATTCTGAATGCCCTGGGCGACAGCGGCGTGCACTTTATTGGTTTGCGAGTGTGGGGGATTCCCCGTTCACGGCGGCTGCTGCGTGATGAGCTACAGAGCCTTGAAGGGCCGTCCAGTTACCAGTTGCAGCGCGTCAGCGTAAGTGACGAGCCGCAGCCGCTGCTGATTCCCGATTTGCTGGCCGTGGAGCGGACGCTGGAGCAGGCGGGCCTGCTGCGCCGCGCGTCCTGATCAGGCCGGCAGCACAAAGCTCAGCCGCGCCTCAGTGCCGCCACCTACCCGGTTGAGCAGTTGCACCCGCGCGCCGTGGCTGTCGGCAATCCGCTTGACGATGGCCAGCCCCAGGCCGGTGCCTTTGGTCGAGCGGGCCTGGTCGCCGCGGATGAAGGGACTGAACAGGGCATCGTTTTCCAGCGCTTCAACCCCTGGCCCGCGATCCAGCACACTGACGGTCAGTAGCCGCTGGCCGTCCTGATTGTGCAGATAGGTGCACACCTCCACACCACTGCCGCCGTGCACCAGCGCATTGTCGATCAGGTTGATCAGCACCCGCTTCATCGACAGCCGCCGCAGGTTCAGGCTGGGTACCTCGGCCAGGCACAGGCGCACCACCTCGCCGTTACTGTTCAGTGGCGCCACCACCTCACGTATCAGCTCGTTGATATCCGCCTGCTCGCTGGGTTCGGCGCTGCCGTCTCGAATGTAGCTCATGAACTGCTCGAGAATGGCGTCCATGTCTTCGATATCCCGGATCATGCCGTCGGTCAGCTCGGGCTCGGCGTCAGACAGCAGCTCGGTAGACAGGCGCATGCGGGTCAGGGGCGTGCGCAGGTCATGTGACACGCCGGCCAGTAGCATGGTGCGGTCGCGGTTGGCCTGCTCGACGTCCTGCGACATCTGGTTGAAGGTGCGGTACACCTCGGAAATTTCCGAGGGGCCACTGGTGTCCAGCAGGCGCACGGTCTGGCCACGGCCGATTCGCTGGGCGGCGCGCTCCAGCATCTTTAGCGGATGGTTCAGCTGGCGTACCAGCAGCCAGGCTGCCGCGGTAGACAACATGCCGATCAGCACCAGCCAGGTCACCACCAGCCAAACGCGCTGGCCGCGCAGCGGGTGCGCGTAAAGCGGCACCTTGAGCCAGTAGTTGCCGTAAATCGGTTGATGAATCCAGACTGCCGGCTGGTTTTGGGTCTGCACCCGTACCTCGGTCTGGTCGCCCAGCTCGTCGCGCAACTGGTGGGTGAAGATGCCGGAGTAGGGCCAGTGCACCTCGCCCTGGGGGACCTGCTCGGGCACCATCACGCGGATACCGGTCATTTCCTCGATGTCATGGCGTGCGGCCGGGCCGCTGGCCCAGTAGGCGCGGACCAGCATGGCGGTGCCATGGCTGTACTGGCGATCCACCAGCAGGTCTTCGTTACTCAGCAGGTACAACAGGGTCAGCACCTGCGAGAACAGGGTGACCATGAGTACCAGCAAGATGGTACGACCGAAGAAACTGCGTGGCAGCAGTGGGTGCCAGCCGGGACCGCCCTTCACGTACCCTGGCCGTCCGGAACAAAGACGTAACCCACGCCCCAGACGGTCTGGATATAGCGTGGCTTGGACGGATCGGGCTCCAGCATGCGGCGCAGCCGAGAAATCTGTACGTCGATCGAGCGCTCCAGCGCATCCCACTCACGGCCGCGGGCCAGCTGCATCAGCTTGTCGCGGGTCAGTGGTTCACGCGGGTGGCGCACCAGCGCCTTGAGCACGGCAAACTCCCCGGTGGTCAGCATGTTGACCTCGTCGCCGCGAGTCAGCTCGCGGGTGGCCAGATTGAGCGTAAATTCACCAAAGCTGACCCGGTCATCGTCGGCACTGGGCGCACCCGGCACTTGCGGCGCCTGACGGCGCAACACGGCCTTCATGCGCGCGACCAGTTCACGCGGGTTGAAGGGTTTGGGTAGATAGTCGTCGGCGCCGATCTCCAGACCCTGAATGCGGCTGGTTTCGTCGCCTTTGGCGGTCAGCATGATAATCGGCGTGGTGTTGCCCTCGGCGCGCAGGCGGGCGCAGGCGCTCATGCCGTCTTCGCCGGGCAGCATCAGGTCGAGGACGATCAGCGAGTAGATCTCGCGGGCTAGCAGGCGATCCATCTGGGCGACATCCTCGACTGCCCGAACCCGATAGCCCTGCTCTCCCAGAAAGCGCTCAAGCAGTCGCCGCAGCCGTACGTCGTCATCGACAATCAGGATTTTTTCGCCTTCGCCTGTCATGGATACCTACCTGAATAAATGAGCTGGCATTGTGACCCAGCCCCCGTTACTTGCGGGCTGGCCATTGTTACAAGAGGTTTCTTTTTACCTTGTTATGCAGGCATCATCCAGCCGCTTGATGGAGGCCGACCAGAATGCCTTGTCTCGGTTATACTGCCCGGCCAGTTTTAGCTATCAGTGGAAGTGTCTCACCATGCAGAGTATTGCCGCGCGCATCGCCAGCGAGCTGACGGTCCGTCCCGAGCAGGTCGCCGCAACGGTCGCCCTGCTGGACGAGGGGGCCAGCGTTCCGTTTATTGCCCGTTATCGCAAGGAGGTAACCGGCAGTCTGGACGACACCCAGTTGCGTTATCTGGAAGAGCGCCTGCGTTATCTGCGTGAACTCGAAGACCGCCGCAGCGCGGTGCTGTCGAGCATCGCCGAGCAGGGCAAGCTCAGCCCCGAGCTGGAGCGCGATATCCGCGAGGCCGACACCAAGACCCGCCTTGAAGACCTGTACCTGCCCTATAAGCCCAAGCGCCGTACCAAGGGTCAGATCGCCATTGAGGCCGGTCTGGAGCCGCTCGCCGACGCTCTGTTTGATGATCCGACGCTTGATCCCGAGCAGCAGGCCGCAGCCTTTGTCGACGCTGACAAGGGGGTGGCTGACGTCAAGGCAGCGCTGGATGGCGCCAAGTACATCCTCATGGAACGCTTTGCCGAGAACGCCAGCCTGCTGGAGCGTCTGCGCAGCGCCCTGCGTGAGGATGGCCGCGTGGCCTCGCGGGTGGTGGCCGGCAAGGAGCAGGAAGGCGCCAAGTTTGCCGACTATTTCGAATACGACGAGCCGCTGAAGAAGGTGCCCTCGCACCGCGCGCTGGCGATTTTGCGTGGCCGCAACGAGGGCGTGCTGAGCATTGCCCTGGAGCTGGGCGACGCCGAGCCGGCGCCGGGTAGCCTGCACCCCTGCGAGGGCCTGGTTGCCGAGACCGTGGGCATCAGCAATCAGGGCCGTGCCGCCGACCGCTGGCTGAATGAAGTGGTGCGTTGGACCTGGCGGGTGAAGCTGCTGGGCCATCTGGAAACCGAGCTGCTGGGCGAGCTGCGCGAAGCCGCCGAAGACGAAGCCATTCGCGTGTTTGCCAGCAACCTGAAAGATCTGCTGCTGTCGGCCCCGGCCGGCCAGCGTGTCACCCTGGGGCTGGACCCGGGGCTGCGTACCGGCGTCAAGGTGGTCGTGGTGAACGCCACCGGCAAGCTGCTGGATACCGCGACCATCTTCCCGCATGCGCCGCGCAATGACTGGGATCGATCCCTCGCAACTCTGGCCGCCCTGTGCAGCAAGCACCAGGTCAGCCTGATTGCCGTGGGCAACGGCACGGCCTCGCGTGAGACCGACAAGCTGGCGGCGGACCTGATCAAACTGTGCAGCGGCCAGACCATGCAGAAAGTGATGGTCTCCGAGGCGGGCGCCTCGGTGTACTCCGCTTCCGAGCTGGCTGCCCGCGAATTCCCGGATCTGGATGTCACCTACCGCGGCGCAGTCTCCATTGCCCGCCGCCTGCAGGACCCGCTGGCCGAGCTGGTGAAGATTGAACCCAAGGCCATCGGCGTGGGGCAGTACCAGCACGACGTCTCCCAGGTGAAGCTGGCCCGTGGCCTGGACGCCGTGGTGGAAGATTGCGTAAACGCCGTTGGCGTAGACCTGAACACCGCCTCTGCCGCGCTGCTGACCCGCGTCTCCGGCCTCAACCCGAGCATCGCCCAGAACATCGTCGACTATCGCGACAGCAATGGCGCGTTCCGCAATCGCCGAGAGCTGCTCAAGGTCAGCCGCCTGGGCGAAAAAACCTTTGAGCAGGCGGCGGGCTTTTTGCGCGTCATGAGCGGCGACAACCCGTTGGATGCCTCGGCAGTGCACCCTGAAGCCTATCCGCTGGTTGAGCGTATCGCCGGTGACACGGGGCGCGATGTGCGCGGCTTGATTGGCGACTCGACCTTCCTGCGCAAGCTGGAGCCGGCGCGCTACACCGACGAGCGTTTTGGTATCCCGACCATCACCGACGTGCTGCGCGAGCTGGACAAGCCGGGCCGCGACCCGCGCCCCGAATTCAAGGCGGCGGAGTTTCAGGAGGGCGTAGAAAGCCTCAAGGACCTCAAGCCGGGCATGACACTCGAAGGCGTGGTGACCAACGTGGCTAACTTTGGCGCCTTTGTGGATATCGGCGTGCATCAGGACGGTCTGGTGCATATCTCCATGCTCTCGCAGCAGTTCGTCAAGGACCCACGCGACGTGGTCAAGGCCGGTGATATCGTCAAGGTCAAGGTGCTGGAGGTGGACATTCCGCGTCAGCGCATCAGCCTGACCATGCGCATGGATGACAAGCCGCAGCCGGCCAGCGAGCGTAGCGCCGGCGAACGGCCGCGCAGTCGCAACAACGCGCCCCGTGGCAACGGGAACGGCAACAGCAAACCCGGTCAGGCCAGCAGCAATGGCACCTTTGCCAATCTGTTTGCCAACGCCAAGAACCTGAAGAAGAAGTGACAGCATGAGCGACTTGCATCCAGCGCTGGCGGCCTTTTCCGCGCAGCGCAGCAGTGCCTTCACCGCCCTGGTCGGTATCGAGTTCACGGCGATTGAGCGTGGTCAGTGCACCCTGCGCCTGGCGATTGAAGACAAGCACTTCAACTCCACCGGGCGGGCGCACGGCGGGGTGGTCTTTACCCTGTTGGATTCGGCCATGGGCGCGGCCGCGTTCAGCGTGCTGGAACCGCACGAGGTGACGGCCACCATCGAGTGCAAGATCAACTACACCCGCGCGGTGACAGGCGGCGAGCTGGAGTGCACCGGCAAGGTCATGCACGCTGGCACCCGCACCATAGTGGTCGACGGCGAGGTGTGGCAGGATGGCGCGCTGGTTGCCAAGTGTCTGGGTACCTTCGCCCGCATCTGACGGGCAGGGTTTAACGGCCTTTCTATACTGAACTGCATTGCCGCCTAGCCGGCGGCGACACTGCCTAAGGAGTGACACCTTGTCACCACTGCTGCGAAATCGCCTCGATCTGCTGGCGCAGCCGGCCTCGCACCCCCTGCTGACCGATTGTCTGCACGGTATCGAAAAGGAAAGCCTGCGTGTCACTGCCGACGGCAGCCTGGCCCATACGCCGCACCCGGCTGGTTTGGGCTCGGCGCTGACCCATCCGCGCATTACCACCGATTACTCCGAGGCGTTGCTGGAGCTGATTACCCCGGTGAGCCAGCGTGTTGATGGCCTGTTCGCCCAGCTCGACGAGATTCACCGTTTTACCTACAGCCAGTTGGGTGATGAGCTGTTGTGGACCGAGTCCATGCCCAGTCGCCTACCGGCCAGTGATCAGGATATTCCGATCGCCTGGTATGGCACCTCCAATATCGGCACCCTGAAGAACGTCTACCGGCGCGGCCTGGCGGTGCGCTACGGCAAGGCCATGCAGTGCATTGCCGGTATTCACTACAACTTCTCCCTGCCGCCGGGGCTGTGGCAGTTGCTGCAAGAGCAAGAGGGTGGGCAGCAGAGTGCACAGGACAACCAGTCGGCGCGCTACTTTGCGCTGATTCGCAACTTCCGCCGCTATGCCTGGTTGCTGATGTACCTGTTTGGCGCCTCGCCGGCGGTCTGCGCGAGCTTTTTGCAGGGCCGTGATCATCGCTTGGAGCCGCTGGGCGAGCGCAGCCTGTATCTGCCCTGGGCGACCAGCCTGCGCATGAGTGACCTGGGCTACAACAACAACGCGCAGTCAGGGCTGAACATCTGCTACAACAGCCTGGATAACTACATTGCCAGCATGCTGAACGCCATCAGCCTGCCCTACGAGCCCTACGCGCAGCTGGGTACGCACGACGCCAAAGGCGAGTGGCAGCAGCTCAACACCAACTTGCTGCAGATCGAGAACGAGTTCTACAGCCCGATCCGCCCCAAGCGTGTCACCAACAGCGGCGAGAAGCCGGTGCATGCGCTGCGCGAGCGCGGCGTCGAGTACATCGAAGTGCGCTGTCTGGACATCGATCCGTTTGTGCCAATGGGCATTGAGCCTGCGACCGCCTACTTCCTGGATGCCTTCCTGCTGTTCTGTGCGCTGAACGACAGCCCGGATTTGAGTGACAGCGAGTGCGAGCAGGCAGCCAGTAACTTCAACCTGACCGTCAAGCGCGGCCGCGAGCCCGGCCTGCTGCTCAATGACGGTGGTAGCGAACGTACGCTGGTCTCTTGGGGTGAAGCGCTGCTGGACGAGATTGCCGGCTGCGCCGCACTGCTGGATCAGGTCAAGGGTGGTAACCCTTGCGTCACTAGCCTGGAGCAGCAGCGCGCCAAGCTGCGCGACGCCAGCCTGACGCCGTCGGCGCGGGTACTGGCAGCGATTGCCGAGCACGACAACAGCTTCTTCCGCTTTGCTCTGGCCCAGTCGCAGGCGCATGACCGTTATTTCCGAGAGCGCCCGCTCGACCCTGCCGTGCAGGCGGCCATGGCCGATGAAGCGGCCAGCTCGCTGGCCGATCAGGCGGCGTTGGAAGGGGCGGATACGGTCAGTTTTGATCGCTTTGTGGCCGACTATATGGGCCAGTCGGCCTGAGCTGCCAGGCGGGCGCGCCCAGCGCCCGCCGCTTACTGCACGATCAGGTTGGTAAACAGCAGGTCGTCAACCAGCGGATCACCCGCTTCCTCTTCCAATACCTGCTGCACGGCGGCCAGCGCGTCGGCACGCAGGGTCTCCTTGCCCTCCAGCGTGCTCAGGTTTTCCGGCAGCTGTGCACTGAACAGAAACACCAGGGCATTGCGAATCAGCGGGTCGTGGTAGGTCAGCTGCTCGACCGCCGCCGGATCATCGGTACGCAGGGCCACATCGGCCTTGAGATACTGGATACGCGGTCCGCTGCCAAGGGTGCCGACAAAAGACGGCTTGAGCTCGACGTATTGGGCCTGTGGCGGCGGGGCTTCCTCTTCTTCGGCGTGGGCCGCGGGCAGCAAGGCGCTTAGCAGCAGGGCGGTTGTCAGGGCTTTGAGGTGCATGGCAGAGGGGCTCCTTGGATACCGGCACAGCATAGCCGAGGCGCTGGCTGGCGCCAAATGTGGATGCGTGCACCGATGGGTGCGTGGCCTGCAGCGCAAGCGCCCATGTTATGCGTAGCTATCAGCTCAAACCATGGTCGTTGACCGGCAGCCCGGTGGAGCGACTAGACTGGCCCCAATCAGCGTTTCCTTCACGCACACCTGGGAGAGAAAAATGAAAGCGGTTCTGTGCAAGGCTTACGGTCCGGCCAGCAGTCTGGTACTGGAAGAGACGACCGATCCGGTTGCCAAGAAAAACGAAGTCGTTATCGACATTCACGCCGCTGGCGTCAACTTCCCCGATACCCTGATTATCGAAGGCAAGTACCAGGTCAAGCCGCCATTCCCGTTTTCGCCGGGTGGTGAAGCCGCTGGCGTGGTTGCCAGTGTGGGCGAGAGCGTCAAGCATCTGAAAGTGGGCGATCGCGTCATGGGCCTGACCGGCTTCGGCAGCTTTGCTGAAAAGGTTGCTACCGATGCTATGCGCGTGCTGCCGATGCCCGATGACATGGACTATGTCACGGCTGCCGGCTTCAGCATGACCTACGGCACCTCCATGCACGCACTCAAGCAGCGTGGCGAACTCAAGCCGGGCGAAACCCTGCTGGTACTGGGCGCCTCCGGCGGCGTGGGTCTGGCTGCGGTTGAAATCGGCAAGGCCATGGGTGCTCGCGTGATTGCTGCCGCCTCCAGTGCCGAGAAGCTGGAAGTAGCCAAGGCCGCCGGTGCCGACGAGCTGATCAACTACAGCGAAGTCAGCCTGAAGGATGCGGTCAAGGAGCTGACCAACGGCCAGGGCGCCGACGTGATCTATGATCCGGTCGGTGGCGATCTGTTTGACCAGGCGGTGCGCAGCATCAACTGGAAAGGCCGTCTGCTGGTAGTTGGCTTTGCCAGCGGCCGTATTCCCGAATTCCCGATCAACCTGGCGCTGCTCAAAGGCTCGTCCATCGTCGGCGTATTCTGGGGTGCCTTTGCCGCCCGCGAGCCGCAGGCCAACCTGGAGAACTTCCAGCAGCTGTTTGCCTGGCACAGCGAAGGCAAACTCAAGCCGCTGGTCTCCCAGACCTTCGAGCTGAACGAGTACGAAGCCGCGCTGGACATCCTCAGCTCGCGCAAAGCGGTCGGCAAGGTGGTCGTCAAGACCCGCTAAGGCCAGCCGAAGGCTGGCCCTGGCGAGAAGCCACAAGCTGCAAGAAAAGCCCGCGCGGTGTTGAATCGCGCGGGCTTTTTACGCTTCTCCAGAGTAGCAACCTCCGTACTCGTCATTCCCGCGCAGGCGGGAACCCAGCACGTGAGGGCGTAACCGATCACCATCGGCCATTCGAGCGCCTTGGCTTCGTAGGGGAGCGAGCGCCGCTTGGATTCCCGCCTACGCGGGAATGACGAAGGTGTGGCTGGGGTGTGCAATAGCAACAGCAGCTTAGAGCGCCCCGTTGTACCCCTGCTGGCGCCAGGCTTCGTAGATCAAGATGGCGGCGCTATTAGAGAGATTCAGGCTGCGGCTGTCAGGGCGCATCGGAATGCGCAGCACTTGGTCCGCGGGCAACGCCTCACGCACCTCAACCGGTAGGCCGCGACTCTCTGGACCGAACAGAAACAGGTCGCCGGCAGCGAATTGCACCTCGCTAAAGTTCTGTGTGCCCTTGGTGCTCAAGGCAAAGACGCGATTGGGCTCTACCGCGTGCAGACAGGCATCGAGGTTGGGATACGTTGTAACCGCCGCAAACTCATGATAATCCAGCCCCGCCCGGCGCAGGCGCTTGTCGTCCAGCTCAAAACCCAGCGGCTCGATCAGGTGCAACTGGCAGCCGGTGTTGGCGCACAGGCGAATGATATTGCCGGTGTTGGGCGGAATTTCGGGTTCTAGCAGGGCGATATGGAACATGGTG
>CERX01026238.1_pt1 | contig 14085 bp, 11 predicted proteins | sample 350251 | NCBI WGS metagenome assembly CERX01 (sample SAMEA2621044, study PRJEB7988) | marine metagenome | biome: marine biome (ENVO:00000447); feature: deep chlorophyll maximum layer (ENVO:xxxxxxxx); material: "saline water (ENVO:00002010), including plankton (ENVO:xxxxxxxx)" | depth 50 m
TCAGTGTTATCTACGACGAGAAAAACTGGAGGAAAACCAGGGTTAGATGAGCTTTTTTGCCCAATTAATGTTCGCCTGACCCCAATTTCATCCACACTCGTCATCCTCGCGCAGGCGAGGATCCATGTGGGCTGGACATAACACTGAATTCCCGCCTGCGCGGGAAAGACGTTTATCGTATCGTACGTGCCTACTGGCCACTGCTCCGCCGCTCTTTGTGTTCGCTGATCAGCACCTCGGCAATCCAGCGGAGATAGCGCAGGAACACACAAGCCGGGGTTAGATGAACATTATTGCGGTCCAGGTATTGCAAATGGGCTGTAATTAGTCAACTAAAAGTTTAGCGAGATTTTATATGAATTCCTCGAAGCCAGATGTGCACCTGGATTCCCACCTTCAAGATGGTCGTAAGGAAGAGAGCCCTGCAGAATGTTCATTTCAGCGTAGTGAAGCAGCCATCGGTGTGTTGTCATATCTTGATGGCTGTATACCGCGCAAGGTCAGAAAAACAAGTGCCGAAAGTAAAGCGACTGTCATTTCTAATTGGTGTTTGGGAGTGGCGATTTTTGCCTTCATAGTCGCTCTTCTAGTGATTTTTTCAGTGGAGAAGTCGGACGCCTCATCCGCTATACGCTTCTTCGTTTTAGCAATGATAAACCTGTCTGCAATTGCAGCAATTTCTAGCTTGATAGTGCCAATAGTGTTAACTGGCTTGTTAGCTGTTCGGTGGAAAAGCTTAGCTTTTGATGGTCTATGCGGTGATTTGCGTCACGAGCAAAAGCTTGCAGATGGCTTGGTTACATTTGATCAGTCTTCGTTAAAGGACGCACAATTCTGGCTTGAACGCAGGATCAACCGAATTTCCTCACGAACCACGTTCTTTTTTGGCCAAAAGACGGCGGTGCTGGGTTTGCTCGCTGCCGGCTATTCGTTTACTGCGGACTTGGGGGGGTATCAATGGATTTCTCGTACTATTGCTAACGGGATAACCCTAGACAATTGGCATAATACATTTTTGCTTTGGATTGGAGCATTCGTGCTTGGCCTATCCATCGGGGCCATTTTTCTTGAAAAAGTTACGGATCGCTATCGCTATCAGCTCGAATTATTGGAGCTTGCGCAGCGTTAAAGGTGGCGACCTCAATTACCAAAAGTCTCACCTGATGTAGGGTGTGGTCATGTCAGATCATTGTACACACTAAAAATCGTGATGAAACCGGGTCAGATGAACTTTTCTAAGATGCCGCGTTAATGCTCATCTGACCCCAACTTCCAATTCGAGCGCTGAGTGCCAGGCAATAAATTAAGTGTCAGAACGCCAAGTTCCAAGCGAGACTCAATGTTTCAAATACAGGCTTCATTTCAGTCTCAAATTGCTCTTTTGTTACCAAATCTCCAACGCGCTTTGACAGTTGTATTTTTTGCTTGCCAGCCATGACTGATACTTGTTGCTCTGTTCTTTTCCAGTCTAGGCTATTTGGGTAGCATTCTTCCAAGGACCCGTGGGGTAGAACTTGGATCTGGCCTCGATCGTTGAAAGCTTTAAATTCTTTAATGAATTCATCGAAGCCAGCCTGTGCTTTCGGAGTCGGTGCGTCGCATAAAACAACAATCCTCTCTTCAAAAATTGAGGTTTCAAGAGGCTTGAAAGACTTCTTTATGGCGTTGATGGAGCGCTTAGCTTGATGTGTGTCGCCTTCGGCAGAGATTATTTGAATTGCCGGCTTTTCTGGGTAATGACGCTTTATTACGCGAGTTAAAAACTCAACTTCACTTGGACCTTCTACTATCAGGAAATTATGAGGAAGCAATAGGTCGGAGGGGCTTCCACCTAGCAGCTCGAATATAACATAGGGCTTGTCTAATGTGTCTACGGCTCTAAACTTGGTGACGCTGTCTTCTTTTTCAGCTTTATATATTTTCTGTTCTGGGTGATCGTCTGCCACAAACACGGAAGAGTGGGTGTTTATAAACACCTGATCCAGGTCTGCGCTTAAGGATAAAAGCACGTCCTTTAGCTTTCTTTGCGCTGTGGGGTGCAAGTGAAGCTCGGCCTCATCGATAAAAAATAAAAAAGACTTCCCAGCATCCTCTCTGTCCTTTCTATAGTCCGCATAGGCTTGGATAATGGCAAGCATTAGAGCCCTTTGCATGCCATCGCCTTTCTCGGACGCGTAAGTCTCCACGCCATCATCCACTTTAGTTTGGAAGTTTTTAAGCAGGTCGGAAAATTCAGGACTAGAAACTTGGAAGCTAACTTTGGCGCACTCGGCAAATTGTTTTTCTAAGTGAGCTTTTACATTGCCGCCCAATCGATCAAACTCAAGCTTAACTGCGGAGCCTTCATCGTCAAACAACTCATCAAACTTATCTCTAAATGCTCTATACTGAGGATTGTCTTCTAATATCTCTTCAAGCACTGAAGATAGCATTATTCCCACTGGGGTTTTAGCCGAATATTTTGCCACCTCATCAAAGTACTGTTTGGTGTGTATATATTCGAACTTCGGTAGAAAGTCATTGAACGCCTTGTCAAATCCAGCCGGGTTTTTATCTAGCTGTGAACCGTTTATGGTCAGCTTTCTTTTGGTGGGATCTTCGCTTGATCTTTCAACAGTTAATTCATCGCAGCCGCTTAACACGCTTAGCATCTTTGTTCTATTCGCTTCGTTGCGCATATTTTCTGCGCCATGTAATGCATCGGAAAACTCTATCGTCACGGATATGGTCTTTGATACATCCCCTCTTGGGTGCAGATCTTTTAGAGGTGTCGCTTTTGGCGTGCCATTAAAGAACCATTCTACCGCTTCGAACAAGTTGGTTTTTCCCGCATTATTTTGGCCGACGAAAATGTTGAAATTCTTAGAGTCAAATTCTGCATATTCAATCGACCTAAAGTTGCGAATGGTTATTTTAGATATTTTCATCGTTCCGTGATCTCTGGTGTAGGCAAGTCTTTGTTAGGCTTGGAGCTTTCTCAAGCTGGGTTAAGTACTAGGGAAAGATACTTGTGGTTACCCACGAAAACTGATCAATCTTGCACAGCATCCATGCCTCCCGATTGGGCCGCTAGAAGTGCGGTGATTTGATATTGCTACTAGGGCGCGCTTTTGCCAACCCTGAATTAGGCCAAGGGCAGATCAAGCAGCGCGGTTTTGTCGGGTTGCCGCAAGTTAAACGTGGTCAGAAGTACATGTCTGCGCACTACTGTTCATCTGCCCCTGTCTCCCAACTCGTCATTCCCGCGCAGGCGGGAATCCAGTGGCGCGTCAAAGCACGCTTGGATCCTCGCCTTCGCGAGGATGACGTGGTGATAGGGGCAGCGAACCTGGGCTGTCCGAACGCCGGCGCCGGGTTAGCCCCGCTGCCGAAACACCAACACCAACCCCAGCACAATCGCCCCCATCCCCAGCAGACTCAACGCCGCCATGCGATTCCCCAAAAACAGGAAATCCAGCAGCGCGGTGCAGCCTGGCATCAGGTAGAACAGGCTAGTGACGTTGACCAGGTTGCCCATGCGAATCAGCCGGTACAGCAGCAGGGTCGCGCCGACCGAGATGAGCACGCCCATGTACAGCAGCGGCACGACAAAGCCGACGCTCCACTCGACTTTAAACGGCTGAAAGGGCACAACCACCGCGCACATCAGCAGGCCGATGGCGTATTGCAGGGGCAGTACGTCCATGGGTGATTGCTGAATCCCCTTCTGGAAGATCGAGCCCAGGGTGATACACAGCAGCGCCGCCAGCGACAGGCCTATACCCAGCAGCGAGAAGCGCGCCACCAGCAGGCTGTCGAGCACCACCAGCGTCAGGCCGCCGAGCGCCAGCAGCAAGCCCAAGAGCCGCAGCAGGTTGGCGCGGCGTTCGACCAGCAGCAGGGTGAGGATCGGCTGCACGCCGAGCACCGTTGCCAGCACCCCCGGCGTGAGCCCGGCGTCCAGCGAGAGCAGGTAGAAGATGGTGTAGCCGCCGGTCAGCAGTACCCCGACCAAGGCTACCTGCTTGCGGGTACCACGCGCGGGCAGCCAGCGCCGCCGGGTCAGCGCCAGCAGTCCGAGGGCGGCGCAGGCGAGTACAAAGCGCAGCAGCAGAAAGGCAAAGGCGGAGGCGTGTTCCAGCCCCCATTTGGAAAAGATCGCGCCCGCGCTCCACAGCAGCACGAACAGCGCGGTTGGGCCAATGGCGGCCCAGTTCAAACGTTGAATAAACATATGTCACCTGTCAGGACACAGGTTCGCCCTACGGCATCACGCCAGTCAGGGAGAACAGAAATCAGAAAAGGGGTAGTGAGATCAGTGCGCCGGTGGCGGTGAAGCCACTGCAGCCACGATGGCTACGCCGGGAGGAGTGACCGGCAGGCAGGCCACGGCAGCCTGCACGCGCGCAACCACACCGGCGAGCGCGGGGCGGTTTACAACAGCGGTGGTCTGGGCAGTGGACATGCGGTCACTCTGGACAGGTAAAAACGAAACGTCGCCGTTTGGCGACTCGGGGAGACTAGCACCGGGTTGGTGCGTGGGCAAGCTGCAGGGCTGGGCCGCACTTGCGCTGAGGGCGTCCGGCGGGATGGTTTGGTGCGCCTGGATCCCCCGCCTGCGCGGGGGATGACGGTAAGAGGGCGCGCCGTTGCTGGGGAGGCTTCCCTGGCAACAGCGCCTCAGCCAATCAGCTACGAATCAAGTGCGCTACCGACTCCTGCACCCGCGCCGTCAGCTCAGCCTCATCCAAGCCGCAGATGTCGCCGTTGTTCACTGCCGGGCGGCCCTGGATAAAGCTGTACTTCACGCTGGCCGGCTCACCGCACATCAAGGGTGCGGTGAGGGGGCTGTGCACGCCGGCAAAACGGGGCTGGTTGATGTCGAACAGCACCAGGTCGGCGGCCATGCCCACGGTGATCTCACCCACATCGTGCAGGCCGAGCAGCTTGGCGCCGTTGCGGCTACCCCAGCCAAGCACCTTTTCCAGCGTGGTGGCGTCCGGGCCGTGCACAGCGCGGTGGATCAGCCAGGCGAGGTTCAGCTCCTGCAGCATAGAGCCGGACTCGGCAGAGGCGGAGCCGTCCACGCCCAGGGTGATCGCCATACCGGCCTGCTCCATCTTGATAGCCGGGGCAATGCCGCTGCCCAGGCGGCAATTGGACGTGGGGCAGTGGGCGATGCCGGTGCCGGTAGTGGCGAGGCGGTCGATGATGTAATCGTCGCAGTGCACCAGATGGGCAAACCACACATCGTCGCCCAGCCAGCCGCAATCACCGGCGTAATCCACCGCGCGTTTGCCGTACTTTTTCAACGAGGCGACTTCATCAAAGTCCACTTCCAGCAGGTGCGAGTGCATGCCCAGCTTGAACTCGCGGGCGTAGGCGGCCTGTTCGCGCAGGCCGTCCGGGTCGCTGGAGTGAATCAGGCTGGTTGGCGCTACCACCAGCTTGCGCATGGCATCGCCACCGTCCTGGTGATAGCGCACGCGGCTGGCGTCCAGCCGCGCGATGATCTGCTCGATGGTTTCCGGGGAGATGCCGTGCTCAATCATGCCGTGATGGCTGCCCACCGAGGTGGCGCTGCCGCGGCACAGCACCAGGCGCATGCCCAGCTCATCGGCGGCGCGCCAGACAGCATCTTCCAGTTCGGGGCTGGTGGTGGCGTGGTAGAGGTAGTGATGATCTGCGCAGGTGGTGCCACCGGAGCGCAGCAGCTCGTACAGGCCCAGCCGCGCGGCGTGGTACATCAGCTCCGGCGTGACCTTGGGCCAGTAACGGTAGGGCACCGAGCCCAACCAATCGTTGAGGTTCTGGTTCAGGCCTTCCGGCACGCCCTTCATGATGGATTGGGCCAGGTGATGGTGGGTGTTCACCAAACCGGGCCAGACCACGCAGCCGCGAGCGTCGATCAGGGTTTCACCTGCGGCCAGCGCCAGATCGCAACCCAGCTCGGTAATCTTGCCATCGCTGATGCGGATATCCGTCGCGTTAGCGGCGGTGGGGGAAAAAACAGCTTGTGCGTTCTTGATCAGGTAAGTCACGGAGGTACTGCTCCTCTGTTGCTGCCAAAGAGCAATGTCCCGGAGTGAGGGAAGCACTGATCACTTCCGCATGCCCCTGACCGCTTCTACTCTGTCGCCTGGTATTGAAATGACCGCAGCGTGCGGTACTGCAGTAACAAGTGCAATTTTTTGACCAACCTTTCAGCCGCGCTACAGCCGCCGGTTCATCGGGTATCCGCCGTAAAAAGCGGGCGCAGGGTGAGCAAAACCGGTGCAAGTGGTCAGCTTTTGCGCGATCACGGTGCAATCTAAGCGCTCAAAACCAAACAGTCGATTTGCGGAAGGCCACGCCAGCCGGCGCGTTCGTCGGATTTGCCCGAGTTGGCGCAATTACTGCTTGAGTATTTGTGCCTGAGGCTTATCCTCAGCAACGTGAGTAGAAGCTGTCAGGGGGCAACACCCCAGGTCATTGCTCAGTTAGCGGACAATGCGCATAGCGCGGTGACGCGGACTGACAGGCCACAGCCTCCTTCCACCTCCCGCCCGCGTCATTCTCCGCCCCATTTGCCCCCAACGGGACTACTCGGAGATTCACCATGACAACCGCAACAACCCCTGAATACGGCCTGAAAGAACTGCAGCTGGAAACCACCTTCGGCGGCATGGGCAAGGAAACTGCCCGCGATATTCCGCTGATCGACCTGACCGATTTTGAAGCCCGCCGCAGCGAGATCACTGAGCAATTGTGGAATGCCGCCACAGAGGTTGGCTTTTTTCAGCTGGTCAATCACGGCCTGGACATCAAACTGGTGCAGAGCGCCTTTGAGCTGTCAGAAGCTTTTTTCAGCCTGCCCAACGAGCAGAAAGCGCGCTTTCCGCTGAAAAAGGGCCTGAACACCGGTTGGGAATTCATGTCGCAGGTGCGCCCGTCCACGCGCACAGCGGATCAGAAGGAGTCCTTCCAGATCACCCTGCCGCACATGGATGACCTGTGGCCCAACCAAACCGTGGTGCCGGAATTCCACCGCATCATGCTGGACTTTGAATACCGCGCCTGGCAGCTGGGCATGCAAGTGCTGTCCTGCTTTGCCGACCGCCTCGGATTTGCACGCGACTTTTTCACCAAGGCGCATGACCGTCGTCAGCCTGACTATCAAAGCACCCTGCGCCTGCTGCATTACCTTGCCATGCCGGAGGATGATCAGGACGAAAGCCTGTGGCGCGCCGGTGCACACACCGACTTTGACTGCCTGACCATGGTGTTCCAGAAGGAAGGTCAGGGCGGCCTGCAGGTCAGCCCGGGCAAAGATGCCGAAGGCGCCGGTGACAACCGCGAGTGGAGCAGCGTGATTCCCCGCGACGACATCATCACCTGCAACATCGGTGACATGCTGATGCGCTGGAGCGACGACCAGCTCAAGTCCACCCTGCACCGCGTGCGCATGCCCAAGCCGGGCGAGTACCGCGGCCCGCGCTACAGCATGGCGTTCTTCTGTCAGGCCAATAAAGACGTAATGATCGAAAGCCCCGCCGGCAAGTACCCGCCGATTTCGGCAGCCGATTATTTGCTGCAACGCATTCAGGCCAACTTTGCGGAAGCGAAGAAGTAACGCGCAGCAATTTGATCGTTCCCACGCTCCGCGTGGGAACGATCACAAAACTCGCAACACCAGACGGGGCACCCAGCGGGCGCCCCGTTTTTTGTGTATTCAGCACGGCCGCGCGTCTGGGAGGGCTGAGCTGCAACTGGACTTTCCCGGGCTACGCCCCGCCGGTGGTATTACCTATGTGGCCGGCTTGATGTGTAACCCCTGTGCCCGGTTACTGCCCATTCCACCGTCATTCCCGCACAGGCGGGAATCCAGTGTTGCCTCGAGCCCGACCTGGATCCCCGCCTACGCGGGGATGACGGAAGTGAAGTGGACTATGGGCATGACGAGGGTGGGCTGTGTGTTGTGGCAGCTGACGTGAGCGCTGCCGGGCGTGCCAAGCTCCGGCTTGTTGTAATCGTTCCCACGCTCCTCGTGGGAACGATTACAAAACTCGCAACACCAGACGGGGCGCCCAGCGGGCGCCCCGTTTTTTGTGTATTCAGCACGGCCGCGCATCTGGGAGGGCTGAGCTGCAACTGGACTTTCCCGGGTTACGCCCCGCCGGCGGTATTACCTATGTGGCCGGCTTGGTGTGTAACCCCTGTGCCCGGTTACTGCCCATTCCACCGTCATTCCCGCGCAGGCGGGAATCCAGTGTTGCCTCGGAGCCCGATCTGGATCCCCGCCTACGCGGGGATGACGGAAGTAAAGTGGACTGTGGGCATGACGAGGGTGGGCTGTGTGTTGTGGCAGCTGACGTGAGCGCTGCCGGGCGTGCCAAACAGGCATTCCCACGCGGAGCGTGGGAACGATCACAAAGCTGCGCGCTTAATCCCCACCACAACCGCTACCGTCGGAATCACCGCCGCAGCCGCCGCCACAACCCGAACCGCAGCCAATGTGGCCGGCACAATAGTCATCACCCGGCGTCTGCCTGCAGTCGAGGGCGTAGCGAAAGCCATCGGGGATATTGAGCTGCGCATCAATGGCAAAGAGTATGGGCAGGCGGTGCGCAGCACGCGGTTGCATGCCCTCACGCAAGCACGACAAGCGCCAGGCCGTCTTGATGCCGGCCTGGGCGCTGGTGGGAGAGCGCATGGCTTCGGCCGGGGTGTGATGCAGAAAGCGGCCCAACGCCTTGCCGCAAAAATACTCGTACTTGCGGGTAAACAGGATGAACTCATGCCAGGCCACATCCACTGCCTGGGACGGCATGGACACCATACGCCGGCCCGCGGTATTGCACAGGTGGAAGTACTCACGCAGCCCCTGCATGACCCGCGTTACCTCAGCGTCGCTCAGGTGCGGATAGGTTTTCCCGACTTTCGCCGCAATCGACTCAGGGAAACGATAGGTGTCGATCAATCGTTCGCGGCGGGCACGACGAGCCTTGCCATAGGCTCTGTACAGCGCAAACAGCGCAATCGCCGCCAATACCAGGAGAATGAGATTATCAACACGCATGCAATGGCCCGTCCTTGTCCACAGAGTGAACGCAGCATAACCGATGCACGCGGCCTGTACTTGCTCTGACTATGCATAGGCGGAGCAGGCCAGCGCCCGCTACGCCTTGCATCTCACTCAGCGATTCTCCTGCAGCCAGCGTCCCAGCAGGCTGCGTTCTTCATCGCTCATGCCGCTCATGTTGCCCAGCGGCATATAGTGCGTCGCTACCGCCGCCTGATAGACCTTGTCACCGTGCTGCTTGAGGTGCTCCAGGCTGTCCAGAATGATGCCGGCAGGCGGTGCCTGAAACGCCGGACTGGTTGGCTTGGCGGCGTGGCAGGCCTGGCAGTGGGTAGCTAACAGCTGGCTGATCTCAGCGCCGGTCACCGGGCTCGGTGCGGCCGCAGCGCTGTCACCGTCAGTTTGCGCTGTGCCGTGGTTGTGGGTTGCCACGGTAGAGGGTGCGCTCGGCGCCATGGCCCAGATCAGGGCGACAGTCGCCAGTGCGCTGACAACCAGAATCGAGGGTTTGAACTGGCCCTGGTTACGCAGGTTGAAGAAGTGACGCGCGTAGGCGGTGATGGCGCCAATGGCCGCCAGCGCCAGCCAGCCGTGGGCATGGGCGTAGAACATCGGGTAGTGGTTGCTGATCATGATGAACAGCACCGGCAGCGTGAGGTAGTTATTGTGGCGCGAGCGCAGCATCGCGCGCTGGGCCAGCATCACCACCTCTTCACCCGGCTTCTCGCCACGGGCCACCGCATTCACCAATGCACGCTGGGCCGGCACGATACCGAGGAACACGTTACCAACCATGATGGTGCCAATAACCGCGCCCACGTGGATATACGCGCCACGACCGGCAAACACCTGATACAGGCCAAAGGCAACCGCGACCAAAATCAGATACAGGACGACACCAAAGGCCATGCCGTTACGCGCCAGCGGGCTGCGAATCAGCGCCTCATACAAAGCGACGACTGCGACCAGGGTGCCCACGCCAATGGCGACGGCGCCGGCGCCACTGAGCGCCACCTTGCTCGGGTCGATCAGGTAGCCTGGGTTGCCCATGTAATACACCACGGCCAGCAGCGCCAGGCCGCTGAGCAGGGTGCTGTAAGCCTCCCACTTGAACCAGTGCAGGTCAGAGGGCATCTGCTCGGGGCCGACTTCGTACTTGGCCACCTCATAGAAGCCACCACCGTGAATGGCCCACAAGTCGCCCTTGATGCCCTTTTGCTTCTTCCACGCCGGCGGCTCGCGCAGGTTGTTGTCCAGCCAGACGAAGTAGAACGAGGCGCCGATCCAGGCCACCCCGGCAATCACATGAAACCAGCGGATGATCAGGCTAAGCCACTCAGACAGATAGACCAGCATGGGCTGCTCCTTGTACGGCGTCGCGATCGTAACGGCATTGGCCGGCGATATAGGTGCGACGGATGCTGCGGTCGTCGCCGAGGATCATCAGGTCGAACAGAATGCCCGACAGATCGCGCTCGGCGCTGTGTTTGAGTTGCTGTACCGGGCTGGCGGCGCGGTCAAGAATCAAAAAGTCCGCCATCTTGCCCGGCGCCAGGTTGCCGGTCTCGGCCTCCTGATGCAGCACCTTGGCGTTGCCCAGGGTTGCCATGTAGAACGCCTGGAACGGGTTCAGGCTCTGGCCGCGCAGCTGGCAGACCTTGTAGGCCTCGGCCATGGTGACCAGCATCGACAGACTGGTGCCGCCGCCCACATCCGAGGCCAGACCGACCTCAACATCCGCCCCTCGTGCACTGGCCAGATCGAACAGGCCGCTGCCGAGGAAGGTGTTGGAGGTCGGGCAGAAGGCGATGCGGGTGCCGGTTTCGGCCAGCCGCGCGCGGTCGGCGTCGTCGATATGAATGCCGTGCGCCAGCACGCTGCGCGGGCCGAGCAAGCCAAAGTGGTCGTAGACGTCCAGATAGCTGGCACGCTCCGGGAACAGCTCGGCAATCCAGGCGATCTCGGCTTTGTTTTCGGCCCAGTGGGTCTGCATCAACAGGCCGTCGGCCTCGGTCATCAGCTTGCCGGCGTAGGTCAACTGTTCGGGGGTCGAGGTGGCGGCAAAGCGCGGGGTGACCGCATAGCGCTGGCGGCCGGTGCCATGCCAACGGGCGATCAGCTCGCGGCTTTCTTCATAACTGGCCTCGGCGGTGTCGCGCACGCCATCCGGGGCGTTGCAGTCCATCATCACCCGGCCGGTGGTGATCGCCATGTTGTAGTCGTGCGCAGCGCTGAACAGCGCCTCGCTGGCAACCTGGTGCGAGGTGCTGAACACCAGCGCCGAGGTGGTGCCGTGCGCCAGCAGCAAGTCGAGGAAGACCTTGGACTGCTTGGCCGACCAGTCGGCATCGGCAAAGCGTGATTCGGTCGGGAAGGTGTAGGTTTCCAGCCACTCCAGCAGCTGGGTACCGTAACTCGCCATCACCGCCAGCTGCGGCATGTGGACGTGGGTATCGATCATGCCGGGCATGATCAGGCCTTCCGGCGAATGCTCAACCGGCGTGCCCGCCGGCAGGCTCGGCAACAGCTCAGCTGCTTCGCCGATTGCCTGAACCCGGCCATCGGCAACCACCAGCAAGCCGTCGGTGAAGTAGCTGTAACTGGCCGGATCGGGCGTGCCCAGGCCCGGTTCGGACAAAAAGTGCAGCAGCGGCCCGCGGAACGCGGTGCAACCATCTGCCTGGTTGGTAATGGTCATCCTAGCTCCCCCGGTAGGTCGAGTAGCCCCACTGGTTCAGCAGCAGCGGCACGTGGTAATGGGCCTGCACGTCGTCCAGGCGGAAGGCGATGGTGACGGCCGGATAAAAGCAGCGCAGCCCCTGCGCGGCGTAATAGCCGTCGGTGTCGAAGGTCAGGCGATACACGCCGGCGACCGCTTCGCTGCCGAAGCCGTTCAGCACGCGGCCATCGGCATCGGTTTCGGCTGCCGCTAGGGTGACCCAGCTGTCGCCCTGCTGCTGCTCAAGGACAATGCGTACACCGGCAGCGGGCTTGCCGCTGCCGAGGTCGAGAATGTGGGTAGTAATCGGGCTCTTGCTCATAGCAGCTTGTCCAGACGAATGTGAGTGATCTTGGCTTGTTCTTCGGCGGCGATACGTATTTCCTGCTCGCGGCTGTTGGGCAGGCGCTGCTCCAGCAGCTCGAGCATTTCTTCGGCGCTCTTGCCGGTGGCGCAAACGATGAAGATAAAGCCGAATTTGTCGAAGTAGGCGTCGTTGCCTTCTTTCAGGCGCTGCAGCACGGCGTCGGAGGCGATGCGCGCGCCAGCCTGCTCGCCGCTGGCCAGCGCTTCGGTGCTGGCGTACTTGGCTTTCAGGCTCTTGATGTCGCCGATCTTGGGGTGCGCCTCAAAGGCCACCAGCCAGTCGGCTTCATGCAGATTGGGCCAGAGCGCGCGGGCGGTGCCGTGCAGCGCCTCGGCGCTTTGATAGGGGCGGGCGGCGACCATCGGGCGCGCCCAGGCATCGGCGGCGCAGCAATCACGAAAGACAGTCAGCGCCTCGTCTTCAGGCAGGGTGTTCAGGTGTTCCAGAGTCATTTTGTCTCCACCGGCTGTTGCGGTGTCTCAAGGGTATTGTCCTGTTTCATCAAGTCGCGCAGCTGCGGCCAGCTCACGCCGCGCCGGCGCTCGCGCGGCGCAGCCGGCTTACCGAGGGCCAGTAGCTCGGCGCTGATCGATACCGCAACCTCCATCGGCCGCTTACCCGGCACATCACTGCGCCCGACCGGGCAGCGAATGCGGGCGATCTGCTCATCGCTGTAGCCACGGTGGTTGAGCCTCTGGCGGAAGCGATCGGCCTTGGTCTGCGAGCCGATCAGGCCCACCGAGGCAGCGTCGCCGGCATCCAGCAGCGCACGGCACAGGTCGTAATCGAGCTGATGGTTGTGGGTCAGAATCAGCACGTGGCGGCCACGGCACAGGGCCGGGGCATCGCCCACCGGGTCATCGGTGTGCAGCGTGCGGATATTGGCCGCCAGATCGCTCGGAAACACCTCGGCGCGCGAGTCGACCAGCGTTACCTGCCAGGGCAACTGCCCCATGATGCTCATCAGCGCCTGCGCCACGTGGCCGGCACCAAAGACCACCAGTTGCGCATCGCTGCCGGGCTGGCCTTCGAGCAGAACCGACACACTGCCGCCGCAGCACTGGCCCAACGAGGCCCCCAGCGGAAAGTGCTCCAGCACGGTCTCAAAGCGACCGGCAGCCAGCTGCTCACGGGCGCGGGCGGTGACCAGATATTCCAGATGGCCGCCGCCGATGGTGTCCCAGGTATGTTCACCGCTGATCACCATCTTGCTCGACGGCTCACGCGGTACCGAGCCGGCGACGCCAACCACGGTCACCAGCACGTAGGGCTCGCCGCGCTGCTCGCAGTCGGCGACCGCCTCAAACCAGCGCAGTTGCTTGTTCATTACACGGCCTCCTGCTCGGCCAGCGCCCACTGGCGCGCAGCGGTCACCGCGGCGAGCATGCGCTCGGGGGTGGCCGGGGTGTCCAGCGGCGGGCTATAGCGGTAATCGGTCAGGCTGGCCACGGCGTCACGCAGAGCACTCCACACCGCAATGCCGAGCATTAGCGGCGGCTCGCCAACCGCCTTGGAGCGAAACACCGTGGCTTCCTTGTTCGGGCTGTTGGCCAGCAGATTGACGCGCAAGTCCGGCGGCATATCCGACACTGCCGGAATCTTGTAGGTGGCAGGGCCGGTGGTCAGCAGGCGACCCTGATCGCTGTACACCAGCTCCTCGGTGGTCAACCAGCCCATGCCCTGCACAAAACCGCCCTCGATCTGGCCGATATCGATATCCGGATTCAGCGACTGCCCGGCGTCGTGCAGTATATCCGTGCGCAGCACGCGGTATTCGCCGGTCAGAGTATCGAGCACCACCTCGGAGCAGGCCGCGCCGTTGGCGTAATACAGGAACGGATGGCCCTGACCCTTGGCGTGGTCATAGTAGATATTGGGCGTGGCGTAAAAGCCCGAGGAGGACAGGGCGATGCGGTTCATGTAGGCCTTCTGGATAAAGTCGGCCCAGTCCAGACGAAT
>CERX01027153.1_pt1 | contig 14021 bp, 6 predicted proteins | sample 350251 | NCBI WGS metagenome assembly CERX01 (sample SAMEA2621044, study PRJEB7988) | marine metagenome | biome: marine biome (ENVO:00000447); feature: deep chlorophyll maximum layer (ENVO:xxxxxxxx); material: "saline water (ENVO:00002010), including plankton (ENVO:xxxxxxxx)" | depth 50 m
GTTGTCCGAGATCTTGATAATGTTAGGGTCATGGGTAAAAATGAGCCAGTTAAGGTTTGGGAATTGATTTCTGAAAAAGGTAAAGAGCCTGAGCTTTATAAGAAAATACTACCCGCATATCATGAAGCTCTGGGTCTGTATAAAAACCAAGAATGGTCAAAAGCCATAGAAGCATTTAAAGCCTCGGATGAGCTCGAAGATATGTTTGGAGGTAGGAAAACTAATCCTAGTCGCATTTACATACCACGCTGTGAACACTACCTTGATAATTCTCCTGGAGATGATTGGGATGGTGTTTGGACACTAACAAGTAAATAGTATTAATACCCAAAATGAAGACGCATAAAAAACTTCTGCGTGGGCTTCTTACTGGGATATTGATAACATTATCTAGTGCTCAAGATCCCTTTGTATTTGATTCATCATTATCCAGCATTCTCCCTAAGTCTATATCAAATGCAATAGAAATAGGCGATGTAAATAATGATAGCCATAGTGACATTATTCTTTCAGGATATGATTCAACTAGATTTGGAGTTTTTATTGATGTAATACTTGGGAATAATAATGGCTCCCTTTCTCAAGGATACTCAACAAACTTTGTTACATACTCAGATACTATCGCTGAATACCTTGGGGGGATAGGAAACATAACCCTATCTGATGTGAATCTAGATGGGAATATAGATATTTATCTAAATGGATCAGTTATGTCAAAACTCCTGGTTAATTCTTCATCCGGTAGTTTTAGTCAATCATCCTGGCTTCAAAATATGTTTGTTACTTATAGTAACGGTAATTGGGGAGATGTTAATATGGATGGCAAGCCAGATCTATTTTTAATGGGTGTTAATGAATTTACAGATCAAATATTAAATGAATTATTTATCAATTCTGGTAGTTATTTAGGAAAAGATCCCACAACAATATTCCCGTCTCTTTTCAACGGTAGCAGTGCCTGGGGAGACTATGATAATGATGGAGACCAAGATCTAATTATTGGTGGACGTACGGCAAATAAAAATTCCTCTGTTACTAGGCTTTACCAAAATGATCCTATAGGGCGACTTACAGAAGTAACTACGGCTGATGCTATAAATGGACTAAAAGCAGGTGCTTATCATTTTTCTGACCTGGACTCAGATGGTGACCTAGATCTTATAATGTCTGGCTGGAACAAGATACAGGGTGAGCTTGTAACTTATATCTTAGAAAATGAACCACTGGGCACATACTCTTTGGCTACTAACCAGATTGACTTTGCCGTTGCATATGGTACAATAGATGCAATTGATTTCAATCTTGATGGATTACAAGATATAGTTATTGCAGGCGCAAATTCAGTTACTCTATATGCCGGAAAAGTACACTCTCTATCAGGGAGAGTATATCTAAACAATGGCGATGGGACCTTTGAGCAATTAAAAGAAATTGATGGTGCAAGAGTAGCAAAATTTGTTGATATAGATAAAGACGGTATCCCTGATCTAGTAGCAAGTGGTACTACAGAAATTGGAGATGCAGACAGCACCTTTTCAAGCATCTATATAAATAATATTGATGAAGATAGTGAACCACCCCAGGCTCCTAATGCACTTACAGCCTTTGCTGTAAGCACAAGAGCAATATTCTCCTGGGGATCAGGATCAGATGATATTGATGATCCTGGAAGCCTATCGTATAATATAAGAATAGGTACATCCTCTGGTGGCAACCAACTAATGTCATCCTCTATACCATTTAATTCCTCAAATGTAGGAAAAAGACTTATAAGAGAATTCAATGAGATTCCGCATGGTACTTATTATTGGTCAGTACAAACAGTAGATGGATCGGGAAATACATCTGAATGGTCACAGGAGGACACTTTATTCATTGCTCGTCTAGTCGCATCCACTCAATCTCTTCCTGGGGTATACTATTCCTCAGCAGGATGGGCTGATTACAGTGAAGATGGTATCCCTGATATGGCACTAACTGGCATTACTTTTTCTGGGGCAAGTATTACAACTCTCTTTGAAAATTCTAACGGTCTTTTATCGCAAGATCTATCTCAAAATATTGATGCAGTATTTGGAGGTCATCTTTCCTGGGTAGATTATACAAACGATGGTCATCTAGATCTTACCATGAATGGTTTCAAAATCTTGAATTTTGGTGGTGTTTTTTCAACTAGTTTTTATAAATGGGAGGATGGATACTATGTCCCTGACTTAGTATCTGAAATACATACAGACGCAAACTATGATGGGATAGGTGATAATTGGGTAAATGGTGGCGTGAACGGACACCATTGGGGTGACTATGACAATGACGGTGACCTCGATTATGTACAAGGTGGGTTTGATAATTATTATGTTAGACATTTAGATGTATTCTATAATGATAATGGTATAATGCGCCTTGACACTAACCAAACCAATCTAATACCTATAAACCCTGCAATTGTGCATTGGGTTGACCTAAATAGAAATGGAAGACTTGATCTAGTTACTATTGGTGCAGATGAAACAGAGACAATTAGAATGAGAGTCTATCTAAATAATTCTAATCATATTCTTGTCCCATCAATGACATGGGAGTCTGAAACGTTTGGAGTTACTGCTGGTGCGATAGCATTTGGAGATTATAATAGCGATGGCTATGATGATTTCGCATTAACAGGGTTAAATAGCAGTAATGAATTAGTAACCTATGTTGTTTCAAATGCAATTAACACATTCATTGCTACACATATCTTACCTGGGGTCTACTACGGGAAACCAGCCTGGGGTGACTATGATTCAGATGGAGACCTTGATCTATTGATTACAGGGCACTCCAGTACCGAAGGTGCATTAGGGTCTGTCCCAGTTACTAGAATATATTACCAAGATGAAAATGGTTTTTCATTAGATCAAACTCTATCCATAGACAGCGTGGGAATAAGTTTTTCTCAGTGGGGTGACTACGATGTAGATGGAGACCTTGATCTTTTCCTATCTGGATTTAAAGCAAATCAAGATGTGGTTGCCCAAGTTTATGATAACCTTGAGGGACTAAATAATCCAAATAAAATACCAAATGCTCCTTATCTCTTAGATGACTCCAAAATAAATAATGATAAAGTTACCCTAACATGGAGTGCTCCTGTAGATCCAAATAATACAAGTGGAGGCTCTACAGCTGAACTAGGTCTCCGATACCATATACAAATAGGTTCAGAAGAGGAAGATAATGAGCATGCCATTAGCACCGGTCACTATGGCATTAATGAGATTGGCACAATAATACCAACTATAAATGGACCCCAAAAAAGCTTGCGAAACCTTCCTGAGGGGAATTATAGTTGGAGAGTCCGCGCTATTGATCAGGGCTATTCTACTTCTAACTGGTCAAATAGAGAATATTTTTATATTGATATAACACCTCCTTCAATAGACACCATTAGAGCTAATTATGTTTCGAGTAACCAAGTAATACTTATTGTAAAATTCAAAGAAGATTTCTATCTTGATCTAAATAAAGAACCTACCGTTCTTGTCACCCATCCTTATTCAGTGGATATCGGTATGTCTGGTCCCGATGATGATTCATTACTTGTTGAGAAACAAAGTTTCAATGGCAACGAATGGACCGGAGTGCTGATATTACCTCAAGATTATAGCGGTAAAGCAATTCAGGTCCATGTATCTGGAGCTCAGGATGACAGGGAAAATCTTATGCAACCAACCTCTATTTTTAAAACCCCCGAGAGTATAATATCACAGTTCGGTGGAACCTCAATCAGCGAAGATGGTATCCTAAGTATGCTCCTACCTCAGAATGCTGTGAAAGGAGACATATCTATATCAATAAAAAATCAAAATGTTCCACGTGATTCAAGTTCATATATATATGAGGTAAATAGAGGTATAACCTATTTGATATCGGACCTATATGATATTAAACCAATGGAACAGAAACTTGATAAGCCAGGGATTTTAAGAATTGGCTTTCCAGATAGTACATGTTTGATCACTGATCCGTTGAATCAATATTTTGATATTGAATGCGACAATGAAACTGACTGCATTGAATTAAATGGAGAATGGCTAGCACTACCAGATTCTGGAATGACTCCTTTTATAGGAATGGTAGACACATCAATTACCGGACTACTACCTGTATTAAAATTAGGTGGATCTCAATTAACAATAAACAATGATCCTTATATTCAAGTCCAGATTGATACATTTGGTACATATGGTGCATTTATTACAATGGACACAACTCTACAATTAGACTCAATAAATATTGAATCGATTGTATGTCAACCACGAATTTTTTCTCCAGGTGGTTCAGGAACAGTATTTGAATTCACAGAAACAAATATCCTCTATTCCTTGGAAAAATCCGAGATGGTAACCGCTAGAATTTTCAATTTATCTGGTCGTCTTAAACGAATAATTAAACCAGATTTTCCATCTCAAGCAGGTCAACAAATAATGAACTGGGATGGTAAAGACTCAAATGGTGATATAGTACCCAGCGGTCTTTATATAGTAACTCTAGAAAAAGAAGATACAATCCTCAGAACAACAGTAGGTGTGCTTAATAGATGAAACAATTTTTACCTATTATAATATTAATAACTGTAGTTCTAGGACAAAGCGACCAATTATTTGTTGGCACCAGGCCATTAAGTATGGGTGGTGCTTTTGTAGCCGTTGCTGATGATGCCAATACAATTACTTGGAATCCTGCTGGCCTTCCTGCACTTCGAAGAACTGAAATTACTAGCACATATGCTAACCTTTATAACCTCGGAGTATCGCAGTCATATTTAGGATTTGTGAGGCCATTTTCAGATCGCGTTGCACTTGGATTTGACTGGTCTAACATTGGATATGATGATAATGAACTTACATATTCCGAAAATAAATTAAATCTCGCTGTTGGTGTCCAACCACATAAATTATTCTCATTTGGACTTACTTTAAAATATTTAATGCGAGATATGTTATTAGATGAAGCATCTTATGGCAAGGGATCCGGTGTTGGAATCGATGCAGCATTCTTGATACAGCCACTGAAAAATTTAAAGATGGGTATTGGAATCTATGATCTTAACGGAAGCTCTATATCATATAAGGATAAGACAACTGAGACTATACTTGGTCAAGCTTTCAAACTAGGAATTAGTTATATGCCGATTAATGGGCTAACTATTGCAGGAGACTTAGGAGACAGAATCCATCTAGGTGCTGAATATATTGTTGCCAGTCGTGTCAGTTTTCGCGCTGGGGTACAGCAAGATATTAGTGGTGAAGAAAAATTATTAGTACCATCAGCAGGGTTGTCAATTAAATTTAAAACAATAGTCATGGAATATGGTTACGAAAGTGTTCCATATTTAGAGCCCACACATCGTTTTACAATCGCACTACAATTAAGTCCAGCAGTAGTAAGTATTACAAAAACTACGATTGCACATAATCCAATTTTTCGGTCATTACATAGATACTATGAATCAGAACCATTTGTAAAAGTAGGTTTAAAAAATATCTCCGATGCAGACTTACCAGTTGATGTTTCATTGTTTGTACCAACTATGATGGATAACCCTCATTCAGAGACAGTAACACTGCCACCAAAATCTGAAGAAGAATATGATATAGGAGTATCATTCAGTAGCGATGTATTGACTTCAAAAAAGGCAACATTTGATAATCTAGTACAGCCTGAGGTAAAGGTATCTTATAAACAAGGTGGTGAAGAAAAACTTGCCCAGAAAAAAATGGAATCTTCTTATGTCTTAGGTAAGGGAAAACTTACCTGGAGCAACCCTGATATGATTGCATGTTATGTTACCCCAGCAGATGCGGTAGTAGATAAATTTTCAAGAAATTTTATTCAATATTTCACTCCTGTCCTTAATGACTATTTCGGAAGAAGTAATTTGGGCCGTGCAATAATTCTTTATGATGCTCTAGGTACCCATGGATTAGTTTACAATATTGATTTAGAAACTCCATTTCTAGATATAGCCGATGATAAATCTGCATTTGATACAGTCAAATATCCTGGTGACATGCTACGAGATAAGATTGGTGACTGTGATGATCTAACTGCTCTTTTTGGATCACTTCTAGCTAACTTAGGAATAGAGAGTATGTTTCTCGATGTGTTTAAACCAGGAGCTGGTCACATTTTTCTCATGTTCGATAGTGGAATTAAGCCTGATGATGTGACTAAATATTTTTTAGATGAGAATGAAGTTGTTGTCTTAAATGATAAAGTATGGATACCAGTTGAGGCTACTTTAGTAGGAAAACCATTCTTTTCTGCATGGAAACAAGGATCTCTAAAATATAATGAAATGAAAGCTGAAAATTATGTAAATGAGATATCAGTTAAAGAAGCGTCTGCTAAATACCTAGCTGGCTCGCATATTACTCCAGACATGCCCATGCCTACAATTGATGGAATTAATGACCTTTTGAAAGAGGATATCAAACAATATGGAATGTGGCTTGAACAAATCGTATACAATTCTGTTGGCAGTAAATTAATTGCTGCTGAGGACTACTACGATGCCGGAGTCAAGTATATGGAATTCAAAAGGTATAAAGAAGCTGTAGAAATGCTTGAAACGGCAATTAATATGAAACCTGTATTCCCTGATGCAATTAACACGCTTGGTGTCTGCTACACTAAACTAGAAGAATATCCGAAAGCAATTGAATTTTATGAAGAAGCCCTACAACAAGCGGGTGAACATGCGGGCTATATGCTAAATATTGCGATCACTCAGTTCATGTTGGGTAATAAAGGCTTGGCAAAACAAAAATATGATGAAGTAGTGATGATAGACCCAATGTTTGAAGGAAAACTAGACAAGGTTTTTGGTGCAGCAAAAGCTAGTATGGCAGGACCAATTGATGGACCAAAACTTGAGATTTCGGACGATCTTGAAGCAGAGCTTGCAGAGGGATCTACAAAAGGCCTTGTTGAGGTGAAAGATGCTCCAAAAAATATTGAGCCTGAAGATATTAAAAAAGTTGATTTCAGAAAACAGAGAGCTCGGAGCGACAATACTGTTGGCGTCACCTTTGCCCGATTAGGTAATTACTCAATGGCCATCGACTACTTTAAGAAGGCTATAAAAAATGATTCAGAGGAAATGGACTATAAAGTAAATCTAGCAGTTGCCCTGTATAGGATGTATAAATATGAAGAAGCTTTAAACTATTACGAGGTAGTAAAAAAAGCTAAGCCTGAATTAGTCACTCAATTAGACTTTATTGAGAGTATGGGTGAAAATACACCAAAGTTTGATAAATTTGATTAAAGTTTCGTATATTAATTATACTATGAAAATAAAAATATTAATTACACACATGCTTTTGATGGGCACCCTTTGGTCACAAGATGATGATCTTGATTTGGATGCTATGTGGGACAACACTGTCTGGAATGATATTGAGAATGTTGCTGATGCAGGGTATGAAGTAGAAAAAGTAACTGCAGTGGCAGGAGTGCGTGGAGCTGAAGCTGAAGATGAAGCATTGCATCATCTTTACTACAGACAATCAATGAAAGGTCCCAGTAAGGTTGCACTGAATAAAGCACTAGGGAAATTACTTAATACACTAACTGCTCTTAAGGAAAAAAGTCCAAGTCACGAAAAAATTCCTGAGGTCACACACTATGTAATTCAGATATATAAAAAGCTAGAAGACAATTCAAAAGCTAAAGAATATGAAAAAGAACTACTAGTGATTGCTCCTGAATCAAAGTGGGCTAAGTATTACAAATAATTTATTGTTACGTAAAGTATATAAATAAAAAAGCCCCTAGAATGGGGCTTTTTTATTTATATACTTTTTTATTTCCTTCGGGATCAACCAATATCCAACCTCCCCCCGGCACTTCATTCCTAACAATTCCTTCACCTCTTAAAGATCCATCAGGATACCAAAACTTTGCTCTTCCTCTTGGTATTCCATTAACATAGTTAATACGCATTTCTTTTTTACCATTCTCATACCACTGTATCCATGGACCATTCTCTTTACCATTTGCATACTTGATTTTAAGTGATTTTTTCCCATTTGGATGCCACTCTTTATACCAACCATCAGGGTCTCCATTTATAAATTTTGCTTTAAGCGCCTTCTTACCATTCTCAAACCATTCTGTATATTTACCGTCTTCTTTGCCATCTATGTAGAATCCCATTATAGATTTACCGCCATTCTCATACCATTCTTTGTAATCATCTACATACTTATCTTTATCAAATGTTGCAATCAATTCCCTATGTCTGTATGCACCATCATCATACCATTGCTCAAATTTTCCGTGCTTCCTTCCCTCTTCAAAATGACCAATCATTATGGGCTGACCAATAAGATTTAATGTTTGCCATAGACCGTGCCTTATACCATCTTTGAACTCACCAGTTAATAAACCTATATCTAATTTTTTTATTACAGGCCCCGTATAAGCCACATTATCAAGATAATAAATCCCTGCAAGAGAGTCAAGATATCCCCATTCCACAGCCCTAGTACTATCATTTTGCATATCATCTTGCGCACCTGGGTAAGATAAAAATATGATTATGGTTAGAAATATTTTAGCGTAGCTCAACATATTACTTATTTATAGTTTGTAAGTAACGACAAAGTTAAAAAAAATCGAGAAGTTTACTAAAAGTAAAAATTGGGTTATTATACATTTATTATAAGTTAACGATAGATTTATCTGTGTATTGGTTTTTTTAAAAATTTATGACTTTAGTCTGTATGTCCTTATTTCAAACGCTGATAAAGAAATGATATATTCCTTTTCGATTTTAATTTTCTTACCAATATCATTCCATTCTAATAAATCACACTCTATAATTTCACCACTAAATTGTATAATGCCTGTTGACTTTTTTCCATGTGTCTCAACAATTCGAATGATTAATTGGTCTAACCTTTCTGCTTTTTTGATTACAGATAACTCTAGACCATCTCCAATCACTTTGAGCGGAACCTTAAAATCTGATTTGAATCCTTCAAACAAGATTGGTTCTTGATTTAAACAATTTGATTCACTTATGACATCTGAACGAATTAAATCATTATTATGTGGAAAAAGACTATATGTAAAAGTATGAGCCCCCTGATCGGCATCAGGGTCTGGATTGCTTGGTGAACGAAGAAGATTTAAGTCTAATATATTATCATAGACCATATAACCATATTTACAATCATTCATTAGGGAAACGCCACTATCGTAATCAGATAAATCCGCATACTTATGACCAACAACCTCAAATTTTGCTTTATCCCAACTTGTATTTCTATGTGTATTTCTCTTTACATAACCATATTGAATATCAAATGATGCATAATCTGATTTTATATTAATAGGAAAATGTACACGAAGCATTTTATGTTTCTCACCCCACAAAACACTTGTATCAAAATCAATACGTTTAGAATGCGGCTGGATGGAAATAACTTGATCTATTTTTGATACTCCAATCGAAAAACAAAATTCAATTTTTGATATAACATTTCCATCATTTATTTGTGAAACCTTGGTTACTGCTCCTATTTCAATCAATGCATCCCTGTAAAAAAAGTCTATATCCCATGCATCCCAATTATTAGGTCGATCTTCATACAATGATAGAATATTTCCTGAATCAATTAAGAATTCTTTCCCGATTTCTTTATCATAGACAGAGATTAAAGCACCTTTACTATCAAACTCATACCGAATTAAATCATTTTCTAATATAAGATTATCTGAATTTTTGCATTCCAATAATTGTTTTTTACCTTTCTTAAAAGTTCTAATAGATATAGGATCAAGATTTACTGCAGCTAAAACATTATCATCTGTCTTTTGTAACTGAACCGGTTTTTGATTTTGATCTATTAATTCATACCCATGAAAACTTTCTGGAATCTTTACAGCACCCTTCCATTGATATGATAGTGTGTTAACCAACACAAATGAATCTGGATCTTTATCAAACAATATATTAGTGACCTTATTTAGTAGGATATCAGATCTCTTATGAGCCTCCTCATATTCTTTATGTGTAGTCTGATATACTAGATTTATACTTGAGCCCGGTATGATATCATGGAATTGATTAATTAGCAATTTTTTCCAAATATATTCTAATTCTTCAGCTGGATATTCTCTTAGCGCTACAAATGACCATAGCATTTCTACTGATCGTAGTTTCCATTCTAATTTTCGATTCTGTTTCTTAACAAGACCGTGTGTTGTTAGAGTCCCTCTATGAAGTTCAAGATATAATTCTCCGACCCAAGTTTCCAAATATCCTCTACGCTTATTAAGCCTTTTAAAAAAGTTTTTCGCTGTATCAAACTTTACTCTTGGCGAAGTTTCAAGATTTGACATTCTTCTACCTAACTCTATATTTTCTGGTTTTGGTCCACCACCACCATTACCAACTCCAAATAAGGATATAAATTCATCGAGCTTATCTTTTTCTTTAAAAGAAGTCTGAGCAGGTAACAAAAATTCTGTATCCAACTCACTGTTGTAAGTATTCTCAGGAGGGAAATGTGTTAATACTTCTGTTCCATCTATTCCACGCCAAATAAATGTATGATGAGGAAAATCATTAAACTGACTCCATGATAGTTTTTGAGTTAAAAAATAATTTACTCCTGCCTTTTCTAGAATCTGAGGCAATGCTGCAGAATAACCAAAAACATCAGGCAACCAGAGATTATCTACCTCAATATCAAACTCGGTCTTAAAAAAATTCTTTCCATAAAGTAGCTGCCTTACCATAGACTCACCACTAATCAAATTGCAGTCTGCCTCTACCCACATTCCACCCTGGACTTCCCAATTCCCAGATTTAACCGCTTTCTTTATTTTTTCATAAATCTGAGGATAGTGTTCTTTAATGAACTGATAGTGTTGTGGCTGTGATGCACCAAATATATAATCAGGATATTTATCAATAATCCTTAATTGTGTCGCAAATGTCCGCGCAGATTTCCGAATCGTTTCTCTAACTGGCCAGAGCCAGCCTGTATCAATATGTGCATGACCTATAGCTGAAACCATTAAATCAGAAGCTGAAGATGGCTTTTGCAGTTCTTTTTTTAAACAATCTCTAGCCCCTTTGGCATTATTTCGATCATCACAAAACTGATTGATGCAATCATTTAGAGCCCAAATTGCCCTGGAGCGTCTTATTGAAGTACCGTCTAGGCGTTTTACAAGACCCCATAAAATTCTAACATCAAGATATAGATGCCAGAGATCTACATCAAAGATTCCAATCCTAGCTTTTTCCATCTTTGCATCGAACCAACCATGTCGTTTTGGGCTATCTTTTTCTGGATCATTTTCTGTAAAGACCCCAAACAAAGAGTTTGCAGCTGCCTCTACCCATAACTCAACATGTTCACTTCCTATAGATGACTTGATAAGTTCAACTCTAGTACGAGCAAAATTTGGATCCCATATGGATGCATTCGTTATGCCTTGTAAAATTTCACCATCATGATTGTAGACTAATCCCTCTCCTGAGAAATCTAGATTAGCGGCAACAGTCTTCCCAACCCAATCGCTGGGTACATCTCCCTGAAGATGGAACCATGCACTTTCCCATTTTTGCCCCCAACAATCTCCTTCAACTATAGATTTGTATTCCAATGACAATCGGTTTTCAAATTTTATTGGCTCCTTTGACCACCCAAATTGCGCATTTAAAATTCTCTCGTCATATATAAACATACTAGGCAGACGAGCATACCATCTCTCTATCCTCTGTATTATTAAATCAATTTCTTTATCAAGCATATACTAGTTACCTGAGACCCAGCCATCATCAAAATGATCTCTTTGGTCATTCTTTAATTTTACCATCATAATTTTCAAATCTCTAAAACCACCAATTGTAAACCAAATCATTGTAATTGTGGCCATAAATATGTGTATAAAAATATATTTTTCCCAGAAAGCCATCCATCTTGCATTACTGACTTCATTTGAAAGATTATAAATAGTGCCTATTATAAATACAAGCGTCCATGCGCCTGTCCATATATAATTTGCAACGTATATAATTTTATCAGTTTTAGTAAACTCCTCCCCCATCATAAATATCTTCCAACCGATTTCAGTATTTTTATTAATAATCGTGGTTTCCCCTTGAATTGCATATTTACCTCGATTGAGCAATCTATCCATGTTGAAAGATTTATTTTTTGACATTAAGGACACAAAAACATATAATACTGCCGAGAGCCCCATACTAATGCCCCAATATTCCTGCCCGTTTATTCCACTTATATAATTTAGAATCCCCTTCAAAGCATTATACGAATTTGGATCGGCTAACCAATCAGATGATATTTGTTTACTTAATATTCCTATTACGCTAATTAATGCTCCAACTATCATTGCAGTCCATGCTGCAGAAGTAGTACCACGTTTCCAATATAATCCACCAATGATCACAGCTCCGGAACCTCCGGAGAAAATAGCTGCAGTAATCGCAAAAAAGAGTGCAATTTTTTGATTTTGCTGAAATAATAAGCTAAAGAAAAATATAAAAACTGCGACACCAAATATTGCATATCTTAGAACTTTTATATGCGTATCTTTATCAAATGGTTGTTTTCTGAATGGCATTATAACATCCTGAACAATTATTGTTGCCCAAGAATGAAGATATGTATCATGTGTACTAATAAATGCAGCTAGCATAAGTGCGGCAAATGCTCCAAGTAATCCTAATGGCAATACCGTAGATAAAACCAATGGACCACGCATCTGCGAACGAATTGTATCAGTCTCCATTTGGGCAAGAGATCTATTCACCGTTTCTGCTACATCATTGTAAGCATAATGATTCATAAAAACATAAATCAAGACCGGGACTAGCAAGAAAAATAGTCCTTGAGATAGCCCTCTAAAACCAGCTAAAACCGAGCCCATTTTTGCTTCATGTGCACTTTTTGCAGAGGAATTATATGCCTGACTCCCTTGCCAACTCAGACTGCTATACATAACCCCAATTATCCCAATTAAAAAATAAATAAAATTAAAGTCTTCTACATGACTAGTTTTGAATGGGTTAATCCGTGATGAGTTCATATATTTTTCATTAATCTTATCAATCTTTAATTTTTGTTGCTCATCTGTTAGAGATTGAAATGATTTTTCAGATTGTAATTCCTGAATCTCTTTTTTTGATAGTGTAATAGGTGTTTGTTCCAAAGATTCAGTTACCTGATGCCACTCCATATTAAAAAATAAATAGAGGACAATAATAAAAAGCACTAGATTTGCAAAAATACCTTGAAAAAAATCAGCTATCATTACCGCAATTTGTCCACCTGTATATACAAAATAAAGTGAGATGCTAAGCAGTATGATCATAACCAATGGATAGGTAGGGATACCAAAATAATAATCAGGCAATCCACAAAAGCTTATAAAAAACTGTGCCCCAACAGCAGGGAAAATCCCAAAGTTTATAATGCCTGCGGTAAAAGCAATTATACCTGTAAAAATTCTAAAATTTCGACTGTAACGTTTTTCAAAAAACTGTGCAAGAGTTAAACACCTTGTAGATCTAAAACGATATATAACCCATCCAGACATCGTAAGCATTAATATGATAATGCCCTGACTAAGGCCCCACCAAGCCAGGCTAAAACCAGACTCATAACCCATTTCCAAAAACATCACAATAGAAATAGCACCCAAACCAGCTATCCCACTTGACACAGATAGTAGATATCTACCAGCCGTTCTACCAGCCGAAAGAAAATCAGTTACACTCTTCATCAGTCCTTTGGAAAACGAAACAGAGTAAATCATGGCAAGAAGAACAAAAAAAACGATTGACCAATCAATCAAATGCATAACTATTTAGTCCAGACCTTTCCATCGGTTCTAATAATTACAGATGAATTATTCCAATACAAAACAGCCTCCCACCCTGATGGTGTTAAATTGATTTCTGGTGGCCAGGGAATACCATCTGAGGGCTTTTT
>CERX01087164.1_pt1 | contig 13882 bp, 7 predicted proteins | sample 350251 | NCBI WGS metagenome assembly CERX01 (sample SAMEA2621044, study PRJEB7988) | marine metagenome | biome: marine biome (ENVO:00000447); feature: deep chlorophyll maximum layer (ENVO:xxxxxxxx); material: "saline water (ENVO:00002010), including plankton (ENVO:xxxxxxxx)" | depth 50 m
AACGCCGATGCGCTGGAAGTTCTCAGCGGTCTGGATCCGGTGCGCCGTCGCCCCGGGATGTACACCGACACCACCCGCCCCAACCATCTGGCGCAGGAGGTCATCGACAACAGTGTTGACGAGGCGCTGGCTGGCCATGCGCGCACCATCAGCGTTGTGCTGCATCAGGATAATGCCCTAGAGGTCAGTGATGATGGCCGTGGCATGCCCGTGGATATTCACCCGGAGGAGGGCGTATCCGGGGTCGAACTGATCCTTACCCGGCTGCATGCTGGCGGCAAGTTCTCCAACAAGAACTATCAGTTCTCCGGCGGTTTGCACGGGGTGGGTATTTCGGTGGTCAACGCCTTGTCGCACAAGGTGGAAGTGCGCGTCAAACGAGACGGGCAGGAGTACGCCATGGCCTTTGCCAATGGCGACAAGGTCCGTGAGCTGGAGGTGATCGGTACGGTCGGCAAGCGCAATACCGGCACGACCGTGACCTTCTGGCCGGATGCCAAGTATTTTGATTCAGCCAAGTTCAGTATCAGCCGGCTCAAACACCTGCTCAAGGCCAAGGCCGTGCTCTGCCCGGGGCTGAAGGTCGACTTTGACGACCGCCAGTCCGGCGAGAAGATCAGTTGGTACTTTGAAGATGGCCTGCGCGACTATCTGGTCGATGCCTGCGCCGAGTGGCCAAAGCTGCCGGAAGAACCCTTCTCCGGGGCCTTTGCCGCCAAGCAGGAGGCAGTTGACTGGGCGGTGTTCTGGCTGCCCGAGGGCGGCGAGCTGGTGCAGGAAAGCTACGTCAACCTGATTCCCACCGCACAGGGCGGTACCCACGTCAACGGTTTGCGTGCGGGGCTGCTGGAAGCCATCCGTGAGTTTTGTGAGTTTCGCAATCTGCTGCCGCGCGGCCTCAAACTGGCGCCAGAGGATATCTGGGAGCGCGTCAGTTATGTGCTGTCACTGAAAATGGCCGAGGCGCAGTTCTCTGGCCAGACCAAGGAGCGGTTGTCGTCTCGCGAGTCCGCGGCCTTTGTCTCCGGTGTGGTCAAGGATGCGTTCAGCCTGTGGCTGAACCAGCACGCCGATATCGGTCAGCAGATTGCCGAAATGGCCATCAGCCACGCCGGTCGCCGTCTTAAGGCCGGCAAAAAGATCGAGCGCAAGCGCATCACCCAAGGGCCGGCTCTGCCGGGCAAGCTGGCCGATTGCGTGGGGCAGGACAGCAGCCGTTCGGAACTCTTTCTGGTTGAGGGTGACTCTGCCGGCGGCAGCGCCAAGCAGGCCCGCGACAAGGAGTTTCAGGCCATTATGCCGCTGCGCGGCAAGATCCTGAACACCTGGGAGGTCGAGTCCAGTGAGGTGCTGGGCTCCCAGGAAGTACATGATATTGCGGTCGCTATTGGTGTGGACCCGGGTGCGGCCAGTCTGGAGCAGCTACGCTACGGCAAGATCTGCATCCTCGCCGATGCCGACTCTGACGGTCTGCACATCGCCACGCTGCTCTGCGCTCTGTTTGTCCGCCATTTCCGCCCGCTGGTTGAGGCTGGCCATGTGTTTGTTGCCATGCCGCCGCTGTACCGCGTGGATATCGGCAAGGATGTCTATTACGCGCTGGATGACGCCGAGAAGCAGGGCATCCTTGACCGCATCGAGGCCGAAGGTAAGCGTGGCAAGATTCAGGTAACACGCTTCAAGGGGTTGGGTGAAATGAACCCGCTGCAGCTGCGTGAAACCACCATGGCGCCCGACACGCGGCGTCTGGTGCAGCTCACCGTCGACGAGACCCAGGACACCGAGCAGCTGATGGATATGCTGCTGGCCAAAAAGCGCTCCTCCGATCGTAAGGCCTGGCTTGAAAGCAAGGGTGATCTGGCCGAGGTGTTGCTCTGATGATGCCTGCTGGTCTGCGCCTGTTGGGCGCCTGTGCGCTGCTGCTGAGTGTTACTGCCAACGCCTTTGAGCGTGCGCCTGAGTTGCAGCTTGAGTCGGCCCTGCCGGTGGACGGTATGCCGCGCGGCAATCTTTCGGCCTTGCAGCACTGCAACGGGCAACTGTTGACCCTGTCTGATCGTGAAGACACCAGCCTGTTTGTGTTGCAGCGGGGCGAGCATGCTTATCAGGCGAGTGTCGAGAGCTTCACGCTGCCGTCTGAGTCGCCCTCCATGTTGCCCGTCAAGTTGCTGGCCGGCGCCTGGTTGCGTGGGTTAAGCGGCCAGGCGCTGGATTTTGAAGGGCTGGCCTGTGATGGCGAGGGCAATCGCTATCTGGTCAGCGAGAGCCAGCTGGGCGTGCTACGCCTGCCACCGCCGGGCGATACACCGGTGCAGGGCAGTTGGCTCAACCTGGACCCGGCGGTGTACACCGAGGGTGAGTCTCGCGGCCTCTGGCAGCAGGTCAACGCGCTGGCCGAAGGGGTGGCGATTGACGCCCAGGCCAACACCCTGTGGCTGGCGGCCGAGCGTCAGGGGCGTGGCCTGGTCAAGCTGCAGCGTCAGGGTGACCAATGGGCCTGTCCGCTGGCCGGGTGTGTGCTGCTCGCCGAGCGCCGCTTTCTGCCTACCGAACCCTTTGGGCCGGGGATCCTCAATCGTGAGGTGATGCCGGTCGACTTTTCTGATCTGGCATTCTGGAAGGGGTGGCTGTGGAGCCTGGAGCGCAATGCGCATCAGGTGTGCCGTCGCAACGCCTTATCTGGCAAGCGTGAACGCTGTTGGTCGTTCGCCCAGTCGGTACTGGTTGAGCCCTACTTCTACCCTGATGCGCCTTTTGGCCTGGCAGAAGCCCTGCTGATCAGTGAAGAGGGCATCGTCATCGGGTTGGACAACAACAACCGCCTGCGGCCGGATGGCGACGCGCGGCCTTGGCTGTTTCACTTTGCGCTGCCTGACGACTGGCAGGAGGACGTGACGCCGTGAACGAATCGACGCCTCCCTCCCAGCGCAAGCTGGGTACCGGCATGATGATTCTGGCGTGGATTGCCGGCCTGCTGTTGGCGGCATTCTGGTTCAGTGGCGTGGAAGAGCGCCAGCGCAACCCCAACCAAAACCCCGAGTCCAGTCGCCTGGACAGCGCGGTAGAGGTGCGGCTTGAGCCCAATCGGCAAGGGCACTATCTGGTGAACGGGCGCATCAACAGCAGCGCCGTTACTCTGCTGGTGGATACCGGGGCGAGTTTTGTTGCGGTGCCGGCCGGTCTGGCCGAGGAGCTGGGGCTGGAGCGCGGCCGGCAATTCATGGTTGATACCGCCAACGGCACAGCAGAAGGCTATGCTACTCGGCTGAATAGCCTGCAGATTGGCGATATTCGTTTGCATGATGTGGAGGCCGGCATCGTGCCTGGCATGGGCGGCGATGAAGTGCTGCTGGGCATGAGTGCCCTGCGTCAGCTGGATTTTCGTTCGCAGGGCGGTGATTTGCTGCTGCGACAGTACCAATGAGTTTTCAAGCGGGCCGCCTGGCGCTGCCCACCCGTGGAGATAATGCATGAGTGATGGACTGGACCTGAGCCTGGATGGCGTAGAGCGTCGCTCGCTGGCGTCCTTTACCGAGGAAGCCTACCTCAACTATTCCATGTACGTGATCATGGACCGGGCCCTGCCGCATATTGGCGACGGTCTCAAACCCGTGCAGCGGCGAATTGTTTACGCCATGAGTGAGCTGGGCCTATCGGCCAGCTCAAAGCATAAGAAGTCGGCCCGTACCGTGGGTGACGTGCTGGGTAAATACCATCCGCACGGCGATTCGGCCTGTTACGAGGCCATGGTGCTGATGGCGCAACCCTTCTCTTACCGCTACCCGCTGGTAGACGGTCAGGGTAACTGGGGCGCGCCGGACGATCCCAAATCCTTCGCTGCCATGCGTTATACCGAAGCTCGCCTGGCGCGCTACAGCGAGGTGTTGCTGTCGGAGCTGGGGCAGGGCACGGTAGATTGGCAGCCGAACTTTGACGGCACCATGGAAGAACCCATGGTGTTGCCGGCCCGCTTGCCCAATCTTTTGCTCAACGGCACTACCGGCATCGCCGTCGGTATGGCCACCGATATTCCGCCACACAACCTCAAGGAAGTGGCTGCCGCCTGTGTTCGTCTGCTGGATGACCCGGGCGCTGGCCTCGACGAGATCCTTGAGCACGTGCAGGGGCCGGACTTTCCCACCGAAGCGGAGATTGTCACGCCCCGTCACGAGTTATTGAAAATGTACGCCAGCGGCCGGGGTTCGGTGCGCTGCCGCGCTGTCTGGGACAAAGAAGATGGCGAGGTAGTCATTACCGCGCTGCCGCATCAGGTCTCCGGTGCCAAGGTGCTGGAGCAGATTGCTGCACAGATGCAGAACAAAAAGCTGCCCATGGTCGCTGACCTGCGCGACGAGTCTGATCATGAAAACCCGACGCGCATTGTTATTGTGCCGCGCTCCAATCGGGTCGATCTCGACGATCTGATGCAGCATCTGTTTGCCACCACCGATCTGGAGCACAGCTACCGGGTCAACATGAACGTCATCGGCACCGACGGCAAGCCGGCGGTCAAGGACCTATGGACCTTGCTCAGTGAGTGGCTGGGCTTTCGTGTGGCGACCGTGCGCCGCCGCCTGCAGTTTCGCCTGGACAAGGTGCTGGCACGCCTGCACCTGTTGGATGGCTTGCTGGTGGCCTTCCTCAATCTGGATGAAGTCATTCACATCATTCGCACCGAGGATCACCCCAAAGCCGAGTTGATCGCCCGGTTTGACCTGAGTGAACTGCAGGCGGACTACATTCTGGACACCCGCCTGCGTCAGCTGGCGCGTCTGGAAGAAATGAAGATTCGCGCCGAGCAAGATGCGCTGCGCGAGGAGCGTGACCACTTGCAGAGCGTGCTGGGTGACGAGCGCAAGCTGCGCAGCCTGGTGCGCGATGAACTGGTTGCCGATGCCGAGACCTATGGGGATGAGCGCCGCTCGCCGCTGGTAGAACGCAAAGAGGCCAAGGCCCTGTCCGAAACCGATCTGGTGCCCTCTGAACCGGTGACGGTGGTGCTCTCGGAGAAAGGCTGGGTGCGCTGCGCCAAGGGGCATGATGTAGATGGTGCCAGCCTGAATTACAAGGCGGGCGACGGCTACCTGGGGCAGGCCAGCGGGCGCTCCAATCAGCAGGCGGTGTTTATCGACAGCAGCGGGCGCAGCTATTCGCTGGCAGCCCATACCCTGCCGTCAGCGCGCGGGCAGGGCGAGCCGTTGACCGGGCGCTTCAGCCCACCGGCCGGCACCAGTTTTGACGCGGTGCTGATGCCCGAGGATGAGAGCCTGTACCTGCTGGCGTCCGATGCCGGCTATGGTTTCCTGGTCAAGGGCGAGGATATGCTCGCCAAGAACAAGAACGGCAAGGCGCTGCTGAATTTGCCCGAGGGCGGCCGTATTCTCACGCCGCAGCGCGTACGTTATCCGCAGAGCAGCCACTTGGCGGCGGTATCCAACGAGGGCCGTCTGCTGGTGTTCCCGCTCAAGGATCTGCCGCAACTGTCCAAGGGCAAGGGCAACAAGATCCTGTCGCTGCCCTCTGCGCGGGTCAAATCACGCGAGGAGTTTGTCGCCGGGTTGGCTGTGCTGCCGCCGGGTGCGCAGCTGGTACTGACCGCCGGCAAGCGCACCTTGACCCTCAAGGCTGCTGATCTGGAGCATTACAGCGGTGAACGCGGCCGTCGTGGCAACAAGCTGCCGCGCGGCTTCCAGAAGGTTGACGAGGTGGCAGTAGAGGTGCCGTCAGTCAGTACGCCGGCCGACGAAGGCTGACGGCAACGCCTGACCGGTGTGTGCTGTACAGCCAGCGCAGGCTCAGGCCTGACGCTGGTTGTACAGCGAGCTAAGTTGGCGCTCGAGCAGCGACTGATACGGCTCCAGCAGGCGCTCGATACAGAAGGTGCCGGGTTGGCTGGCAAGGCGCCGAGTCGAGGCGCACTGACGGAGCGGGTCGCTTGCTGCCAGTTCCGCGTCGACCAGCAACAGGTTTCGGCTGTGTTGCAGCTGCTCCAGTACCTGCTGACAGGCCGGGTGTTCACCCAAGGCCTTCTCATCCAGTCCAGCCAGGCCGGCCGCGTGACCGAGCGCCAGTTGCAGGTGCAACGCGGTGCCGGTATCGGCAATCTCTATCTGCAGGTCATGTCCCAGCACGCGCAGCAGCTCACCGCAGCACAGGCTGTGCTTGAGCTCCGCGCCACCGGCTTCCGGGTTGTCTCTGAATAGCAGCACGCTGGTGCCGTCGAACAGCGTGTGCTGCTCGCCGCCGTACAGTTGGCAGGCACGCTGAACCTGTTGGCGATAACGCTCCAGCAGCGTCATCAAACGCTCGCGCGGGAGACGGCGCAGGGCTTCCTGATTACCCAACCGGACCGCCAGCATGGCCTGGCGGGCGAGACTGGGCGCAGGCTCTTCATCTGCTGCCGCGTCTGTGAGTGTGTCCGAGGGTGCGACTTCTTCTTGCTGGTCTTGCTCTGTTTCTGTGGTGTCGCTCTCGGTGTCGATGGGGTCGGCTGGCGCCGCATCGGCTGTTTCTGCCGGCGTTTCGTCGCTGCCTGCAGTGTCCGGGCTCGGGTCTGCTGCGGCGGCGATGTCTGTGGCGTGGATGTACGCGGGTTCCGGTAACGGCGCTGGAGCCGGCTCGGGCTCGGGCAGAAGGCCGCGGTGCGCCAGCATAGCGCGTGAAAGCTCACCGAGCTCATCGCGACGACGATAGCCGGGAGCCGGGTAGTTGGGGGAATTGTCCCACTCGGCTAGCGCACTCAGTTGGCGTGACAGTTCGCGTCCGCGATGCCACGCCAGCAACCCACCCAGGCCGCCAATCAGCAGTAGACCCCAGATCAGCCGTTCGAGCAGCTGCTGAGCCGGCTGGACGAAGGGAGCTGCGCTGAGTGTCAGCTGTACCTGTCCAGCCAGTTGATCCTGCAGGTGCACTGCGGCCGGATAGCGGCCCTGGCCGGGCGCGCGTAGCTGGCGCGAAGGCTCGCTGCCCGCTTCGGCCAGAAGTCGGTTGTTGGGGGAGTAGAGGCTGACATGGGCAATCATCGGATTCTGTGCCCATTGAGCCAACAGCATGTTCAGGCTGAGGCGATCCTCAGCTGCCAGAGGCTCAGCAGCAGAGGCGGAAATCTGCCTGGCTAGCGCGCTGCCTGCGCGGTCGGCCTGCTGGGCTATGTCCTGGTTCAGCTGAAACTTGCCAAGCCAGAGCAGCAATATCAGCATCAATAGCATGGGGCCGAGCACCATCAACGGCAATGCTCCAGCCAACGTCAGGGAGCGGCGTCGCAGATTGGCGTAGCAGCGGAGGAACAGATTATCGGGGGGCGTAGTTGGGCGGCTCAAGGCAAGACTCGACTGGTTGCGGAGGCGGCACCCTGAAGTGTCTGGGCGGCGGCGCGTTGGGCGAGTATAGCTATTCACGAAAACGGGAAAAAGGCTGATCTGTGAGCTGTTTGCCAAATGCAGGTAGAATAGCGGCCAGTTCTGTCTGCCGGAGTGCCTGCCTTGAAGGAAATTGTCCTGATCAACATCACCGGTCCCGATCGTCCGGGGCTGACCGCCGCCATCACCGGCCTGCTGGCCAAGGCGCAGGTCAATATCCTGGATATTGGCCAAGCGGTGATTCATGACACCCTGTCTTTCGGGATTCTGGTTGAGATGCCGGCCGGGCAGGGTAGCTCCGATGTGCTCAAGGATGTGCTCTTTCGCGGATACGAGCTGGATCAGCAGGTGCGCTTCACGCCGGTTAGTGCCGAGGAGTACAGCCGTTGGGTGGAAGGGCAGGGCAAGGCGCGGCATATCGTTACCCTGCTGGCCCGTCGCATTACCGCTGAGCATATTGCCAGGGTTAGTGAAATCACTGCGCGCTACGGTCTGAATATCGACCATATCGATCGACTGTCCGGTCGTATCCCGGAAGGCTTGCCTGAGGATCAGGGCAAGGGCTGCATTGAGTTTTCGGTACGGGGCGAGCCGGCAGATCCAGCCGCGCTGCGTGCTGAGTTTTTGGCTATCGCCCAGGAGCTGAGCGTCGATATCGCTTTCCAGCAGGACAGCCTGTTCCGTCGCAATCGCCGGCTGGTGGTGTTTGATATGGACTCGACGCTGATCGACGCCGAGGTGATCGACGAGCTGGCCAAGGCGGCGGGCGTGGGTGAGGCAGTGGCGGAAATCACCGAACGGGCAATGCGTGGTGAGCTGGACTTCCGTGCCAGCTTCCGTGAGCGCATGGCGCTGCTCAAGGGGCTGCCCGTGTCCACTCTCGACAGTATTGCCGAATCGCTGCGCCTGACCGAAGGCGCCGAAACCCTGATTGCCCAGCTAAGACGTCTTGGCTACAAGACGGCGATTCTGTCAGGTGGCTTCAATTACTTTGCTGAGCGCCTGCAGCAGCGCTTGGGTATCGACTACGTCTACGCCAACGCCTTGCCGGTTGAGAACGGCCTGGTGACCGGCGAGGTGCAAGAGCCGATTGTAGACGGTCAGCGCAAGGCAGAGCTGCTGCGTCAACTGGCCCAGCAGGAGGGGATCAGCCTGGAGCAGACCATTGCCGTTGGCGACGGCGCCAACGATCTGCCGATGCTGTCGATTGCCGGGCTGGGTGTGGCGTTTCGCGCCAAGCCGCTGGTCAAACAGTCTGCCAAACAGGCCATTTCGACCCTGGGTCTGGATGGCATTCTGTATCTGCTGGGCTTCCGTGACCGCGATGGTGCTTGACCAGCGTTTTCCCAGAACAGCGCTGATTATTCAGCGCTGAAGTCGTAGTTCATGGCGTCGCTTGGGGCTTGTAGATACGAGCCCTGGATGTAGTTGACGCCAGCCTGCCATAGAGTTGGCATCATGGTGGCGCTATCCACATAAGGCACGATGGTCAGCTTGCCCTGGTTGTGCAGGCTGCTGACCATTTCCTTCAGCGTGTCCACAGCTGTGCTGCTGGACAGATCCCGAGTGAAAGAGCCATCAATCTTGATGAAGTCGGCCTGCACGTGCTTCAGCGAGGCGTAGGGGTTTAGTGCTCCACCGAAATGGCTGATCGACACGCGGCAATGCATCTGGCGCAGGGCATCGGTGTGCACCTTGGCTTGCTTGAGGTAGGTATTGATGTCTGCGTCGTTGAACTGGAAGATGATGGCGTCGCTGGGCAGTCTGGCGTCGCGCAACGTGTTGGCAATCCACTGCACCATGTCCGGCGACTGCAGGCTTGCGGCGCTCAGGTTTAGCAGTAGATGGGTTTCCGCGCCTTTGCTGCGATGGTTGCTCAGCAGTTTTACTGCCTGACTGATCAGCCAGCGGTCAATATCCAGGGCCAGCCCTGCCTCCATGGCCGCTGGCAGAAATTCGGTGCTGGGCACTTCTTCGCCTTCGCCGTTGAGCAGGCGCAGGAAGGTTTCGTAATTTTCAGTGTCATCGCCGCGCAGGCTGATAATCGGCTGAAACAGCATGCGGAAGGCGTTGGTTTCCAGCGTATGGCGAATCAGCGCGATCAGGTCGCCGCGGTTGGCCTGCATGGCCAGCTCTTCCAGCGGGTCGAAAACCTTGATGGCGTTGCCGCCGGCGGTGCTTAGCTGGTCGGCCAGGCGGTGCGCTCGGTCGACCGCTTCGCTTGGGTTGGCATTGGTCTCGCTGATCGCGGCTACGCCCATGCTGACGGTGATGCGTACCGTGCGCCCGTTGGTCTCGAACAGGTGCGACTCCAGTTTCGCGCGCAATTCTTCCAGCTGGGGGAGCGCGGCGGCAGGCTCCTTGCCTTCGACCAGGATGCTGCAGGCATCATCGGCAAACCGGGCCATCAGTGTATCTTCGCTGAAATGGCCCCGTAGCAGTTGTGCGAGGTCGGTCAGCAGCAGGTCCGCAGCGCCGATACCGATGTCGGCTTGCAGGCTGCTGAAACCGTCGATGCTGATGTAAACCAGCGTACTGAACAGGCCCTGGCGCACCGCCTGATCACGCACGTTGTCCAGCTGCTCCAGAAAGTAGTTGCGGTTGAACATGCCGGTGACCAGGTCTCGGCTGGCCATGACCTTGAGCTTTTCTTCAAACTCGGCGCTTGCCGTTTCGGCGCGTATGACCACCTGCGTGCAGGGTTCGCCGTCGTAGCTGGCCGGGGAGAAGCTCAGGCGGACCGGGAAGCCCTTGCCGCTGCTGTCCACCGCTTTGCAGCGCATTTCGTTCTGGCCGCCTTGGCTGTCGTAGTGGCGCAGGAAGTCCTTGAAGTTTGCCTGATCAGCACTGTCAATCAGGCCTACCATTGGTTCGGCTGCCAGGTCGTCGGCGTCTTCGTAGCCGAACAGTTCGCTGTAGGCGCGGTTGGCATAGATGTGCATGCCGTCATGTACATAAGCGATAGCATCTACCGAACTGTCCAGCAGCAGCTGGCAGCGCTTTTCGGTCTCGCGCAGGTTCTGCTCGGCGATGCGTCTTTGGCGGCGAGCATCGAGGTTGATAAGCTCGCGCCCGACCACCAGGGTAAGCAGGTTGTCGGCGTCCTGGGGTAGGGCGTCGGCCATGCCGCTGCGTAGTGCTTCGACGCGCATCTCCATGTCAGCCTGAGGTTTAAGCAGAATGAAGGGGATATCTCTGGACTGGCGCTTGATTAACAGCGCAGCGTCCTCAGCGGTCATGAAACTGGTTTCTGGCTGGGCGAGACAGATATCCCAATTTTGCTGCAGACACTCCTGCAGGTCTTCGACCGACGTGATGCGGTGGGCGCGGGTGGCGTGACCTGCGTTGCGTAGCAGGCTGACCAGACGCTCAGCGTTGTTCTGCGAGTCGTCGAGGATCAGTAGCCTTATGGCTTGTTTTTCGTTGGCCATGATATTCCGGGCGAGTCCGGCTGCGCGGGCGCGCAGCCTTGTGCTGTGTCAGAGCACTGAATCTACAGAGACTTCCAGAGTGAGTCAAAGTCATCCTCGGCGCTGACTGCCAAAGATGCGCCGGCTGTCTCAGATTGATTCTTCTCTTCCCTGGGCTGCTCAATCAGGTGGTACTCAAACTGGCTGAAGCTGCCTGTTGCAGTAACTCGGCTGGTGAGATGCGCACGTTGAGCCGAGCCACCCTGCAGAATGCTGATCTTGCTGTTGACCTGGAATGGCAGGCGCGGCGTGATAATGGTGGCCGGCCGGTCAATTGCGGTTACTTCAGGCAGCAGCAGGGCGCGCAGGTATTGGCTTGGCTCACCGGTTTTTCGAATCAGTTTCGCGGCGCAAGGCGTGCAATGCGGCGCAATCAGCTCGATACCCATCTGTGTGCCGCCGCCGCGCACTTGTCGAATCCAGCGCACCACGGCCAGGCTCCAGTCTTGCTCGTTGGCTTCCTGGACGCCGAGCAGTTCGCCCGCCTGTAGCTGTTTGGGTACGTCTTTGGGCCACGTCAGGCAGAAGCCACCGGGGCTGTGATTGACAATGGGCAGGCTGTGGATGGGGTAGGCGTCATCACCTTCCTCGTCGCTATCCTCGCCCTGGCTACCGTAATTGATCTGTTCGATGTTGCCGCCGCTCCACTCAACCGACTGTGCGCCGTCAAAGGCGCCGGTCCAGCCGCCTTGTTTGGCGCGTTGGGCAACATCTGAAAACGGGTTGAGCTCTTCGTCGGTGGCGTCGATGATGCGTGCGAAGGCTTTGCCGGCAATGCGGTAGTGGGTGGCGCTCATGCCAATGCTGACCCGCAGTTGCCCCTGGCTAGGGATGCGGTTGAAGGTGCGCTCGGCCAGATCGCCCCAGGACTGACTGAGGTGCTGTAGCAGTTCTATGCCCAGTGTGCCGGGGATCTTCAGATCGCCTTGGTAGTCGTTCCCTTCGAGCATGAAGTTCTTGATGTCGCTGACCAGGTGACGGGTATCCAGGCCGAGGCTGTTATCCAGGCTCTCGCCGCGAATCAGTGATTTGTAGCGCGGCGGGCAGTCCATGTCGGGGTTGATAATGAACAGCGCCTTGCCGTCATCCGGGTCAACCAGACGGGCGTGTTTGCTCCAGTCCTCGAGAGTCGCAAACAGGCGACCCATGGCGCTCTGACGCATTTGATTGGGGCGCGCAGAGCCCATCAGCAGGGCAACCAGGTAGCATTGTTCGATGCTCAGGGGCTGTTTGTTGGCGCTTTCGCTGTCGTTTACCGGGTTTTGGTGCAGCTTGCGCTTGCGCGCCATCTGATAGAGCTGGTGCAGTTCCAGCCAGATGCCGTCGGCAACTGGGCAGTAGAGCTGGAAGGCGCGCAGAAGCGGGCCGCACAGGCCGCGAATGGAGCGTTGCAGCGCCAGCGTCATCAGGTTGGCATGGTCGCGTGATTTGATGCTGCGCTCTTGCGCCACCACGATCTTGTAGCCATTGGCCAAGTGGTTTTGCAGGGACTGGGACAGGTTGGCAACCTTGCGCGGCTTGTCTTCCAGCACGATGGACTGGCCGAGGTAGTACTTGGACAGTGCGGAGCAGACGTAGTGCACTTCCGGGCGGATGCGTTCGAGCATGGCCAGGCGGCGATCGGGAGCAACGTCGTACTGGTTCAGCTCGATCAGTCCCTGATAAAGCTGGCGGGCGGTTTCGCCAATGTTGGCCTTAGGTAGGTTGGCCAGCCACTGGGTGATCCCCTTCTCCGTACCCTCGGCGAAGCTCAGGTTGCTGAGCGTTTGCTGAGGTATGCGCAAGTGCATTTTTTGCGTGGTGCTATCCATAACAGTCGTATCCAGTACGTGCGTTTGCGGCCGAGCCCCGGCAGCGACGTTGCGCTGCTCATCCGTGGCGCTTGAAGGGTCATGTCTTCTGTGAAAACACTGTAGCAGCTTAGTTCTCAACTGGCTAAGTGCAGAAGCCGAGTCGTAATCTGCCATGCGTTACTGCCGAATCCTATGGTGTCTTTCATTACTCGTGCACCAAGATAACGCTGATCGGTACCTTGGCGGGCTCACCGGCGGTTTCGCGTACCAGTCTGGGTACCAGATAACCAGGCAGCCTCGTCAGCATCCGGCCGACGAGTTCCTGGGCTTGCTGATCGGTCACCAGAAAGTGGCTGGCGCCGCGGACGCGGTCGAGCAAATGCAGATAATAGGGCAATACGCCACTGTCGCCTAGTGCTTCGCTCAGGGCTATCTGTGCCGTCAGAGTGTCGTTGACGCCCTGCAATAGCACCGCTTGATTGAGCAGGGTGACGCCGGCCTGACGCAGACGGCTGGCGGCATCGCGGGTCAGTTCGTCCAGTTCGGCGGCATGGTTGCAGTGCCAGACCATGGTCACCGGTAAGCGTGTGCCGCACAGCGCATCGATCAGCTCGGGGGTGATGCGCTGTGGGATCACGATGGGCAGTCGAGTGTGGACACGAAGCCGGCGCACGTGGGGTATGGCGGCAATTTCTCGGGTCAGCCAGGCCAGCCGGCGGTCGTTGGCGGCGAGAGGGTCGCCGCCGCTGTAAATGACTTCGCTGATGCTGTCGTCCTGGCGAATGTAGTCCAGTGCGGCATCCCATTCGGCGGTGCTGAGGCTGTTGTCCTGATAGGGGAAGTGGCGGCGAAAGCAGTAGCGGCAATTGACGGCGCAGCCGGCTGTGACCACCAGCAGCAGGCGGCCGTGATATTTATGGATAATCCCGGGGCGAGCGTTGCTGTGTTGTTCGCCTAGCGGGTCGGTAACGTAGCCCGGTTGTTCGTCCAGTTCGATGCCAAGGGGGAGCACCTGGCGCAACAGCGGGTCGTTCTCGTCGCCGGGGCGCATGCGCGAGAGGTATGGCTCAGGTACGCGCAGGGCAAAGTCGCGGGCGGCAGCCAGGCTGCCCTCGAGTAGCGCAGGGTCAAGCTGCAGGCGCTGGAGCAGGACGCGTGGGTCGGTGATGCTGGAGGCGAGCAGATTTTGCCAGCTGGCAGACTCAACACGCACCGCAGAAGCATGTATCATTGGCGTTTTTCCGCGCATGGGTATCAGGGT
>CERX01085097.1_pt1 | contig 13838 bp, 11 predicted proteins | sample 350251 | NCBI WGS metagenome assembly CERX01 (sample SAMEA2621044, study PRJEB7988) | marine metagenome | biome: marine biome (ENVO:00000447); feature: deep chlorophyll maximum layer (ENVO:xxxxxxxx); material: "saline water (ENVO:00002010), including plankton (ENVO:xxxxxxxx)" | depth 50 m
CGGGCCGCTGGCTCGGGCAACTACCCGAAGGTACCCGCCTGCCCTGGCATCGCGTACTCAATAGCCAGGGCAAGCTGTCACTGGGCGCTGATACCCCGGCTGGACGCGAGCAACGCGCACGCCTGAGCGCCGAGGGTGTGCTGATCCGAAACGGCCGCGTCAACCTGCAACACTATGGCTGGCCTGACGCCTGAGCCGCCGCAACAAGGACATCCATGAGTCTTCAAAACACATCAGACAGCCCGCAGCCACCCCACGACGGGCTCCGAGTCTACCTCAAGCCACGCGTCATCGGCATGCTGTTCCTTGGCTTCTCTGCCGGTCTGCCGTTACTGCTGGTTGGCGGCACATTCAGCGCGTGGCTGCGCGATATCGGCGTTGAACTGGCCTCCATCGGCTTTCTCAGCTGGGTCGGTATGGCGCATTCAATCAAGGTTCTCTGGGCACCGCTGATCGACCGCCTGCCAGTGCCTGTGCTGACACGCCTGTTCGGTCGCCGACGTAGCTGGATGCTGCTGGCCCAGCTGGTGATTGCCGGCTCGCTGCTCGGCATGTCTCTGAGCAACCCCTTGGAGCACCTGGAGTGGGTAGCGCTCTGGGCCGTGCTGGCCGCCTTTGGCTCGGCTACTCAAGACGTTGCAATCGATGCCTACCGGGTTGAGGCCGAAGCACGCCACCGGCAGGCAGCAATGGCGGCCACCTATGTGACCGGCTATCGGGTCGCGATTCTGGCCGCCGGCGCCGGCGCACTGCACATTGCGGCCCTGCAAGACTGGAGCAGCGCCTACACCATGATGGCGGCACTCATGCTGGTCGGCCTTATCACGACGCTGTGCATTGCCGAGCCCGAGGTGCACGACAACCGCGACGCAGAAGCAGCCGAGCAAGCCTTGGCACAACAGCTGGGGACCACCGGTACGGGCTGGCGCCAGAGCCTGTCGAACTGGGCAACCAGCGCCTTTATCGCTCCCTTTACCGAGTTTTTCGGCCGCTATGGCCGCGTTGCCATCGTGATCCTGTTGTTTGTCGCCACCTTTCGCATCAGCGACATTTTCATGGGTACCATGGCCAACCCCTTCTATCTGGATATCGGCTTCAGCAAGCAGCAGATTGCCAACATCGCCGCCGCCTTCGGGCTGGCCATGACGCTGGGTGGTGCGGCACTGGGCGGTTTTATGGTGGCACGCTTTGGCATTGCTCCGATCCTGGTTTTAACCGCCTTTATGGCCCCGGCCACCAACCTGGTTTTTGCCTGGCTAGCCTTCATCGGGCCGCAGCCGGACGGGCTGGTGCTGGCGATCATCGCCGACAACATTACTGGCGGATTGGCCATTTCTGTCTTCATCGCGTACCTGTCCAGCCTCACCAACACGGCCTATACCGCCACCCAGTACGCGCTGTTCAGTTCACTGATGACCCTGCCCGGACAGTTTGCCGCCGGCTTCACAGGGCTGCTGGCGGCCAAACTAGGCTGGATCGGATTCTTCTGCGTCACCGCGTTAACCGGGCTGCCGGCGATCATCCTGGCCTTCGCCCTGCTCAAGCTGGCGCACCCTGACCGCGTTTCCCGCCCGGGCATTGACTGACGGTACAACAGCGAGAAAACCGCCGCGCATAAAGCAGAAAACCCGGCAAAAGCCGGGTTTTCCCTACCGCATTGGCGATTACTTCGCTGCCGCGTCGGTAACCATGTGCACGGTACGCTGCGGGAAGGGAATAGTGATCCCCTGTGCATCGAAGGCTTCCTTGGCCTGCTCCTGGATATCCCAGAACACACCCCAGAAGTCTTCGGTTTTGGCCCACATACGCAGCGAAAGGTTGACCGAGTTATCACCCAACGACACCAGCCAGACCGCCGCCTCCGGATCTTTCAATACGCGGCTGTCAGCCGCTGCCAGACCCAGCAAAATGGAGCGCGCCTGCTTTACATCGTCGCCATAGTCGATGCCGATATTGACGTCGACGCGGCGGGTTGGTTGACGCGAGTAGTTGACGATATTGCCGTTGGACAGGCTGCCGTTGGGGATGATGACAGTCTTGTTGTCCGGCGTTTTCAAAATGGTATTGAAGATCTGGATACTATCGACCGTACCCGCCACACCCTGAGCCTCGATGTACTCACCGGCACGGAACGGGCGCAGAAACAGGATCAGTGCACCGCCGGCAAAGTTAGCCAGGCTGCCCTGCAGCGCCAGACCGACAGCCAGACCGGCAGCACCCAGCATGGCAATAAAGGACGTGGTTTCGATACCGACCATGCCCGCGACGCTGATCAGCAACAGCACCTTTAGAGCAATCGACACCAGCGCAGTCACAAAGCCATGCAAGGTCGGCTCGACATTGCGCTTGTTCATCACGGCGTCCATCGCCTTGATGACACGGCCAATCAGCCACCAACCAATAACCAGCGTCAGCAGCGCAAGCGCCAGCTTGCTGCCATACTCGATTACCAACGGCAGCCAGGCTTCTTCCAGCCCCTTCAGCTTTTCCATCAGTTGCTCCATTACTTCCCCCTTTTGCATCTAAAAAATAGCCGACTGAGCCTCAGTCGCGAAAATTGTTGAACTGCAGCGGCATCTCCAACGCGCTGCCGCGCAACAGCGCCATCACCTCTTGCAGGTCATCGCGCTTTTTGCCGGTCACTCGCACCTGGTCACCCTGAATGGCGGCCTGGACCTTGAGTTTAGCGTCCTTGATCAGAGACACGATCTTGCGAGCGAGTTCCTTGTCGATTCCCTCCCGAAGCAGCACATCCTGCTTGACCTGCTTGCCCGAGGCAAACGGCTCCTTGCGGTCCAGGCAGCGAATATCCAGGTTGCGCTTGGTCATGCTGAGCTCAAGAATGCCCATCATCTGCTCAAGCTGAAAGTCGGCATCACCGGTCAGGGTAATCTGCAGCTGCTTGTCGTTAAACTCAAAACTGCCCTTGCCGCGCAGGTCATAACGACGATCCAGCTCCTTCTTGGCATTATCGACCGCGTTGGTCACCTCATGTTTGTCCAGTTCGGAAACCACGTCAAAGGACGGCATGCAACTTCCCCTAAATGGTAAATATATGATGTTGATTGCAAAACAACAGTATACCCTCGTGGCATTATAGCTAGATTGGCCAACATCCAGCAGGGAGCACCTCATGCCCAATCCCCAACTCAGTATTCTGGTGGTGGATGACACCAAGTTCAGTAGCGCTGTCATCGGCCACACACTGAGCCAGGCCGGCTACAACGACATTCGCTTCGCCAGCTCGGCGGTTGATGCGCTACGCATGCATGAGGAGCGCGCCGCCAGTGTCATGGTGGCCGACTGGTTGATGCCGGAAATGGACGGTCTGGAGCTGACCACCCGCATTCGCCAGCTGGATGAGCAAACTGATCATTACACTTACGTGGTCCTGCTGACCGCACGTGAGGGCGACAACGTCTTAAGCGAAGCCTTTGACCGCGGCGTAGACGACTTCATCAGCAAATCAGCCATGAACGAGCAGCTGCTACCGCGCATTTTCGCCGCCGACCGCACCTCGCAGTTGATCAACCGTCTGCTGGATGAAAACCGCCTGCTGGCAACCAACAACGCCCAACTCGAAGAGCACAACCTGGTCGACCGGCTGACGGCGATTGGTAACCGCCGCTACCTGCTGCAACGCCTCAGCGATGCACTGCGTAGCGTCGAGTCACGCGGGGGCGCGTGCTGCCTGGTGGTCATGGGCGTACAAAATCTGCCCACCCTGCACGAACGCTTTGGCGACCTCGTACAGCAAGAAGTCCTGCGCGGCACGGCACGACGCCTGCAGCAACTGGTGCGCCCCACCGATGTCATCGCACGGGTCGACAGTAACGCCTTCGCCATCGTCACCCTGGCCGAAGAAGCCGCCGACCTGAAGCCAGCGAGCTTTCGCCGTCTGCACGACGGCCTCAACCTGAAGGCGTTCAAAACCAGTGACGGCTACCTGTCGATTCGTGCCGGCATGGCTATATGCACGTTGACCGACAAGCAGACACTACCTGACCCGCAAGTGATGCTGGAGCAGGTGGAGGCCAAGCTGTCCGAGGCCTACGAAACCAACCTGATCACCGAAACCAGGCTGTCCTGACCCCGTGATGCATATTCTTGGCCCAGGCAGCCTGGGCCTGCTATGGGCCGCCCGCCTGCAGTTGGCGGGCATCGATTACCGATTGATTGTGCGCAACCAGCAGCAACTGGACAGCTGGCAGCAACGTGACAACCAGCTGATCTTCAACGATGGCAGCCAGCGCCATGTTCTGACCCTGGCCCTTGAAACAGCAGCGCATGACACCCCCATCAAGCAGTTGATCGTTGCCACAAAAGCGCACGCGGCCCTGGCCGCCGTGCAGCAGCTGCAGCCTCGACTGGCGCCAGCGTCCGACATACTCATGCTGCAAAATGGTCTCGGCGCGCAGCAGGCGGTCGCCCGGGCCTGCCCGGACCAGCGCCTCTATGCCGCCAGCGTCACTGACGGCGCCTGGCAACCCGCACCGGGAGAGCTGGTCTGGGCTGGGCGCGGCCGCACCACCCTGGGCCCGCTCAACACCGATGCAGACGCCCCCGCCTGGCTGCAGGCACTGCCACCGGCCTTGTTTGATTGGCACTGGCAAATCCCGATCCTGCCGACGCTATGGCGTAAGCTGGCCATCAACTGCGCGATCAACCCCTATACACTCATCTACGACTGCTGCAACGGCGAAGTGCCTGAGCGCGCAGGCGAATGGCTGCCAGCCTGCCTGGCGGAGCTTGAGCACCTATTGCTTCACCAGGGCATCGACGATGACTTGACCGACATCGTCCACCAGGTGATACGCAACACCGCGGCCAACAGCTCCTCCATGCGCCAAGACTTGCATGCCGGTAGACGCACCGAAATTGACTATATCCTCGGCTACGCCTGCCGCCAGGCCCGTCACGACGGGCTGCCGGTACCGGCTTTGGAGCGCTTGCTGCAATCCGCTCAAGCCTGCCTGCAGCACCACCACTTACCCACTGATTGAGCTTACTCAACCGGAGAACACCCCATGGGCTACCGCCTCAGTAAGATCTATACACGCACCGGCGACCGCGGTGACACCGGCCTGGCGGACGGCCAACGTATCCGCAAGGACCATCCACGAATTGAAGCAATGGGCGATGTCGACGAACTGAACTGCCAGCTGGGTGTACTGTTGAGTCAGCTGGACGCGCCAGAACTGGCCGATCTGAAAGCGGCACTGGTGCCGCTGCAGCACCGCCTGTTCGACCTGGGCGGCGAGCTGGCGGTACCCGGCCACGACATCATCGAAGCAAGCGACGTGGCAGCATTGGAAGTATTGGTGGATGAGTACAATGAAGCGCTGTCACCACTACAGAACTTCATCCTACCGGGCGGTTCACCTTTGGTGGCACAGGCACACTTGGTGCGCAGTGTCTGCCGGCGCGCGGAGCGCCACTACCTGACTCTCGCGGCGGAGCAGAAGGTAAACAACCAGTCGGCTATCTACCTTAACCGCCTGTCCGACCTGCTGTTTGTGGTGGCCCGCAGCATCGCGCGCTTGCAGGCTGTTGATGAAGTTCTGTGGGCCCCCAAGCCCAAGCCAGAGGCTTAGGCCGGCAGCCTCAGCAACGGCTATACCTTGAAGGCGTTGATAATGCCTTGCAGCGATTGCACCAGCTGCCCCATGCGCCCGCTGGCGTCCTCCGAGCGGCGGGCACCATCGGCAGTGCGCTCACCCGCCTGATTGATCTGCACGATGTTCTGATCGATATCGTGGCTGACCACTGTCTGCTCTTCGGCGGCGGCGGCAATCTGCTGGCTCTGGTCAACAATCTGCGTCACTGCCTTCAAGATACTGTCCAGCCCCTGCTGAACCCGTAGAGAGGCATCTACCGTAGAGGCGGTCATGCCATGGCTGCTGTCCATGGCCCGCACCGCTGCCCCTACACCGTCCTGCAGACGCACGATCATCTGCTCAATTTCTTCAGTGGACTGCTGCGTACGACGCGCCAGGGTACGCACCTCGTCCGCTACCACGGCAAAGCCCCGGCCCTGCTCACCAGCCCGAGCGGCCTCGATAGCGGCGTTCAGCGCCAGCAGGTTGGTTTGCTCGGCCACACCTTTGATCACGTCCAGCACCCTACTGATCGACGCGCTGTCTTCGGCCAGCTGGTTGATAACCCGCACCGAGTTCTCGATCTCACCGGCCAGCTTCTCGATGCCGTCGACCGAGGACTCAACCAGGCGTCGGCCATTAAGGGTTTCCGTGTTCACCTGCTCTGCGTTGGTAACCGCCAGAGCAGCGCTACGGGCCACTTCCTGGGAGGTGGCAGCCATTTCGTTCATGGCCGTTGCAACCTGCTCAATCTGGCTGCGCTGAGCGGTCACCGACTGATTGCTTTCCGCGGCGATCTGCTCAACCTCGCGGGACTGCTCCTGCACCTGCCCAGAGGTCACGCTGACCTGCTGGATCAGCTCGCGCACGCGCTGCACCGTGTTATTGAAATCACTGGCCAGGGCGCCCAGCTCGTCGCGGCTATCAACATCCACGCGCACGGTCATGTCGCCCTGGGCCACCTGCCCCATTTGCTGCGACAGGCGCTTGAGTGTACGGCGAGTCGCCATGTAGAAGCCCGCATACAGGTAGATAATCAGCAGACCAACCGCGAGCAGCGAGACAATCAAGACCATCATGGCGCGCTCGTTCTGACCCAGGCGGCTTTCCAGCTGAGCGCCCAGGTAGTCGAAAATGGCGGCATTCAACGCATAGGTGGTATCAATCTCGCCGCTGATGCGGTCAAAGAAAGCGTCCCAGCTGCTGTCCAGCGAAGCAGCGATGATGATGTCTTCTTCAAAGATCAGCGACGCGTTGTCGATACTTTCGCGGCTGCGCGCCGCCGCTGAGGCCAGCGTGGCGTTACCGGTCGCGCCGATCGACTGATCCAGGTTCTGTTGATAATCAGTGCCCAACTTCTGCAGCACAGTTACCAGCTCATCCATCTCGCGGCTGGCATCAGAATTGAGAAAACCAAGCCCCATCGAGTAGGCGCCGGTCGCACGCCCTTGCCCAAGAGTAGAGGTGACCTCCGGCATGCTGGCAATCAGCAGCTCGGTGAGTTGGCGAATGTTGCGATCAAAATCCTGCGGCAGTCCGGCGTAGGCCGCAGTGAGATTCAGCAGACTACCGACATTATCCAGCGCCTGAGCGGACATGCCGCTGCGTGAAATGATCGACTGGGCGCCGATCTCTTCATAGCTGGCAACCAGTTGGTCGCGCATCTGAATAACATCTGCCGCTGCCGGGTCTTCTGCACTCAGTGGCAACTGCTGCAGCTGCTGCACCAGTTGCGCGCGCACTTGCGTCAGGCGCTCTTCAATGCCCGTCGTCTCGCCACCCTGACCAATGCGCAGGTTCACCACATCCAGATCACGCACCAATTCGGCACTTTGCAGCGCCTTGGCCACACCCTGCACGACCGCCAGGCTGTCCAGCGCGTGCCGTGTGACTTCAACCCGCTCGTAGGACTGTTGCACGAGCAGCGTACTGACAAAACCGAGGGGGACAAAAAACAGCACGCTGATCAGACAAAACTTCATGCCGTAGCTAAGTCTATTCATCAACGCAATGGCAGGGGACAGAAGACTATTCACCCGTGAACTCTCCTAAAAGTAAGCTGCCCCGCGGTTCGGGCTAGGCATCAGCTGCACTGACGCTGGTTGTTTTAATGATTCCGCTGCAGAGGCTGACGCTGCGCTCCACCTCTTAATGTCTCATGTTGACGCTATCGGCTTCAATTACGACAACTTTAAGAAAACGCCGTCAGCCCAATACCACCAACAACGCCATCACCACCGCCCAAGCGAGCAGCGCGCGCTTAAGCAAGGTTCGAGTATCGGCGAGCGCGCCGGTGTCATCCTCATCAGCCAGACTCCCCTGGCCACCAGACAAGGCAGCCACAGCGGTGCGATCGACCAGCTCATCAGCACTAACGTCCCAGCTTAGCAGCGCACCAGCCAAGGCATCGCGCACATGATCAAAATGCCCTACCAGCGCAAAACTCACCGCCAGCAAACGCGCCGGCAGCCATTCCAGGGCGTGTACAAGGGCAGGAGCAGGCCCTGCCTGCGGCGATGCCTGCCGCTCGGTCAGCAGGTGCAACAGGCGGTACCCCAGTGCGCCGACCGGGCCCAACAAAACAAACCAGAACACGGTCACCACGTAGCCGTGCAACACCTCGTGCAACAAGGCGCTACGCGCAGCAGCCACCAAGGGCGGCAGTGTGCCGTCAGCATCGGCGGGCACTGGCACCCCAAGGTCCTGCTCAGCCAGCTGCAATGCAGCCTGCTGGTCACCGCGTGCTAGCGCAGCCTCAAACTCGGCTGTCATCCCTTCCAGGGGGTCACGGCGCCCCATGCAGGCCAGTAGCACCAACGCGGACAGCAGCAGGAGCAGCAAACCCAAGCTTTGGCTGGCCAGCCACCACTGCAGCAGGGCAAGCGGCACAAGCGGCAAGAGCGCCAACAGCATGACCAGCCAAGGGCCGCGATCAGCCCAACGCGCGGTAAAATCAATCCACAGACGTGGCACATCCACTGGTAAGCCACGGCGCAGCGGCGCCAGCCACATCAGGCCACATACCAACAGCAGGGCAAGAAAATACATCAGCTCACTCCCTTGAGCGCAGAAAGATAGCGCTGCCAATCAAAGGCGATACCGGGGTCCGACTTGCGTCCCGGCGCGATAAACTCATGGCCGGTAATACGGCTATTGGTGATGGCCGGATAGGCGGCTTGCAGCGCTTTGGTCAGCGCTAGCAAAGCAGCGTATTGGGCATCAGTGTAGGCAAGCTCATCAGTGCCTTCGAGCTCGATACCGATAGAGAAGTCATTGCAATTGTCCCGGCCGGCATAGCGCGAAGCGCCAGCATGCCAGGCACGCCGGTCGCACGAGACAAATTGGGTAACCAGGCCGTCACGCTCAATCAGAAAATGCGCCGACACCCGCAGTGACGCAATGTCGGCAAAATAGGGATGCTGGGCAGGATCGAGCTCGCCCTGAAAGAAGGACTGCACATAGCCGCCACCAAACTCACCAGGCGGCAGGCTGATATTGTGGATAACAAGCAGGGAGATATCGTCGCTCGGACGCTCATTGCAATGCGCAGAAAGACACCGTGGCGCCCCTTCCAACCAGCCGTCGCGCACCTGCATACCGCCCTTCCCCCTGTAGCCAAAGCCTTATGCTATCAGGCGGCGAGAGCGGACGCATTCAGGACTTTGACTGGAGCTGACGCAAATTGCCGATCACCGACTCCAGCGCGCGATCAAACAGCTGATTCTCATCCAGCAGGCTGATGCGACCCTGATCGAAACAGCGGGCCAGCTCCTGACGACCAAATTCAGCCACCTTCAGGCCGTTGCGGTTAACAAAGATGAATTTGCCGCTGAAACTGATAATGGCGGCCAGCTTGCAGCGCTGGCTCGCCTTGCCTTCGGCCGACTCCAACTGAAACCAGCATCCCGTACCGAGACTATCGATCCAGCGCTGAGCGCCAACGCTGGGCAGGTCCTCAACCGTCTCGACCGGCGCCTCCAGCTCTTCTTGCTGAATGACCGGCTGCTCGATATGTACCGCTTCAACGGCAACCGGCGCAGGCTCCGGTGTTGCCAACGCCGGCGCCGGAGCGGGCTCTTCGACAACAGCCTCTACCAGCTCTGCGCCGTGCTCGCTTTCGGTTGGGACCGCAGGCTCAACGGCCAAGGCCAGAGCAGCCTGCTGCGGCTGCTGCAAGGCTTTTAGCTGCGCCGCCACCGCTGCGGCATCCAGACCCAGCAGTTCGAGCCCCTCGGACAAGGCCGCTTCAGTCTGGCGATTATGCTCGATGCGCAGCTCGCGGCCGGCGTAACTTACCGGCTCAACGCTGACGACCATCGCCATGGCGGTTTCCAGCGCCTGCTGCCAAGCGATGGAATCTGCGCCTTCGCGCAGAAACACCATCTGCATCACCTGGCTCCAGGTGTCGCGCAGCATGTCTACCAGGGTCACCGGCAGGGTGCGCCCCACCAGCAGGCCATTAATTTCACGCGCCACCTGGGCACGTGCCGCCTGAATACGCGCCCGCCCCTCTTCGGCATCACGGGTGCGCTGCTCTACGCGGTCCGCGCGGCGCTGTTCGGTGCGCAAAAAATCGGTCAGCCGCTGATACAAAGTGTCGAACAGCCCTGCATCGGGCTCCGACTCGGCCAACAACTGCTCAACGATCTCTTCCAGCAGCGCATGCAGCTGATCACGGCGCAGGTCATCATGCTCGTTCCAGCCCATGGTGGCCCGGGACAACTCATTGAGCAGGCGGCGAGCCGGGTGTGAAGAACGACTGAAAAAGCTCTTGTCTACGATGGCCACACGGAGCACGGGTAGCTGCAGGCGGGTGATCAGCACCTTGACTGCTGAGGGCAACTCCCGATCTTCGAGGATAAAGTCGAACAGCATGGACACCAGACTGATGACATCATCATCTACGCGCGCGACAGTCTTGCGGTCAGCGCCCATCTCACGCTGCTGGTGCAACAGCTGCTGAATCTGCTGACGCAGGCCCGCCCCGCCCGATTCGGCAGCGAAGCTCTCCGGCGACACGGCCGACAGCACCTGCAGCAACTCGTTACTGTGCATCGGCACCGACCCTGCGCCTGAACCTGCCAGCCCAGACAAGGCCATATCGCCACTGGCCAGCCGCCACTTGCCGATCAGCTCACTGAACATGCCCAGCACTTCCTGCTGCTCAGACGCCGTGCCGCGCGGTGCATCGGCAGTGCTGTCGCCACGACCATCGCCCGTACCGCGCGCCGGCATCGGGCGGCGGCTGGAACTGACGGCCGACAGGCGCAGATCAGGCATGACGCCCGCACTGATCAGCGCCTCGTTGAGCCCTTCATACAAAGTGTCGATGCCATTGAGGACGCAGCGCTCAAACAGCTTGAAAACAATCAGCCGTACCTTGATGTTCAGCTCGAGTGTTTCCAGCGCCTCGGCAAAATGCTCTACCAGACCACTGGGAGCAAAGGGGCAATTGCGCTCGTCAACACGCTTGCGCGCCAGGCTATTCACCCGCATGGCCAAATGGGCCAGCGCAGTTTGGTTACGACCGGCGACACGACTGACCATGCCGTCCAGCGCCACCGACTGTTCAAGTTCTTCGGGCTGTACCAGCGTTAGCGAATCCAGCTCGAAGGACACCGCGGCGGGGCCCTGCGCACCAGCCTCACTGGAGAGCTGCTCCGCCGACAGCACCAGCGCGTCGCAGGTGTGGCGAATGACGCTCAGGCGCTGCAACCGCACACTGCGCATGGCTTCAAAGAACAGCGTTTGCTCGGCGTTGTTGGCAGCCTTGTCGGCCATCTCAAACAAGGCGTCATCCGCCATGTCGAACACTTCGACCAGACCACGCTGCAGATAGGCCGAGGTGAGATCCCGCACCGTCAGCAACGGCGCAGGCAGCAACGATCCGCCGGCCGCTGTGCGGGCTGCCAGATTAGGCTTGATAGATACCACCTTGGGGTCTTGGGACATGCTTGCTCTCCAGACAAGATTACCTTGTCGTGCCTGCGTATACGCCTGTATGCACTGCCTGCCTTGAACGCTGCGATCCCTGCGCCGACTTTATGGCGTCAAAATTCTAGTAGCTTGCAGTATACCCATTTCAGAATACAAAGGATGCGCCCCCTGTCGGTTTCTTGATAAGAGTCACAATTCGGGCCACGCAGCCGCAACACGACACATCTGGTAACGCACTGCGCGATCCTGGTATATCCTGAGTCCGGGAAGCGTTTTTCTGATCAAAACCTGCCTGACAACTAACGGACGCGCCACAAGCGCGCAATCCAATAAAACACCAAGGAGCCACGCTCAATGGAAGCGATCATTGCCCTTATCGGGGATATTAACGGCATTGTATGGGGGCCAGCGATGCTGGCACTGCTGGCCGGCACCGGCTTGTATCTGACCCTGGGTCTCAAACTGACGCCGCAGCGCAAACTCTTCTACGGCTTCAGCATGCTCTGGCGCGGCCGCAAGAGCAGCGAAGAAGGCGACATCAGCCCGTTTAATGCGCTGATGACGGCGCTGTCGGCCACTGTGGGCACCGGTAACATTGCCGGCGTTGCCACGGCGGTATTCCTCGGCGGCCCCGGCGCGCTGTTCTGGATGTGGGTCATTGCAGTGGTAGGTATGGCCACCAAGTTCTGCGAAGCGGTGCTGGCAGTACGCTTCCGCGAAAAAGACGCGCTCGGCAACCACGTCGGCGGCCCGATGTACTACATCAAGAACGGCCTGGGCGAGAAGTGGAAGTGGCTGGGCGTGCTGTTCGCCATCTTCGGCATGCTGGCCGGCTTCGGCATCGGTAACACCATCCAGTCCAACTCGGTTGCCGACGCGCTGAACAGCTCTTTCAGCATCCCCCCGCTGGTCACCGGCATCATTATTGCCGTGCTGGTTGCCCTGGTACTGCTGGGCGGCATCAAGCGTATCGGTGAAGTAGCAGGCAAGCTGGTGCCGATCATGGCGATCTTTTACGTTGGTGGCGGCCTGATCATCCTGATCCTGCATGCCGACAAGATCCCGGAAGCCTTCAGCCAGATCTTCTACTACGCCTTCAACCCAAGTGCAGCAGCCGGCGGTTTTGCTGGCGCGACCGTCTGGATGGCCATGCGCTTTGGTATCGCCCGCGGCGTGTTCTCCAACGAGGCAGGCCTGGGTAGCGCCCCGATTGCCCACGCGGCAGCGCAAACCAACAACCCGATCCGCCAAGGCACCGTTGCCATGCTGGGTACCTTTATTGACACCATCATCATCTGCTCGATCACCGGTCTGGTGATCATGGTGACCGGCGCCTGGACCAGCGGCGAGAACGGTGCACCGCTGTCGGCACTGGCGTTCAGCCAGGGCTTGCCGGGCATGTGGGGTCAATACATCGTCAGCATCGGCCTGGCTGTCTTTGCCTTCACCACCATCATCGGCTGGAGCTTCTACTCCGAGAAGTGCACGCAGTTCCTGTTCGGCGAGCGCTCAAACCTGCCGTTCCGCCTGCTGTGGATCATCGCCATTCCGCTGGGCACCCTGCCGGGTATCGACCTGAACAGCCTGTGGCTGGTGGCTGATACGCTGAACGCCATGATGGCCATTCCCAACCTGATTGCGCTGCTGCTGCTCAGCCCTGTGGTCTTCAAACTGACCAAGGACTACTTTGCCGACCCGGCAAACTACATGAACAAGTAACAGCCCGTCAGACCTGAAGATGCCCGCCGCCAGGCGGGCATTTTTGTTGCGATCGGGTATACTCGCCGGCACTTGCGATCAGACGCCGGAGCCAGCATGCCCAACCTCACTCTCGACAGCCTGCAGACCACTATCGTTGATGATGTGCGCCGCGCCTTGGCCGAAGACGTGGGCGATGGCGATATCACTGCCAGCCTGATCCCGGCAGAGCGTCAGGCAGACGGCCGGATCATCACCCGTGAAGCGGCCGTGTTCTGCGGCAAGGCCTGGGCAGATGAAGTCGCTCACCAGGTCGACCCGCAGATTGCCATCGAATGGCTGGTCAACGACGGCGACAACCTGCTCGCAGATCAGACTATCTGTCGCTTCAGCGGCCCTGCCCGCGGCCTGCTGACTGCCGAACGCTCAATGCTCAACTTCATCCAGTTGCTATCAGCGACCGCTACCCGCAGCCGTCACTTCGCGGATATGGTTGCCGGCACCAGCGTCAAACTCTTGGATACCCGCAAGACACTGCCGGGCCTGCGTCTGGCGCAGAAGTACGCCGTCACCTGCGGCGGCTGCCACAACCACCGCATCGGCCTG
>CERX01037865.1_pt1 | contig 13837 bp, 15 predicted proteins | sample 350251 | NCBI WGS metagenome assembly CERX01 (sample SAMEA2621044, study PRJEB7988) | marine metagenome | biome: marine biome (ENVO:00000447); feature: deep chlorophyll maximum layer (ENVO:xxxxxxxx); material: "saline water (ENVO:00002010), including plankton (ENVO:xxxxxxxx)" | depth 50 m
AGGTCTAATGATATCAATTGAAGAAGCCGTTTTAAACATGACGAATATTCTATCGAGTGCCGAAAAATTTGGTAATTTTTTAAGGATTGATATGGAAAGCTCTCAATATACCAATGAAACCTTTAACATTTATAAAGAATGTAAAAAGATTCATGATAATGTTGGTTTTGCTTTGCAGGCTTATTTATATAGAAGCGAAAACGACCTAAGAAAATATATTGATAACAACCTAAACATAAGAATTTGTAAGGGTATATACAAGGAGCCTCTAAATATTGCATATCAAAACCGTGAAGAAATAAGTAATAATTTTTTAATTCTTGCAAAAGAAATGGCTGTTCGTGGAGGTTTTTGTGGATATGCAACACATGACCAAAATCTTATTGACCAACTTTTAGAGTGGATAAAAACAGAAAAAATTTCACCTAATTTGTTTGAGTTCCAGGTACTCTATGGAGTACCCATGTCAGGCAGGCTTGAAGAACTAATAAAAGAAGGTTACAAGGTGCGTGTTTATGTACCTTTTGGTCCAGATTGGTTTGATTATTCTATTAGAAGATTAAAAGAAAATCCAAGTATAGCAGGTTATGTAATCTCAAACCTATTTAAAAGATGGAAAAAATTGAAAAAATAAAAGAAATACTCAGTTTTAAAACTATTGCAGTAGTGGGCTTTAGCCCAAACCCTCAACGACCTAGTCATTATGTTTCAATCTACATGAAAACTAACGGTTATAGTATAATTCCTGTGAATCCTGGTTATGAAAAAATCGCAGATATGCGTTGTTATCCTGACTTAGAATCAATTGAAAAAGATATAGAAATAGTTAATATTTTTAGGAGATCGGAGCATGCACCACCTATAATCCAATCATCAATAAACGTTAGTGCAAAAGCAATTTGGATGCAGGATGGAGTAGAGCATGAAAATGCGGCAAAAATCGCCAAGAATGCAGGAATTATGGTAGTAATGAATAATTGTTTACTTCGAGAACATAAGAGACTAAATAATATAGGAAATTAAATAATTATTTTTTATTGCTCCCCTCTTTTACCCCAACCCATCTTTTTCCTAAGGGTTTCAAAATAATCCGTATCTTCAAAATCAATCAGATTAACTACATGATCTGATTTACATATTCTGACCTCTGATGTACAATCTAATGTATCATGAATTTGACCATCAGCGATAAATTGAATTAAATCATTTGTCTTACTAAAATTAATAATTATGGTTGATGAAGCGGGAACAACTAGTGGACGTGAAGTTAAAGAATGAGCAGCAGAGGGTGTAATAATTAATGAATCTACTTTTGGAGTAACTATGGGCCCTCCTGCCGATAATGAATAAGCGGTTGAACCAGTCGGGGTTGATATAATGAGACCATCAGACCTGTATTCACTTACTCTATGGCCATCAACACTTATAGAAGCATTAAGCATTCTGTGTGATTGTCCGTTACATATAACAAAATCATTTAATGCAAATCTATTAATATCTATTCCATTATTTTTAATATTTGCTTCAACAAGAATTCTTTGTTCTTTAATATAATCACCTTTTGCAACTTGATTTAATCTAACAAAAAGATCTGATAAAGTAACTTTTGCAAGAAAACCCAAATCACCTAAATGAATACCAAGTATTGGTGTGCTATAATGTTTTATTGCTCTTGCTAAGGATAAAAATGTACCATCTCCTCCTAAAACCAGCATGAAATCTAAATTCCCTAAATCACTTTTTGATTCAATAGGGGCGATATTTGATGGACTAAATTTGTGATTAAGAATTCTGGTAGTTACATGTGATTTTAATCCAATACTTTTTGCCCAATCAATGATTTCAGGTAGTATGTTCCAGAAAGATTTTTTCTCTGTATTACCCCAGATACCAAAAGTTTTAGGCGTTTTCATTTACTTTTATTTTCATTATCAATGGCTCCGTTTTGATCGATAAATTTCTGAATTCGCTGGTCTGCTTTATTGAGTTGGGATTGGCAATCATTTATCAAGTTCATACCTTCTTCAAAAAGCTCCATGCTTTTTTCCAATGCAATATCTCCAGACTCCATCTTGCTAACTAATTTTTCTAATCTATCTAATGACTGTTCAAAAGACTTATTTTCTTTTTTCTTTTTCATTGGTTATATAATGTTAATAATTATTCTAAAATATCTGATGTTTTTTTTGCAATTAGGCTTCCCTTAGCCATTTTCAACTTAAATGAATCACCAACATTAATTTGGCGTGAAAATTTAATGATTTTTCCAGAATCATCGAATGGTATTGAATAGCCTCGATCAAGAATGTGGTTAGGACTTAAGATAAATAAATCCTTTGAATAATGATCAATTTTTTCATACAACTTTTCTTGCTTTGCAATAAATAGATGTAAAAATCTAGAATGCAGATGTTTTAGTTTTTCATTTTGAATCTTTATTTGTCTTGATGGCTTTAGGTAATTAACTCTTTTTTCAATTTGAAAAATATTTATATATCCTTGTTCAATAATATTATGCATGACTAGCCTCATTCCGTTTTTATAGCTAGACAACCTATCCATTAAATCACTGACAAGAGGCACGGAAATTTCTGCACCGGCAGAAGGAGTCGGTGCTCTGACATCAGCAACAAAATCAGCAATTGTAAAATCAGTCTCATGTCCAACTGCAGATATTATTGGAATTGAAGAATCAAAAATTGTGCGACCAACATTTTCATTATTAAATGGCCAAAGATCTTCAATAGATCCTCCTCCTCTTGCAATTATAATTGTATCAATGTCAGTTTTATCATTGAATGATTTGATCCCCTTAACTATTTCCTCAGATGCTCCATCTCCTTGTACTTTTACATCATAAAGTATTATTTTAACGTAGGGAGCTCTTCGGTTTAACACATTTAGAATATCCTGATATGCTGCGCTTGACTCTGAGGTAATAATACCTATGGTACTAGGAAATTTTGGAATGGTTTTTTTATATTTCTGATCAAATAATTGCTCTTCAGATAAAAGCTTCTTTAATTCCTCAAATGCTTTATATAGTTCACCAACACCAGCAGGCTCTATATTTGTAATATTTAATTGTAACTGGCCCCTCCTGTCATACAGAGTAACAGTTCCCTCTAAGCGAACTTCCATCCCAGACGATATATTGAAATTCAGATGCCTGTTTTGCATTCGGAACATCGTACAACTTATCTCACATGAGTTATCTTTTACAGTAAAATACATGTGACCAGAGTTTGGATGATGATGAAAGTTAGATACTTCACCCGTAACCCAAACTTTAGAAAAATCCTGATTCAAAGTTTTTCTTATTTTAGTATTTAACTCTGAAACCGTATAACAATATTGATATTTTGACATTAATCAAATTGCCTTTTATAAAAGATTAAAATAGGTGCTTGTGACCCTCTTTATAAGTTATCTATCTTTTTTCTTATGTCGATTAGCACGCAAACGTTTCTTACGTTTGTGTGTATTCATCTTTTTCTTTTTTCTTTTTTTACCACTTGGCATTTATTTTCCATTTATTTATTTATTAAATCATTAACACTAGCACGCATGAGTTTACTAGGTTTAAATGTTGGAACAAACCTTTCTGGTAAATAAACTGGCTCGCCAGTTCCTGGGTTACGTGCTTTCTTAGGCATACGGTGTTTAATTCCAAAAGTACCAAATCCACGAAGTTCAACTCTCTCATTATTGGATAAAGAGTCAATTATAGTACCCATAATTCCATTCATTACAGTCTCTGTCTCTACTTTTGTAAGCCCTGTTGCATCTGAAACGATATCTACTATCTCTTGTTTGGTCATTGTTTACCTCCTAATAGATAAGCCTAATTAAAATTGGATAATCTAGTCAACCTACTTTACCCAAATAACTAACTTTTGTCCGGGATGAATCAAATGTGAACCATACTTCAAATTGTTCCATCTTCTTATTTTACTTGCCCTCGTACCAAACTTTTCAGCTATCTGACCAAGTGTATCACCTCGCTTTACTCTATAAGTACGCTTAGAAAAGCCTGGAGGACCACCATTATCACTATTTCCCCAAACTTTACCACCTTTTAGAGGGACATTTAATTTTTGACCCACACGAACCTTATTTCTGTTACGAATTTTATTTACTGCTGCCAGATCATGTATTGAAACATTATATTTTTTTGAGATAGTCCAAAGACTCTCACCATATCTGACTCTATGTACAACAAATTGTGGTGCGAACCTTTCCTCTTCAGGTATAGCATTCCATGCTTCTGTAAACCTGTTTTTTATACCGTATGGTATTTTTAGCTGGTAACCTGGCTCAGTAGGAGTAGCCGATTGCCTAAGTTCAGGATTATATTTTCTTAATAGATTAGGCTTGATACCTGCTACTCTTGCAAGAACGGCGATATCGGCACTTTTCTCCAGACTTATTATTTCATATTGGTATGGTTCAACATTTTTTGGAATTTTAAATCCATATTCTTCAGGCGTTCTAGCAATTATTGCTGCTGATAAAAAGTAAGGAAGATAATTTCTTGTTTCTCTTGGAAGTGAATGCATTTGCCAAAAATCATATGTTTGATGGAGTTTAGATGCTCTAAGAACTCTACCTTCACCACAGTTATAAGCAGCTAAAGTCAAATACCAATTATCAAAAAGTTTGTATAAATCTTTTAGATATTTACATGCTGCATGTGTTGCTTTAACTGGATCTCTACGTTCATCTCTATACCAATCCCTCGATAAACCATATTTTTTCCCAGTAGAATAAATAAATTGCCACATCCCAGAGGCATTTGCCTTACTATATGCTTTAGGATTTAAGCCAGATTCAATCATAGCTAAATAAATAAATTCTTCTGGCATTTCATGCTCTGCAAGAATTGGTAGAATCATGTCTTTATATTTTTCGTATCTGTTAAGCCAAATTTGAAATTGCTTTCGTCCCTTTGTTTGGAAATAATTTATATACTGATCTACCTGTTTTGTACGAACAAGCGGTATATGCCCATCCCTATCATCAACAACAGTAAATTTTGTTTCACCCATTTCTATTTCAATTGCCTCAGTAATATCAGTCCACATTTTTTCGGCCATTATTGGAGCATTTATATTTTGAACTGTTGACAAATTATGAGTATACATATTTGTAAAGGTTCGATTAAAACGTTCAAACTCCTCCTTATCTTCAAGATTCATATCTCCGATTTGGTCTGCCTCCATAAGTAACTCAAAAATTTTACTCAAAATAAAAGTGACCTCTAGTGTATCTTTGTTAAAATCAGAAATAATTACTTCTGACATAAGTAATTTTGCATCTCGTAAAATTTCCGGGAAACGATTCCTAGTCTCATCGATGCTTAAAGCAGTGTCAATATTTACTGTAAATACTGATGCATCAGGGAAAACTTTTGAAACAGATTTTGCATCTGCACTTAACAAAAGTCCAGTAAAGAAAAATATTCGTATCATTGCTTTAAGTATCTTATACAAAGGGATTTAGTGAAACTCCGCAATCAAATATAAACCTTATTTGTATGATTACACAAGTCCTTGTCTTTTTAATTTTTTTATTGAACTCGTTGTACTAAATCCTGGAGTTATCGGTATTATTTTCACTTCACCGCCCCAGCTTATCACATCTTCAGCACCAATAATATCCTCTAATTTATAGTCACCACCTTTTACAAGAACATCTGGTTTAATTAATCTAATTAAATTCAATGGTGTCATATTATTAAAAGTATAAACACGCTTAATAAAGCCAGAATTTATAAGAGCATCTTTCCTAATCTGCTGGTCTTGTATTGGTCTCTCTTCTCCCTTGATTAATTTTACTGAAGTATCTGAATTAAGCCCAACAATTAATATATCTCCATAGCTGAGTGCTGTTGCTAATAGATCTTTATGTCCCGTATGCAGTAAGTCAAAACAGCCATTTGTAAAAACAAGCCTGTTACCATCTTTTTTCCATTTTATACATTCATTTCTAATAATATTGTCTTGATTATTCATTTTTTAATTTCTTAAAAGATCTTTGACTTTTAAACGAATATCATCGGCCAATAATTTTCTAGTTTTATGTGAATATTGATTAGTATTTACAGGTTTACCAATCCGAAGTTCGATTTGATAACCTTTCATACGAAATGAACCTTTTTTTAGCATATCATAAGTTCCTACAAATGCTATTGGCACAATTGGCAATTTTGTATCAAGAGATAGCAATAGCCCTCCTCTTTTAAATGAGGATAAAGAGCCATCAGTAGTCCGGGTACCTTCAGGAAAGAGTAAGATAGATCGCGGTTTCTTAACCAAGGAAACTTTTGCATTATTTAAAGACTTTAATGCTAAATCACTGCGTCGTCTATCCACCCATATATGGCCAGCTGTATCCATTACCCAACCTAGTATAAATACTGGTTTCAATTCTACCTTAGCAATTGGCACAAGCCAATACGGTAGTCCTGAAAAAGCTAATGGGATGTCAAGTGCAGATGTATGATTACCTGCAAATATATAGTTCTTATCGGGATCAAGATTTTCAAGACCATTAACAGAATATTTTATTCCACAAAAAAATAAAATGCACTTGCCCCAAATCCGGGCACAGTGTCCTAAGACCCTACCTTTATTTGATTCGAATACCGTTAATAAAATTCCTGTTAAACCAATTAGTGCTGTTAATATTACAGTAATAAAAAAAGACCAGACTAATCTCAATTAACTTATCTCCTCAATACCCAAATATTCAGCAATATCTGAAGGAAATTTGATTGTACCTTCTTTTGTCTGATAGGTTTCAATTAATGCAACCATTAAACGAGGAGTAGCAGTCCCTGAGCCATTAAGTGTATGTAAAAAGTTTACTTTATTAGTTTTTGAGTCCCTATACCTTATATTTCCTCTACGGGATTGAAAAGATTCAAAATTACTGCATGAGGATACCTCTAACCATTTTTGTTCACCGGGCGCCCATACTTCTAAATCATAACACTTAGCAGCTGCAAAACTTAAATCACCAGTACAGAGTTCGACTACACGATAATGCAGACCTAATTTTTGCAGAACTGATTCTGCTTGCTGAGTTAGTTTCTCTAATTCCTTATATGACGAATTCGGTTCAGTGAATTTCACTAGTTCAACTTTATTAAATTGATGTACTCGCAATAAACCTCTAGTATCTTTTCCATACGACCCTGATTCTCTTCTAAAACAGGGTGAATAAGCAACATAGTAAATTGGTAAGTCTGCTTCATCAATAATCTCATCACGATGAAGATTTGTCACAGGGACTTCAGCTGTTGGTGCAAGATATAGGTTGTCTATTTCTGTATGATACATGTCTTCTTCAAATTTTGGTAATTGGCCTGTAGTTTTCATAGATTCTTTTGTCATCAATACTGAAGGTAATACTTCCTTATAACCAAAATTTTTCTCATGGTGATCTATCATAAAATTAATTAAAGATCTCTCTAGTTTTGCTCCTTTGCCCGTATATAATGAAAAACCACTTCCTGAAAGTTTCGCAGCTCTTTCAAAATCAAAAAGTTCATTTTTTTCACCTAGCTCTATGTGTGTTATAGTTTTAAAATTAAACTCAGGCTTATTTCCCCAAGTCCTTACTACTACATTATCTGTTTCATTCTTTCCAGATGGCACACTATCATGAGGTAAATTTGGTATTCTATATAGATATTTTTCCAAAATGTCTAATTTTTCTTTCAGTTCATTTTCAAGTAGCTTTAAACTGTCACCTAACTGGCGTGTTTCTCGTATAGCATCTGAAACATCACCGCCTATTTTTTTTGTTTTACCAATCATTTCTGATGCAGTATTTCTTTTTGCTCTCATTAAGCTAGAGTTAGTTTTCAATTCACGTAGATTCTTATCAAGTTCCAATATTTGCTCAAGGTCTGTTTTGTCTTGCTTTAATAATAATTTATCTTTGCAGGTTTGAAAATCTTCTCTGATTTTTTTTACGGATATCATTCTAAATCACCAATTATTAATACATAAATTTATTTTTAATATTGTTCCATTACTATTCTTTATAGAATCTTAGAATTGTTTTTATGTTGCCCGGGCAATAAAATATTTGGAATAAATTATATTTAAAAATAACTTTGTGCACAAACACAAGGATTACTATCGATATAAATTGCGCCCAGTTAACTAAATAAAGGCAAAAAATGTAGGACAAATGTCCAATTGATAGTAAGGACTTGGCATAAGTCGAGCCCTCGACGAATAATTTTCCATAATAAAATGAAAAAAATATTAACAATATTTATATTGTCTGGTGTAATTATATCACAGACCCTAGATATCAATTCACTTCGGAATATGCAAAATAGAATTACTTCTAGCTCTAAAAATTCAAATATTGATCAGGAAATTAAGCAACAAAAAGACAGTAATATTCTTGAAATTCCTATAGATCAGGATAAATATATTGTAGGCCCGGGCGATGTATTTAGAATGAATATCATATCTAGCGATGATATTTCCTTACATTCACTAACAGTTTCACCAACAGGAAATATATTAATTCCATCACTAGGACTAGTCAAGGTTAATGGTCTTTCTCTGAAATCTGCAATAAAAGTTCAAAGAAATAAAGTTTATAAATTAAATCCTACTGCCCAAGTTCATATACAATTATCAGAGATGCGTGAATTCAAAATAAAAGTTATTGGTCAATTACAAAATCCAGGATATTACAATGTAACATCAGTTTCTAGAGTATCAGATGTCTACCATAAAATGATTGACAACAATCAAAAAAATAATACTGATAAAAAACATACTAAAGATGCTTCTGGATTTTTATCAACTGAAGGAGCTGAAAATAATATTCAAAAAAATGATTTAATTAAATATCCAATATTATCAAAAAGAAATATAATTCTAATTAGAGGAAATGATAGTACAACGGTTGATCTTTCAGCATTTGGTTCAGATGGCAACAACGAAAATAATCCTTTAATTCATCAAGGTGATATTCTATTCATCCCATTATTGGAGCATACTGTTGGCATATTTGGAGGAGTGAAAATTCCTGGTGATTATGAGTTTAAAAAAAATGAAACATTATTTAAAATTATCAGACTCTCTGGTGGTCTAAGGCCAGATGCAGACCCAAATAAGATTGAGATAACAAGATTTACCACAGCAAAAGAAAAAAATACATTTTTAACTAATCTCTCTGAATCAAAAAACTTGATTCTAAATCCTGAAGACCACATTATGGTTAGATATGAAAAAGATTATAAGCGTCAGGAAATTGTGAATATTTCAGGAGAAGTAAACTACCCAGGCCTTTATGCTATAGATGCTGGCAAAACTAAAATTGGAGATATTTTAGAAAAAGCTGGTGGTTATACTAATAGAGCAGATAAAACAAAAATATTTATTAACAATAAATCAATCTCGATTATACCTGATCGTGAAAAAAATCGAATTTTAATTATACCTGAGCAAAATAGATCAGCAGAAGAAAAAGCCTATATCAAGGCACGAATGCTTACTAAAAAAGGTACTATAGAATCAACATCTCTAAAGCATACCAATTCTCTATTAAATCTCAATATAACAAAAAATGATGAAATTATAATCCCAGAAAATTTTGATTTTATAGAAGTACTTGGTGCAGTATTAAAACCTGGTCGATATCCATATAAAGAAAACATTTCATTTTCAAAATATATTGACCTTGCTGGAGGAGTAACTAAAACCGCAACTAGAAAAAAGTTTATCATCAAAGCAGGTACAGGACAACGACTTCGCTATAATCGTAATGTATCAATTGAGAATGGTGATACTATTTTTATTCCTGAACAGATTGAATATAATAAATGGATAGTATTTAAAGATATATTAACAACATTAGGAAATGCTGCTGCCTTGATTGTAGTAATTCAAAATGCGATAGGAAATAATTAATTAAAAAATGAAACTCACCCCACACGAGCAAAAGATTCTTAGCCTTATCTCAGAAAATCCAGAGATAGTGACAAACCCTAAAGAAAGATCAAAAATCGCTAAAGCAAATAAACTAACAGAGAAAACACTTAGGAATAGAATTGCTGAATTGAAAAAACGTGGATTAATATCTAATAATTCTAATAAAAATGATTTCAATCAAAAAATTAGTATTGATTTAGATATAGAATCACTAATTCAAATGTTGTCTAAAAAGAAAACATTTATACTAAAATGGACTTTCTTCATTACTCTATCATTTATGCTATATAGTATTTTAGCAACCCCATATTACGAATCAAAAATCACTGTTTATCCAGCAGGAACATTAGTTGAATCTGGAAATATGATGAATAATTTACAAGGTATCGCAGAGAGTTTTGGGCTTGGTGGTGTCAACAATAGCCAAACCTTCAACATACCCGATATCGTAAATAGTAGGAGATTGAAAAAATCTATTATTTTGAGCAAATGGGAGACAAATAAATTTAAAGATAAGGTCAACCTCGTTGTTTTCTGGGAGCTTGATAAACCAAATTTACTAAACCCAAGAATGTTAATAAAAAAAATTCTACCATTCTCGAGCGCAAATAAGGATACATTAGGCGCACAAATATTTGATGCTTTAGAAAAAATGGATGATGCAATTCTAATTAATGAGAATAGAACGGGATTAATTGAGGTTACCGTATTAATGGAAGAACCAGAATTAGCCTCCAAAATAGCGAATTATATTGCTCAGTTCATAAAAGATTTCATTGCAGCAGAGGAGCGAAAAGAAGCAACCAGGAACAAGAATTTTATATATGAACAATTACTGAAATCAAAAGCTGATTTAGAAAAATCTGAAGATGAATTAACTAGTTTTCGTGAAAAAAATCCCTTAACACGAATACCTAGTTTAGAAGAATATCGTGGTAGGCTTGAACGAAACATTCAATCTAATCTTCAAGTTTATATCACCCTCAGGCAGCAATATGAAATTGCTAAAATTGATGAAGCGAAAGACCACTTGCTAGTTACTATATTAGATGAAGCAGAACCAGCTATATATAAATCAAAACCAAAAAGAACACTGATTACAATTTTAGGCATAATTACAGGACTATTTTTTAGTTTTTTTACAGCATTTTTTATTTCTGTATATAGCCTAAATAAGAAAACTTAAAAAAACAGTAAGATTTTTCTATCAAACAAACAATGATACTATCATGAATGATTTTAATAAAATTGTTTTAAAAAATAATCTCAGATTTCATCATAAACCAAATTTGATTAATAATATAAGAAAAATAGTAAGACTAAGAAATTGTGCATCACTTGGGTCCAATATAATCATAGATCAAAATGTTAAAATATTAAGATACCCTAAAAATGTTGTATTAGGAAATAATGTAATTTTAAAAGAGGGTGTTCGAATTTGCCCAACCAATAACAATGCCAGTATAAAAATTGGTAACAACACTTCATTGGGCTATCATACAATGATTTTTTCAAGTAAAAAAATAACAATTGGTAATGATTGTATGATTGCACCTTTTACTTATTTAGTTGATTCTAATCATCTAACTAAAAAAGAAAAACCGATGAATACACAAGCCATGGAAGCTAATGATATTTTTATTGACGATGACGTATGGATAGGTACTGGTGTAAAAATCCTTTCAGGTGTAAAAATTGAAAAAGGAGCTGTAATAGCTGCAGGTTCAATTGTTAACTCTGATGTTCCAAAATATTCCATTTTTGCTGGTGCACCTGCAAAAAAAATAGGTGTTAGAGAATGAAGGTAGGGATGATATTACTATGTCGATATGACTCAAAAAGACTTCCAGGTAAAATCTTAAAAAAAATTAAAGGAAAAAGAATTATTGAATATATCATTGATAGACTAAATAGTGTTGGCAATGGTTATCCCATTTATGTAGCTACCTCAAACGAAAAAAGTGATGACCCAATCATTAATTTTTGTAAAAATAAATCTATTCCTTTTTTCCGAGGAAGCAAATCAAATGTTGCATCTAGATTTCTTGAATGTTCACTAAAAATGAATATTGATTATGCAATTCGCATTAATGGAGATAATCTATTTACAGATTCAAACATAATTCTTGATATGATTAAATTAACAAAAACCGAAAAATGGTCGTTTTTAAGTAATATATATGACAGGACTTTTCCTATGGGAGTCAGCGTAGAGATAGTTAATGTAGAATTACTCAAAAATAAAATATCTTTGTTTAATCAATATGAAAGAGAGCATGTCATGCCATATTTTTATAAAAACTTAGATGAATCTCAAGTTTATAAATATAAAAATGAAAATTATTCAGATGACTTTAAAATAAAATTAGCAATAGATGATAAAAATGATTTTGAATTTGCATCTAAAATAATTGATTCTATGGATTATTCACCGCAATCATATAGCATAAATGAAATTGTAGAACTAATTGCAAATAATAGTATTACTGCATGAACAAGTATTTTAAAGGTAAACATGGTCCTCTTTTAATCGCAGAAATAGGCGGTAATCATGAAGGAAGTTTTGAATATGCTCGTGAATTAACTATCCAAGCAATTGATTCAAATGTAGATGTTATCAAATTTCAAATATATTCTGGATCAAAATTAGTTAATGAAAAAATTTCTCCAGAAAGAAATTTACATTTTAAAAAATTTGAATTGAGTCAAGAAAACCACATAGAACTGGCAGAACTATGTATAAAAAATAAAATTGGCTATTCAGCATCAATATGGGATGAATCTGTACTTGATTGGATAGATCCTTATCTGAATTTTTATAAAATAGGTTCAGGTGACCTTACTGCTTACCCCCTTTTGAAAAAAATTGCAGTAAAAGGAAAACCAATTATTCTTTCTACAGGCTTATCCAGTCTTGATGAAGTTGTTGAAACTGTAAATTATATTAAATCAATTAATTCTTTTTATGAAAAACCAAATAATCTTGCAATTTTGCAATGTACGTCCCTTTATCCGAATGAAAATTCTGATACCAACTTAAATGTTATTAAAACTTTTAATTCCACTTTCAAAAATCCTATTGGTTATTCTGACCATACTAAAGGTGCAGCAGCATTGCGTATTGCATATAGCTTGGGTGCAAAAATTTTAGAGTTCCATTTTACAGATACAATCGAAAATAAAACATTCAGAGATCATTTCGTATCTCTGAACTCATCGCAAGTCAAAGATCTAATTTTAGATATAGAAGAAATTCAGGAATTACTTGGAACAGATAGTAAAGCACCATGCCAAAAGGAAATAGACACAGGTCATTTATTTTCTTTTCGTAGAGCTGTTTATCCGATAAAAGATCTAGAAGCAGGAACTATAATAACTGAAAAAGACATAACTATACTTCGACCAAACCATGGAATTGATGCTCGGGATTTTTATAAAGTTATAGGTAAACATTTGAATAAGGATGTGAAAGCATTAACCCCCTTGGATTGGTCTATTTTATCATGATGAATAAAGATTTTAAATGTCATATTTGTTCAGAAAATTTGTTAAAGCTTATAAAAAAGATTGATAAAAAACCATCTGTAGAAGTTGATTATCAAATTCCTACAAAAAATTATTTAAGACATATATACAAATGTAAGAAATGTGAAGTTTACTTTAATAAACATAATTTGCTAAATAAAGACTTCTATAATGGAAAGTATAATGAATCAATTGATGGTGGAAAATTACAAGCTAGATTTGAAAAAATAATTAGTTTAAGTCCTAAAAATTCAGATAACAAAAATCGAGTTTTTAGAATAGATAATTTTTACAAAAAACAATCTAGAAATAGTAAAAAAGTTTTAGACATAGGTAGCGGTACTTGC
>CERX01279860.1_pt1 | contig 13797 bp, 5 predicted proteins | sample 350251 | NCBI WGS metagenome assembly CERX01 (sample SAMEA2621044, study PRJEB7988) | marine metagenome | biome: marine biome (ENVO:00000447); feature: deep chlorophyll maximum layer (ENVO:xxxxxxxx); material: "saline water (ENVO:00002010), including plankton (ENVO:xxxxxxxx)" | depth 50 m
CAAAAGACGTAAAGAATTTGAAGAATTAAAGAAGATCTATGTTCAAAGAGAAAATAGAGACTTTAAAGTTGATGAATATATGCATTTACTTGAGTCAGCTATCATCAAACAAAATTAGCTTTCAAGTCTTAACAAACACTAATTAAACCAAACTCCATAACCCATCTTTCGCAAGTCATTACCTAGCATTTCTTCTATCTCCTCTGCATCTTTTCTTGTTGGTATAGGATTGTACTTTTCGTAAAGATCCGGTCTAAGTTTAAGTCCATATTTTTTTGCATATACGTTCGCTTTATAGCCTTCCTTGTGCTGCTCAAATCTTACGTAAGGCTTTTTAGATGACTGGCCTACATAAACGCACGGAACGCCTTTAAAATATTTCGGATTTTTATCTCGAAATTTTTTGATATCTAACACCGAAAGGTCTAATTCAATAACATATACAAAGTATTGTTTCATGTATTAAATCCAGCGATAAGTTTTTGATTAGCTTAAACGCTCGGCCATTCAGGAGGATTATCAAATGGTTCAGATCCAGATGAAGTATCTCCATCAATTATTCCGTACGCAATGATTAATCCTAATATTACCAATAATGCTCTCAGTCTATTCGACTGAAGCGATTGATTCTTTGCTATGCTTTTAAATTTTCCCTTAGGTGGTTTTACTTCGAGTGCTTTCCAGGTATGCATTCGCATTGAAAGTATCATCTCATCAACATCCACTGTTTTTAAATTCATTCTTACAGACTTGACTTTATTTTTATTGAGTTCTCCTGATTCAGGAAAAGAATAGCGTATAAAATTTCCCGTATACTTATTACCAGATTTTTTTAAAGACCAAAACATAAAATTTTCAACTTTTAGAGTTTCGGATAGCTGTTTTAAGCATTTTTCTTCAAGGCATTCCTTGTATTCAAATTTTTCAAGTTGCTTATTTGAAACGGATTTAAAGATTAGCGTCTGGTTTATCTCATCTTTAATATATTGGCCGATAACTTCCGACTCCATTTTGCTAAGACCAATAATACCCTGATTTATCACAACAATATCAATCGGTGATATTTCCATAAAAGTGGAGTCACGATCTATATTTTCTTGAGCCAATCCAATAGTGCTTAAAGCTAAAAAAAGTGTGTTTATAGCTATAGTTTGCAGATACTTCATCGCTACTTCAATAAAATCATTTTATTAGTTTTAACATGCATATCCGTACTTAACCGGTAAAAATAAACACCCGCTGAAACCTTGTGACCGTTAGCGTCTCTACCGTTCCAAATAACTGAATATGTGCCTGGAATATGAAAGCTATTCGTAAGCGTTCTAATATTTCTCCCTAAAACATCATAAATATGTATTTGAGCCAACCCTTGAATAGGGATATCGTATACTATGGTAGTTGCCGGGTTAAAGGGATTTGGATAGTTTTGATGTAAACTAAATTCAGTAGGTATATTAAGATCATAGCTTGATATTTTTTCTGAAATGAATTTTTCGATACCCGCAATAACAACAAAAGATATGCTTTTGGATTGACCGGTATTGACAACAAATGATTTATCGAGAGAATACACTTTATTTTCATTTTGATTGATAATCACAGCTTTCCATCCATTTGGAAAAGGCTTAATTGTACTCGGTTTAACTGTAATCTTTTGTGACTTATCAGCGATAGAAAGTTTAGCCACCCACTCTTGACCTTCACCCGAAATTTTAAAATGCCTAGATACGAGTTTTTTGTCATTATCAATAAATGAAAATTGGGTTCTAGGTACAATATTTGGTGGCTCAGGCTGTGACATTCTCGCTTTGAAGCTTGGCGATTCGACTATGCCAAAAATGTTATTTTCTTCAACTATTTTATCAGAGAGGATTTGTAGATCAATGGAACCTATATTTTCCGGCAAAAAAGCGTTTCGCTTAGAAAGATTGAGAGTTTTAACATCTCTATTATAGTTTTTAACTTTATACTGAATTATTTCTTTGGTAGAATTATAAACAGCATAAGATTTGAATGGAGATAGGCGAATTGGATAGTCAGACGCCCACCCTTTCTCTTCATTTAAAAACTCATACGGTCCAATTAAACTGTCCTGGTCAAAAATAATTTTTAGTGGAAAATTGTATGGCGTACCAATCATATTCCAACCTGGTCTTAATAAAAATTCAAATTTATTTAAGTCTACACTCTTCCCTGAACTTAAATCGAGTGATGTAGGTAATTTTTTTCTATGATTGAACCAATATCCAGAACCAGGCTTTATATCAACCGCATCAATCCACTCAACGCCGCTCCATGTATACAGCTTCCAAAGTTTATCGTAATCCTCAATAATAAAATCTGAAAGAGTTAAAATAGAGTCAGTTGAATTAAGGGTTAATTCTCCAGGAAAAGATATCATTCTCCAGCTATCTTCTATAACTCCATCTGGATAACCTGAAAAGATATTAGCAGATGTTACAGACCCTTCCTCAAAAGCAATGGACACTTGCTTTTCTCCTAACGGATGAAGTGTATTCATTTGATCGGTGAGAAAAATTTGATAGCTAATACCTTTATTGGTAACTTCATTTTGAGGAATAACTACTGAATAATCGGTTAAATTACCTTCACTGGTCATTGGAACAATCTTTAAGCTATCATCTCCACCAATCGCATAATGCAGTTCTGCTTTTTTAGGATTTACGTAAGGACTTGCTTTAAGGTCAATTGAAATTTGCTTATTTTCATTTAACGAGGCGGAATCTGAAAGCGCAATATTGACATGATAAGAAATCGACTGCGTGTTTATCAAAACATAATCCGGAGGTACATCACGACCCCCATCAGAAACGTTCAATGAAAAAATAAATTCCGCTGAGTCTAAAATAACCGGGGCAAAAAATGATGGCCTTGAAGAAAACGGGTTGAAGAGCTTTATTGCTTCTGGCGCAACCCATCTAAAAGACAGCGAGTCACCATCGGTATCATATGATTTTGTTCCATCTAACTGAACCAGGGATCCAGAAATAACCACGCGATCGATCCCTGCATCAACCACAGGACTAATATTGTTTGAAATAAATATTTGCAGGGTGTCTTTTCGAGAATTAAAGGTTCCATCGTTAACAACTAAAAAGACTGTTAAAGTAGAATCGCTTATTATTTCGGGAGCGACAAAATAAGGTGATGGACTGGTATTTGAATTTGCTCTGACATTTTCAGGAAACTCCCATACATATGTCAACAAAGAACCATCAGGGTCCGTGCTTTTATTCCCATTCAAATATACTTTTTGACCTTCTTTAACTGAGATGTCATTGCCAGCATTTGCAATAGGGATTTGATTGTTTGTAACCGATACATTTATAGTGTCTTTAGAGAACTTTTGGCCATCACCAACGGTTAATTCAAGGATAAATACTTCACCATCACCAACAACATAGGGAGTCTGTATACTTACTTTAGATTTAGTGGGGCTTGATACAATTTGAAAGGAATCATCAAGATTTGTATTTTTTGATAACCTACCAATTGTGCCCGACAAAACCTTCCATTCAAATGATAAATTTGGGTTATCTAAATCAAAGGATTCGGACGCATCAAGGGTTATTATACTGCCCTCAACAGCATTAGTATCATTTCCTGCAAGTGCATGAGGAGGATAATTTTCAACTATCGAAACATTGATAAAATCTTCAATTGATGATTTTTCAAGCCCAAACACTGTAAGAGAAAATTCTAAAGTTGAATCCTGTCCATAATCAGGAGCAATAAATAATAACGTGTCATCAAAAAAACTATTCGGTGAAATCTCAGTTACAGTGCTCCATTCATGAGCAAGAAAAGAAGCAGAATTATCCGGGTCATAAGATTTGCTTCCATCCAGTATTACAGTATTGCCAGGCTTGACGATTTGGTCGGTACCTGCTTTTGCAATAGGAGGTAAATCAGCTAAAACAAAAATTTGAATCGTATCAGGGTTCGATTCATATAAATAATCCTTTACTTTAAGTATAGCTGTATAAGTACTATCATAAGGGATGTTAGGAGAAACAAATTTAGGATTAGCTGCGGTAGAATCATCAAGCCTTATTTCGGGTGGAGTCGACCACATATATCGCAAAGAATCCTTTTCAAGGTCAAAGGATTTATCACCAAATAAAAAGGTCTCCGTATTTTTTTTAATATAAAGATCGCTCCCAGCGCTTGCAATAGGAGGTACGTTTTTTAGAACAGTGATATTTACGTTGTCCCTGTCTTTCTCAACACCATCAGAAACAATTAGTTCATAAGAATAATCCTCTTTTAAAGAGTTTATAACAGGTAATTCAAAGTACGGGTTTTTACCCTCAAGATTAGGGAGTGAGCTACCAACAGACTTCCAAGTATAACTTAACTCTCTTCCGTCTGGGTCTACAGAGTAATAAGCATCTAATTCTACTCTTTTTCCTTCTCGAGATGTGAATCCTCTACCTGCGCTTGCAATCGGCGGGTTATTATTTCTAGCTAATATTTTTATGGTATCAATATTCCCCAGCTTTCCATCCCAAGCTCCAAAAAGAATCTGAAAATTGATATCCGCATCAAGAGGAGGAATTACAAAAAAAGTTGAATTTTTAGTTGTATCATCCAGAGTAATAAAATTTGGGTATTTCCAGGCATACTGAAGCACATCTCCATCTTTATCCATTGTTTTAGTTCCATCTAAAAAAACTGTATCACCCTCAATAACTTCCTTAGGATATGTCATGCTTATCTGCGGAGCTGTGTTATCAGACACCATCACTAAAACACTGTCAGCATTAGACATAAGCTCATAGTCACTAACATTTAGTATTATTGCTATCACCTCATCTTTTGAGTCAGCTGGCGCCGTGAATGTTGGTCTTTCTATAGTTTCCGATGAAAGGGCAATTTGTTGAGAAACAGACCATTTAAATGATAGAGAGTCATTTTCTGGATCATAAGATTCCGATCCATCAAGAACAATCGTTGAATTTGGAAATATATATTTAACTTTTGAATCTGTAAAGCCAAACGATGTTACGGCCTTAGTTGATTGAGATAAATCTGCTTTGGCGATAGCAAAAGGCTTGAGATTATTCTTAACAGTAATACTTAATGTATCAAAAGCAGATTTCAAGCTCGGAGCTGTAACCTTTAAAAACACAGAAAGTACCGTATCTCTTTCAATCTTAGGTGCAATAAACACTGTTTTTGACTGCAGAGGAGTTTCGATGCTAATCAAGGGATCAAATATCCATTCATAAGTAAGACTATCCCCAAGCGAAGACCACGATAAGCTGCCATCAAAGAGCCCGCTTTTTTCTTCTCGAATAACTTGATCCTCACCAGCAATAGCTACTGGAGGCATATTCAAATTTTCTGCTTCAAAAATAAATGGATTTTGAGGATCGCCAAAAGAAAGGCTAGGTACAAAGAATATAGTTTGACTCACATCCAATATCGTATCGTTTATCGCTTCATATGCTTTAAAGGTTATATCTCCATCTCCATTGTTACCATAAACTTGAAGGAAATGATAGGTTCGGTCATTAATTATTTCTGTTTTAGAAATTCCTCTCACTTCGCCATTGTGAAATGCAGCTACTACATTAGACTGATTTTTTACTTCAGTAATATTGACCTTCAATACTGCAGTGAATGTCATAAAATGTTCGTAGTTAGATGCATTTACAGACCAATCAGCTGGAGCCTGTCCTTTGACCAGTGAAAGTCCAAAGAAAAGATATATAAAAAGTGTCTGCTTCATAGTGTTGAGATTTTTCATGAAAGATAAATCAGCAAGAATTGACCGACAAACTATAATGCTATTTCAGAAGAATCATTTTTTTAGTTTGCATGAAAGATCCTGATCTCATTAGCACAAAATATACACCTGAGGGAACCCTATCTCCATTTACCGCTCTGGCGTTCCACATAATTGTTTGATATCCAGCACGCATGAACTGGTCATTAATGAGTGTGTGAATCTCTTCTCCTAAAATATTATAAATTGAGAGAGATATGTGAGAATCTTCAGGAACGCCAAACCCAATACTTGTCGTAGGGTTGAATGGATTTGGATAATTTTGATCGAGTACATACTTATCTGGAACAAATCCCCTATCCCCTTTTGTAAGCGGTTTCAATGAAAGTACCCATGGGTCAATAGCGCCACCAATCATATCATTGTTTGTAAAAGAAAGGTTCTCTTTCGATGAATAAATAATATCTTTATCAGCATCCCAGAATTTTAATTCGATCAATTCTCCAGTAGGTGAATTACTAAAAATGGTCATAAACAGTCTATAGGAATCTAAACCTTCTATAAACTCAGGACGGGTAAACCCTCGTATCTCGCCATTACTTATCGCTACTACTACATCTTCAGGAGAATTCATTTGTTCTGCAATATTGTTATCAATAACCGCAGTTACATTCATTGAATTCTTATAATTCCTCCACAAAACAGTATCCCAAGGCGCTTCAGGAAAAATTATTTCCTTATCAAGGGTTTTTGCTGACTGACCGCTCATGATATAGGGATAGGTAAGCGTGTCTGCGTTAGCCATTTGAATTTTATACCCTTCACTCGGTTTTAGGCGCTTTAGGTTACCGACCCATCCAACATCGGAAACGTATTGAGCAAATTGTGTTTGGCTTTTGATTAAGTCATTTTGATCCGGTGAAAGTGTTTTTAGGGCATTTCCAAGATCTGAATTAAAGCTCGGCAAATACGATAACCAATTCCACCCTTGTTCGAGCTGTATTGGGATTGTATCCGCACCAACGCGAACTCCAATAAAATCAGTAGAATCTTTAGAAGACAGATTAACCATAAACATTTCGCGTTTGTTTAGAGGCTCATCAGCCAATGTACCTATCCAACCGGTAGCATCAGAATACTGTGCAAAACCATCTTGGCCAATAATTCGATCACCAAAAGAAGGGTCTAAATCTGAAAATATATCATCGATAAGCATTTCATTGGATTCCAAGTTAAAGGACATCCAGTCCCAACCAATAGGAAACATAAACTCTTGCGCAACTTCACCTGTTGCATTAATCGCCAAGGGTTCGTTAGGAGCTCCGGAAGAGCCATCAGCATTAAATGCAATCGTTTGATCTGTTTTCCACCATTCCACACAATTAGACCTATCCCAAATATGAAATTCTACTAACTCGCCACTACTTGCATTGGAGTACACAGTAAGATAGGCGCGGTATTCTTTTAAATCTGTATCATAAACAAGGTCAGCATAGCCCCTGTACTCGCCATCAACAACGGCTGCAACGCGATCGTATTTATCTTCAGAAATTGTCCCTAATACGCCAATTTTACCAACCACGTTCATTGTATATTGATATGATGCAGGGTCGATATCCCAATTTGGATATTCGCACATCGATGCAACTTTGAATGCCAGCGGCTCATTTCCTTCTGGAGTTTCTGCGAAAACGGTGTCAACAAAATCGCCAACATTAATATCGGGAGAAATTCTAAAATCAATTTCCCAATTTCCGCCTGGATTCAATGTTCCTTCTGGTGTAGCTACTGTTAACCAATTCGGTAGACCTGTAACAGAAAATTCTTTCGCATTGGAGCCAATATTATTCAGTTCTACGGTTTGTATTGTTGGTTCACCAATAATAGCAACCGTTGAAATCTCAGGCGTTGACCAACTAATAGGGTTTCTATCTACGGTAAATGAATGTGTTACCGTATCTCCCACATTCCCATAAATATCAGTATATCCAAAAAACCTGATGTCAATATTATGATTTTCTATTTCACGATTTGCAAGCGTAAAGTCTGCTGTTACTCTGTTTTCATTTGCGCTAAACTCAAATGCGGTAATTTCTCCAACACCGTAGGGATCATTAATCTCAAAATTAATTTGTGATATAGATGCTGCACTTAAATCTTCGTTAAAATTAAAAGCTATTTCGTCGTTCTGATTTAACACTTTATCGATAGGCTCGGCATTTCCTAACAGCACAGGTATCTCCCTATCAATTATACCTCTTTTTGGTTGCATTAGGTTAACTAGAGCACCGTTTAAACATACTGTTTTAAATCTAAGATCGTAGGTACCGTCTTTAAGTGTAGAAAGGTCCCAATAAGTTGTTTCATATTGACGGTTATCCGTTCTTAGAGAATCTGTAACTATCATCGCCTCAGGGATAGAATACCATTTGGACTCCTCAAGTGGGCTGAACTGAAGCTCTATTTGCTCAAAATAAGATTGGGTTAAATCGTACCCGGTAAACGTAACAGCCAAGGTATCGTTAAATGTTGAATTAACGACCCAGTCATCCGCGATATTATAAAAGTCAACTTTGGAGCACGGTCTAGCGAAATTCGCTGTAAAGGATGCTTGATATCCTTGGGTTACACCAGCATAATTAGTCTCACATTCGGGTGCAAACTTTAACCTTAAATCTTTAAACTCGTAAAAATCGGTATCCTGCGGTCTACGAACTGTTACGGTTGCAGTGTCGGTTTCTAAATAATCTAATGTAAATGGAATAATACCGATTGCTCCATTAATTAAAATCTCAGCTCCTCTTGGATTAGATGCTAAAACTGAAGATAAGCTGTAAGTCCTTGTAGTTTGGCTTTTCGATTCATTGCGAAGCAACACTCTGTATTCTGCGGTTCCGTCAGGTAGTACGTTGGTTGCAGTACTCGCTGATTGAAATTGCATGAATGGTTCATCCTGAGGGTTTGTGACAACTACACCATCAGCATTGGTCCATTCTTCATAAGGACACGAAGAGTTACCTGCAACAACCTCAAAAACAGGAGTTCCATATACTTTATCTGTTTTAATCTTTACACTGTAGTCATCCGCCTCGTCGTCATCTGCAAGAGTATATTCTATCGTTGTGGTATTTGTTTTTGAGCTAGAAACTGAACTACCCAAACTCATTCCAAAGCTCACCGTAGATGTACTACCGATACCTACACCCATCACCTCAACACCCACTGCAGTTGCAATGGAGGTTTCGATTTCCATATCAACTTCAAGACTTAACGCTTCGGTAGATGAGGCTGAGGATGAGCTGGTGTACGAACCTGCGCCCCCATCAAATGACCTATTTTCAACAAAACTTGCATCTTTCGCAAGATTATCTGCATACACAAGAATCTCACTCCATCTGTCTACATCTTTTTGCTTTGTCGAATCAATAAGAGACAGGCGTTTTAATTCTGGTAAAAGTGTATTTTCTATATAGGTTCGTGAATACTGGAAAGTAGTTGCAAATCCTTTTGGTAAAAATAAAATGTCACGCTTAACTGAATAATCCCAAACCTTATTTTCATCTTCTTCCAAAGACAAGATGTCAGTAGTTCCATAGAGGATATTCATAGCACCTCCGACAAATATATCACTACCTGCCGTACTAAAAGATTCTGACGATGTGTATTCCCATGATGTTTCGTAAGCAGAAGTTACCGATCCGCTAATACTTGAAGTATTTGTTACAGAGGCTTCCGCACTTATATCAAACGCAGTTCCGATTCCCATAGGCGCAATCATTGTCGTGGTTTCTACTCCGGCGCTAATTGATGTTTCCTGTTCAAATCCAGCAGATGCCCCCATACTAAAGCCTAACGAAAAGCTTGAGGAGGATTCTGTAGTAAACGTTGATGAAGAACCATCGCCTGGTGGCTGGCGTAATATTAAAAAAGGTACGGATGGGGCTGTTGTTGTAAAATCTACAGAAACAGGTTTGTGCCCAAGAACCGATGCCCATTCATTAATGGTTGTTTGGCGCTGCTCAGAAGAGTCTGAGGCCAATACTTCAAATTTCTTTTTATAAGGAAATGCTCCATCTGGTGATGTATTTGGGACGCCGGGCATTATAGGGTAGCGAGCAATTCCCAGAGTGTCTAGGCTAAAGATAAGCGTGTCTGACTCAACGCCACTATACCTATCCCCAACATAATCTCTGATTTTAATAAATCCACCTGTGAGAGCGCATTCTTTATCGTTGTAATAGCCTTCATAGACCGCTACATCAACCGTATCGCTTTTGTTTTGCTTGAAAGAGTAATCACCTACAATATTCCTTTTAAACCCTGCTGTGAACTTGGCAGCCACAGGCGCAAAATATGAAAAGTCAACCGTATCTTTATCTCCGTACCACGTTGAATCCGCATTATCGAAAGCCTTCTGCATATCATGAGTGCGTCCGTTATTTTTAAAATAAGTACCTATGTCTAATAGGTTGGGAACCTTAGGCGCATACTGCCTTGTAGTGTTAACGTCTATAGATATGTTGTATGCCATAATTGGCATATTTCTAAACTTATAATTTCCTCCAGCGTCAACAGTTGTGGTATCTGAAAAACAGCCATTCGCTGAAGTAGCAATTACTTTAGAAAAACCCTCAGGTCCTAATGCTAATTGGCAAGTACCCCCAGCAATCTTCCCCACGAGGTCACGCTTAAACGTATCAATAAAATCACGTGACTTGGGTTTTACAACATTGGTGTACGATGCAGAATACGGTCTATAATCTGTAGAGTCTCTGTCTGGCATGTCTGGCATTATTCTCATATCGCCACCCGGCTCTACTTCTACGAGATAGTATCCTTCATCGTTCGTTATTGTTCCTAAAAATTCACCATTTTGAAGAATCTTCACCTTTGGTATACCGCAATTTTTCCCTCTACAGTTTTGAGGATCAAAACGCACATAGCCCGATATTGACTGAAGATTTGTTACTTTAAAATTAACATTGTTTCGGACAGGATTTGAGTCACTCAAATACGTTTGATTCGAAGAAGGACTAAAAACATGAAAGGGTTTTGAAGGTGTTACGGTTATATTTGTTCCGCTACCATAATTAACATTTACAATCTCGTAAGCGCCTTCAAGGTCAGTAAAAGCTGATGCATAGGCAGGGGCATCTGAAACGTGCCAGTAACTATTATCCGATTCTCCAGCTAAAGAACCTTTTAAGGACTGATTAACTGCGTTTGTAATTGAATTGCCAGAACCTACATCCATATTATTATAATGGAGAAGAGTTGGCTGGGCTACTTTACCACCTACCCTATAAGGAAGATAAACATTAAAATATTTTTTTATAACCGTGGAATCAACGTTGTCTTTTATCTCATCAGGTCTTAGTGCGAGGTTTGCATTCCTTGTTTCACCCCAAATTCTAAATTCATCTATGTTGCCTCTGAAAAAGTTGCCCGAAGCATCTTTACCTATTAAGAGTGCATCGCTTGTTGCAGCTTTGGTTGCTACCTCAACGACATCCTTGCCTGTGTTAAATAAAATTTTTGATCCATTTACATAAAAACGGTACTCTGCTTTTTCAGCAGCTTTTTTTGTCTTAACAATTGAGACATGATTCCATGCGTTTGTGCTAATTGACTTATCGCTGACCATCACCTCAGCACCATTCTGATGATAGACCAGCTTATTATAGGATCCGTCTTTTTTTAGCGCAAGTTTCCATGCAGACCCTTTACTTAAAATGACCTGTGTGCCTTCGACATCCGGAGTATTGAACCAAATCTCCGTTGTAAGGGTATCGCCTTTGTCGCTTGCAGCTAAATTAAATGCGGGATCTGTAGAGAATGAAGCGTAATCATCGTTACCATCTAAAAACAATGAATTACCCCAATTTGGAGTAGCAACCATTCGTACAAACGGAATATCGGTACCTAAGGATGTTTGAACAAAACCTGTAATTGTACCGTTTGAAGATGTTTTACCGACGTAGGAATCACCTGTAACGTCAAAACCAAAAGCATTAGAGCCTTTAACGGTGTACGTATATTCTGTTCCAGGTGTTAACGCCACACCGGAGTTATTTTCATTATCTGTATACGAAGAACTGTTGAAATCAAACTTCGCGCGTACTTTTTGATTTCCTCTGTAAATATCGTGTCCGTTTCCAGAAAGCATTGCTTGCGGCGTGTTTGGGTCGTAACTCCAATCAAGAACAACTTTATCAGGAAAATAATCGTAGGTTGCTTTTAGCTTTATATTTTCAGGTTGTCTTTTAAATATATTCCAGTAACCAAGCTCAACCTGCTGGTTGGTGCCCACCATTGGTTTATCGGTTGTTTGAATGATCTGACCTACAACAATACTAACGGTACCTTTTAACGCCTCTTGACCAGCAACTGCGCTAATAGTACCCTCTTGATTACCTACTGCGCCACTAATGATCTTATATTCAACCGAATTGCTGCTGTTTGAGACAGAGGTCTGCCCAACTAGCTGAGCAATAAATATTAAGGAATAAAGTTTTTTCATTTTTACAAAGGTTTCAATCGATTAATAGGGAACTGCATAGACTGTTGCTTCACCCCTACTCCAATTAATCTGTGTGCTGATAAGTTTAATGGATGTTACATTTGTTCCATTTCCAAACCGACCATAACTATTACAGTTAACAGGATTTGTAGCTGAGTTGCCAATTTTACCATTAATACTCGCCCCATTACCATCGGGGTACCGCTGTATCGTAACCTCGCCACTTACCCAGCCACCTTGATTCCATCCTTGGCGCCCTAAATTCACACCTAAGTTACCGACATTGTTATGGCCCCAGCCACCACTCCAAAACTTGCATTCAGATTCTCCTCTATGAACATTGTTCGCCGTATTATTATTTAGGCGAATGTAAAAATGAGAGTCATTTTTTCCGCTAGCGTAAACAGTAAAAAATAATTTATATCTTTTATGTTTATCCAAGTTTAGACCTGTGAATTCAATCTCTTTATTACTGAAGTTACTGCTAAACTTTTTATCAACGATATACATGATATTAGGTGCTTCAAAATTATTGGTGGTATATACTTTATTTCCAGGCTTTGCATCAATGCGAACATCGCCAAGCATTCCCTTTATGTACATAACGGTACTATTTTTGGTTAACCATCCAAACACGCCTTGAGCTCCTTGGCTTGTACCTTTGGGCATAAGATGTATTTTTGAATGGTCATCACCTACAATAGTTAATCCAGTACCGTTTTGATCTATTCTCACTTTACCGTCAACGTGAAGCTTGTCAGTTGGAGCACCAGTACCTACGCCCAAACGACCATCCTGCCTTAGAGTAATACCCTTACTCCATTCTTCTTTACCATTTATTTTAGGGGCAATGTATAGCTTGTCATAATTCGCATTACTTCTTGGATGAATAGTATAGCCTGTTTGAGAATCATCGTGCTCTAAGCGAAGGTTGCTCTCAATCTTAACTTCACCTTTAACATGAAGTTCTCTGTCAGGGCTTGTGGTTCCAAATCCTACTTTCCCAGAAGCAGGAATAACATTGGTAGCACCATCGAGTTGCGCCATGATTGCATACGGGGTCATAGTTAATGGAGATCTTGGAGACAGCTCACCGTTTGAGCCAATTTCTAAACTTAAAAAGAACTTATCGTTAAAATTTAACGATGCCATTGATGTTTCAGAGCCCAAATTCGTTGAAAAAACACCGTTAACCACTTTCAAGGTCTGCGCTTCACTCCAAACAGCATTTCCTCCTGAAAGAGCCTTGTAGAGCCTAAACGTAATGGTATGATCACCATCTTTAAGCGATGCGCCTGAATTGTCTCTTGCAATTCCTTGAATGCTGATAAGCTGCGCAAATGCTACGTTTAAAATAAATAGTAGTGAAATAATCTTTTTTGAAAGGTTCATAACTTTTTCCATAATTAAAATGTTAAGATTTTATGCAAATGAGTATCATTAAAGTAGAGACGTGTTTACAAAGAATAAAGTGTTTAAAAATAATTTTAATAAAAAATTACAGGATTTTATTAAAATCGCTACC